>ULUX01096058.1_pt1 | contig 46391 bp, 40 predicted proteins | sample 1958961 | NCBI WGS metagenome assembly ULUX01 (sample SAMEA4835773, study PRJEB28245) | human gut metagenome | biome: gut microbiome; material: fecal sample | place: Denmark | collected 2008 | reverse complement strand
AGCGAAATCGCAAAAAGAATAGGCAGGCGTATCAGGAGTTACAGGGTAGAATTGGGTTTAAGTCAGGAAAAGCTTGCGGAAATGTCCGGCTGTCATCCAACTTATATAGGGCAGATTGAGAGAGGGGAGAAAAACGCCACACTTGAGAGTGTCGAAAAAATTTCATCAGCGTTAAAAGTCCCGTTGTCTAAGCTTTTTGATAAAATTGAAAATTTTGAAAGCGGAACCGAGTCTGAAAACATACCGTTGGAATGTTACGATTTTCTTTTGTCAAAAAGCAAAGAGGAGCAGGAACAGCTATTTAAAATCCTTTTGGAAGTGGATAGATATAAGAATTTGAATTGAATTTTTAAATTAAGGCTTTGTATGTCGGATGTAAAAGAAAAAAGTTTCGCCCGACATGTAATGAAGTCAATTTTTAAATTAAACCTTTGCATGTCGGATATAAAAGAAACGGAAATAAAAGAAAAATAATTGACAAAGGTAGAGTTGGGAGTATAATTGAGGAAGAAAAGTTATCAACATAGGATAGGCTCAATGTTGATAAGTTTTTAATTTTAAATAGGGGGTATTTTTAATGGCTGTTCCGCAGGATCCGGTTATTTTGCTTTCATTTATAAATACAAAGCTCAGGGATTTTTATCCCTCACTTGAGGAGCTGGGCAAGGATTTGGATGTAGATAAAAATGAGATTGTCGAAAAGCTCAAGATGATAAATTACGAATACGATGAAAAACAAAATCGTTTTGTGTGATAATTTTTGATTTTATTTATTATAAAAGGTCAAACTTTCAGAGAAGAGAGTTTGACCTTTTTTTATTTTAAAAAAAATTTAAAAAAATTTGAATTCGTGAGGAAAACGGAGGAAATTGGAGATAACGGGAGATTAGGGGTAGCTAATTTGATTTGTTTGACTTTATTTGACTTTGACTTTCTTTGACCTTCACGCTATAATATTAACAAAGGTCAGGGAAAGTCAAACAAAGGACAGTGAAATGTCCGTATGATAGGTGGCATTAGTATGAGAATGAGCGATTTAGTCGCCAATTATATATTGGATATGCTGGACGAGCAAAACGGCAACGCCGAAATAAGAAGAAACGAGCTTGCCGGCACTTTGGGCTGCGTTCCCAGTCAGATAAACTATGTTATCACCTCAAGGTTTACGCCGGAACAGGGATACATTGTTGAAAGCCGACGGGGAGGCGGGGGCTATATCAGAATAACGAGAATAAAACTGGACAGAAGTTCCGCCATAATGCATATAATAAATTCAATTGGCAAAACTCTGGACAGAGCCACCGCAGAGGCGATGCTTTCAAATATGGTTTCACAGGAAATAATAGATAAGCAGACAGCAAGACTGATGGCTTGCGGAATTTCCGAAAGGTCATATCAAGACGTGCCGCAGAAATACCGTGACGGATTGAGGGCGGGCATATTTAAAAATATGCTTCTGACCTTGATTTAGCGGTCTTAAAAAGTAAAACAAGTTAATAAACATATATAATGTATGATTTAAGCAAGGGGGATTGCTTTATGAAATGTCAAAAATGCGGTGTTAACGAAGCTACTACACATATAAAAACAATGATAAACGGTCAGTACACAGAGTATTACCTCTGTCCGGACTGCGCAGAGAAGATGGGCTATACAAATATGTTCGGAGACTTTTCCTCTGAGTTTTCCAATTTGCTTGGAAGCTTTTTCGGAAACGCTCTTCCGGAGAGAACACAGGCCACAAGATGTCCTTTCTGCGGAAGCACATACAACGACATTGTTAAAAACGGAATTGTGGGATGCGCCCAGTGTTACGACACATTCAGAGATGAGCTTGTTCCCACAATCAGAAGAATACATGGAAATACAACACACTGCGGCAAGAAATCAACCCAGTGGAGAAATAATTTGCAGAACAGAAAGATTGCAAAGGCACAGAAAAATGAACTCACCACAACAAACAGCAAGCTGGACAATTTGAAAAAACAGCTTCAGGAGGCTATACAGGCTCAGGAATTTGAGCAGGCAGCAAAGCTTCGTGATGAGATTAAGGGAATGGAGGGATAATTATGGATAACTCAATAGTTGTTTCCACAAGAATTAGGCTGGCAAGAAATTTGAAAGGATATCCTTTCCCGTCAAGACTTGACAGCAAGAGGAAAAACGAGATAGTTCAAAAGGTTTACAATGCTCTTAAAGAGGGCAACAGCGCAATATCCTCCGATTTCCAGCTTATCAAGGTGGGAGAGCTTACAAGAGCTCAGGGCTTGTCCTTTGTTGAAAAACACCTTATCAGTCCGGAATTTATAAACGGCGATAAAGAGGGCAGAGCCTTGGTTTTAAAGGATGACAAAAAGGTCAGCATTATGATAAACGAGGAAGACCATGTGAGAATACAGATTATCACAGACGGTCTTAACCTTGAGGGCGCATACGATTTGGCGGATAAGATTGATACGCTTCTTGACGAAAATCTTGATTTTGCCTTTGATGAAAAGCTTGGATATCTTACCCAGTGTCCTACAAACTTGGGTACAGGCATGAGAGCGTCAGTTATGCTTCATCTTCCTGCTTTGCAGAAAACAGGAGCTTTGAGCAGAATCGGCGGAAACCTTTCAAAGCTTGGCTTGACCATAAGGGGAATTTACGGCGAGGGTACAGAGCCTAAGGGCGCAATGTATCAGCTTTCCAACCAGGTAACCTTGGGAATTTCCGAAAGCGCCGCCATCGAAAACCTTAAAAATATTACTGACCAGCTTGCTTCTCAGGAAGTAAAGGCAAGAGAAACTATTATGAAATCTGTTTCCATGAGGGATACAGTTCACAGAAGCTTGGGTATTTTGAAATACGCCTTGGCAGTAAGCCATGACGAGGCTATGGAATTGCTTTCAAATGTGAGAATGGGCGTTGTTTCCGGAGAAATTACCGGAATTACCTGCGAAACAATCGACAAGCTCATACCGGAAATTCAGCCGGCAACAATGATTGTAACAGCAGGGGAAAACCTGGACCCTGAAAAGAGAGATATTTTGAGGGCAAAGACCATAAGAGAAAGACTTGGAGCTTAAACTTAAAATTAACATATTTGCGATAAATGAAAAAAATGAAAAAAAGAAAAGGGAGGCAGGTATATGTTTAATTTTAACGGATTTACACAGAAAGCAAATAACGCTTTGAATATGGCAGTTGATGCGGCTCAGGATATGGGTCACACCTATGTTGGCACTGAGCATATACTTTTGGGCCTTGTGTCAGAGGAGTCCGGCGTTGCAGCCTCAGTTTTGCAGCAAAACGGACTTTCCGCCGAGGATTTGAAAGACCTTATCGAAAGGACAATCGGCACAGGAAGCAGAACTGTTATAACTCCCGACGATTTTACACCGAGAACTAAGAGAGTTATGCAGACAGCTATGGTGCTTTCCGCAAGACTTGGCCACGGCTATGTTGGCACAGAGCATCTGCTCATGGCTCTTATTTCCGAAAGGGACGGCTATGCAATCAGATTCCTTGAGGAATTAAATGTAAATATAAATTCTGTTCTTTCCTCACTTAAAGCCAGCATGGGTGCTGACTCCGAGGAAGAAAACCAGCAATCAGGAATTGACGGAATGCTTAACAAAAACGGACAGTCAAAGGGCGGTAACAATGCCCTGGGCAAGTTCGGCAGAGATTTGACCGCCGCCGCAAAGAACGGCGAAATCGACCCGGTAATCGGCAGGGAAGAGGAAATCCAGAGGGTTATCCAGATTCTTTCAAGAAGAACAAAGAACAACCCTGTGCTTATCGGCGAACCCGGTGTTGGTAAAACAGCGGTTGCCGAGGGTCTTGCCCTTAGAATTGTAAAGGGCGAAATTCCTGAAATTCTGAAAAACAAGAAGATTGTAAGCCTTGACCTTACAGGCATGATTGCAGGTACTAAGTACCGTGGCGACTTTGAGGAGAGAATTAAGGCGGCAATCGACGAGGTTAAAAAGTCAAAGGATATTATACTTTTCATAGATGAGCTTCACACAATCGTTGGCGCAGGCTCAGCAGAGGGTTCAGCAGACGCCGCAAATATTTTGAAACCGTCACTTGCAAGGGGCGATTTCCAGGTAATCGGCGCAACAACAATGGAGGAGTACAGAAAGTACATCGAAAAGGACGCAGCTCTTGAAAGACGTTTCCAGCCTGTAACAGTCGGCGAACCTTCACAGGAAGAGGCTGTTGAAATTCTTAAAGGCCTCCGTGACAGATACGAAGCCCACCACAAGGTAAAAATCACAGATGAAGCCATTGAATCAGCGGTAACACTTTCATCTAGATATATTGCAGACAGATATCTGCCTGATAAAGCCATCGACCTTATCGATGAGGCGGCTTCCCGTGTAAGACTTTCAAGCCTTACCTATCCGCAGGAGATAAAAGAGCTTGAGGATAAGATAAAGAAGCTTGAAAACGAAAAGGCAAGCGCTGTAAACGAGCAGGATTTTGAGAATGCCGCAAAAATCAGAGATAAGCAGAAAGAAGCCAGCGCAAAGCTTGAGGAAATGAAGAAGAGCTGGAAGGACAAAAACGCCAATGTCAGCGGCGAAGTAAAGGGCGAGGACATTGCGGAGATTGTTTCCCAGTGGACAGGTGTTCCTGTATTCCAGCTTACAGAGGAGGAAAGCCAGAGACTTTTGAAGATGGAGGATATTCTCCACAAGAGAGTTGTAGGCCAGAACGAAGCTGTAACAGCTGTTGCAAAGGCCATAAGACGTGGCAGAGTTGGTCTTAAAGACCCGAAACGTCCGGTAGGTTCATTTATCTTCTTAGGTCCGACAGGCGTAGGTAAAACAGAGCTGTGCAAGGCTTTGGCGGAAGCTATGTTCGGCGACGAAAACGCAATGCTCAGACTTGATATGTCCGAATACATGGAGAAACACACAGTGTCCAGACTTGTCGGTTCACCTCCGGGATATGTAGGCTATGACGAGGGCGGCCAGCTCACAGAAAAGGTAAGAAGAAAACCATACTCTGTAGTTCTTTTCGATGAAATTGAAAAGGCTCATCCTGATGTATTTAACATTCTTCTCCAGATTCTTGAGGACGGCAGACTTACAGACTCTCAGGGCAGAACAGTTGACTTTAAGAACACTGTAATTATCATGACCTCCAACGTTGGCGCAAGACTTATCACAGACCAGCAGAACGGTTTGGGATTTGCTTTCGACAATCCTGAAAACAAGAAGGAAAAGACCAACGAGGAAATCAGAGAGGCTGTTATAGGCGAGCTTAAAAAACTCTTCCGTCCGGAATTCCTCAACAGAGTTGACGACATTATCGTGTTCAACAAGCTTACTCAGGAGGAAATCAAGGAAATCGCCGGAAAGCTTTTGGAAAACCTCAAGGCAAGACTCAAGGCTGTTGATATCGACGCAGAGTTTACAGAAGAGGCGGTAACAGAGATATCCAACGAGGGCTACGACGATACCTACGGCGCAAGACCTTTGAGAAGAGCTATAACCTCAAAGATTGAGGACGCACTCTCCGAGAAGATGCTGGAAAACGAGATAAAGAAAGGCGACCACATCGTCTGCGACTTCAAGGACGGAAAGTTCACCTTTACACCAAAAGAATGATCCACAAACAGCGGACTTAAACCCTAATATAAACAAAAGGCTTGCTTCAAATAGGGAGCAAGCCTTTTTGCTGTTAATCATTTCGAGTGTAGAATGTTGCTTTGCCTGTACCGTGTCGTATAATAGTGCCTTCCTCTACAAGCTTTTTCAGTGAATTTTCTACCGAAGTTTTTCCTATAGACGGGACAAGCTCCATAATATCACTCTTAGTGAACTTTCCTAATTTTTCTAAAACAGCCCTTCGCACTAATTCCACAGCTGGAAGTTTTTCATCGAACAGGTCAATACGGCTTTCAAACTCACGATATGCTGAAAGAATAATCCTAAGTATATATTTTATAAAGGGAGAAGGGTCGTTTTCAGCTTCGTGCCATCCTATGCCGCTTTGTTCAAGAGCATCGTAATATTTATCCTTTGTTTTTTCGATTTTACTTTCTATGCTTATATATCGTCCCACAACGTAACCGCAGCGATACAAAAGCAACGTGGTAAGCAACCTTGACATACGTCCGTTGCCGTCATTGAATGGATGTATACAAAGAAAATCATTGATAAAACAGGGTATTAAAATCAGCGAATCAATTTCACATGAATCTATCGACTGATTAAAGCTTTCACAGATAGTATCTATAGCTTCGGGTGTTTCATATGGAGCAAGAGGCATAAATCTTATTGCCTGTGTTCCGTCACAACGTGTTTCTGAAATATAGTTTTGCGTGTTTTTAAATCTGCCGCCGATTGTTTTTTCTGAATACTTATATAAATCCCTGTGAAGCTGTAGAATATAGGAAGCTCTTAGAGGGATGTATTCAAAATTTTCGTGAATCGTATTAAGTACATCACGGTAACCCATAATTTCCTGTTCGTCCCTGTTTTTTGGAGTGGTTTTTTCCTGATAGAGCTGTTTTATGCGTGTACTTGTTGTAACTATGCCTTCTATTTTATTGGAAGCCTCCGTGCTTTGAATTTTCGCAGCTTCCACAAGCTTATCTAATACGGCAGGTTTTTGTTTCAGATATAATTCCTGCCTGCCTTTGTATTCGTGAATTTGCGCCACTAAGCCAAGCATTTCACTGTCCCATTTTTTATCTTTTAAAAATGAATAATTAAACCTTCTCATTCCCTCACCTCTATACATTTACGCCTAATTTTACCGTATAATTGGGCGATAGTCAATGGGCTGGGCGTATTTTGCGGACTCTTAATTAGTATGTGGAAAAACATGTTTATTATTTATGTGATGAGCTTGCTTAATTAAAAATAAAGCGAGCCTTTTCTTTTGTGTTTCTGTTTTACGGTGGGGATTACAGCAAACATTATAAAATAATCCGTTTATACTTTATTTATATTTGTGAACCTTACAATTTTGTAAGGTTCGTGATTTTCGTGATTTTATATGGTATAATATAACTAAAGATATATTGGACTGACCGTCAAATATATTAAAATTTACAATAAGGAGGTCAATACATGAAAAAGAAAATTTTATCAATGGCTATCGTTGTGTGTATGCTGCTTTCAATGATGCCGACGATGGTTTTCGCAGCAGAGGAAATACCATACCTTGACGAAAACGGCACAGAGCAGACCTGCGCTTCTGCCACGGAGGTCACAGCAGAAGATACCGTGTGGACAGCGGGTTGGTACATAGCGCAGGGAGAGGTGACTCTTGCAAACCGTCCTGAGGTTAGGGGAGATGTACACCTGATACTTGCAGACGGAGCGAAGCTTATTGCGCCTTCGGGTATTAATGTTGAGGACAACGATGACAATGTTGAAAACGGAAGTTCCAATAAGTTTACAATCTATGCTCAAAGCACAGATGAAGCCACAATGGGAAGACTTGAGGCTGTGTCGTATGAAAAAAATGCGGCAATCGGCAGTAGCAGTATTTCTGATTGGCATGATGATGTATATCCCGGAGGAGAAATTACCATAACCGGAGGTATTGTCACAGCCAAAGGCGGCATAGGAGCCGGAATCGGCGGCGGCGGTGTATCAATACTAAGCAAAAAAGGGGGAGACGGCGGAACAATCACCATAACCGGAGGTATTGTCACAGCCACAAGTGAAAAGGGACAAGGAATCGGCGCCGGATTCTGCGACTACCCGCTGGCTGAAGGATTAGGCGAACCCGGAATATTTACCACCGGAGAAAAGGGAAATGCGGTAATTTTCGCTTCTTCAATAGGCGACCAGAGCCGCAAGGACAGCTGGGAAGGTGTTATCTTTGAGGGAACCGAAGGAAAGTCTTACGGCGATAATATAATTGTTGAAAGTGATTTTGAAGTTCCCCAGGGGTATACTCTTACAGTAGAAGCAGATAAAAAACTGACAATAGGTAAAGATGCAACCCTTACAAATAACGGAACAATAGTAAACAACGGAACAATTAAGACTTACAATACTTTCGCAGGCGGCGGAACAGTACAGGGAAATTCCGTTATAAATTTGACAGACAGAAATGTAAAGTACCTTGACGAAAACGGAGAAGAGCAGATCTGTGTTTCTGCCACGAAACTCATGGAAGACGATACCATATGGAACGAGGGCTGGTACATAGCGCAGGGAGAGGTGACCATTACAGACAGAGTACAGCTTAATGGTGACGTACACCTTATACTTGCAGACGGAGCAAAGCTTAATGTACCTAAGGGTATTTCGCTTTACAGAGATTCCGACAGATTTACAGTCTATGCTCAAAGTACAGATGAAGAAAAAATGGGCAAGCTTGAAGTAAGCAGTGAGGGATACAAGAATGCCATAGGTGATAGACCTGATGCTGGAGAAGTCACTTTCAACGGAGGAAATGTCACTATTACCTCAGAACAAAGAAGTGGAATTCTTGCAAAAACAATCACCATCAACGGAGGAACAGTTAAAAGTTCAACTTTAAGTCATAATGGTGGTATTTTGGGAATAGTAGTCACCATCAACGGAGGAACAGTTACAGTTTCAGACGATGGTTATGCCATTGCAGGAACAACAATCACCATCAGCGGAGGAACAGTAACAGCCACAGGCGAAAGAGGCATGAACGGAAGCAATATTGCCATCAGCGGAGGAAATGTTACAGCCACAGGCAAAGATGGCGGCGTAGGCAGCGGCATTGAAGCAAGGGAAGTTATAACCATCAGCGGAGGAACGGTTATAGCCTCAGGAGATGCAGGTATTGTCGGAAATAATGATATTACCATCGACGGAGGAACAGTTACAGCTACAAGTAAAGATTTTGTGGGTATTTATGGAAAGAATATCACCATTGGCGGAGGAAATGTTACAGTCTCAGGTGGTCGTGTAGGAATCGAAGGACCTCTTTCAACAGGAGAAAGCGGAAATGCGGTAATTTTTGCTTCCTCAATATCAGACCAGAGCCAAAAAGACAGCTGGAACGGTGTTATATTTGAGGGAACTCAGGGTAAGGTTTACGGAAACGTAACTCCGGAAGGAAGCTTTGAAATTCCTGCAAATTATACTCTCAATATCCCCGATGGAAATACTCTGACAATAGACAAAGATATAACTTTGACAAACAGCGGAGTAATTGAGTTAGGCGGAAAAATAATAAACAACGGCACAATAATAAACAACGGACAAATTATTAAAATCAGTGATAACGGAGCTGTTGAGGGCAGCGGAAATATTTCCGGAGAAGATATAACAGACACTGTCAGAAATGAAACATACATCGACGAAAACGGCGAAGAGCAAATCTGCGCTTTAGCATTCAGTGTAAAAGCTGACGATACAGTATGGAGTAACGGCTGGTACATAGTGCAGGGAGAGGTTACCCTTAATAACCGTCCTGAGGTTCAGGGAGAAGTACACCTTATACTTGCAGACGGCGCAAAGCTTATTGCATCTATGGGAATTAAGGTTCAGGACGATGATAACGACGTTTCAAACGGAAGTTCTAACAAGTTTACAATCTATGCTCAAAGCACAGACGCAGCCGTGATGGGAAGTCTTGAGGCAACTTCATATGATATCAGCAATGCAGCAATCGGCAGCGATTTTGAGTTATGGGATAAGGCATATCCGGGAGGAGAAATTACCATAACCGGAGGTATTGTCACAGCCAAAGGCAGCAGAGGAGCCGGAATCGGCGGCGGCGCCGGTACAACAATGAGACCGGAAGGTGGAGCCGGCGGAACAATTACTATAACCGGAGGTATTGTCACAGCCACAAGTGAAATGGGACACGGAATCGGCGGCGGATACAACAACGCACTTACTGAAGAAGGAATCGGCGATGGCGGAACATTTACTACCGGAGAAAACGGAAATGCTGTTATTATAGCTTCCTCAATAGGCGACCAGAGCCACAAGGACAGCTGGAAAGGCGTTATCTTCGAGGGAAGCGAAGGAAAGCTTTACGGAGATACTGTAACACCTGAAAGCAACTTTGAAGTTCCGCAGGGATATACTCTTACAATAGAAGCAGGACAAAAACTGACAATAGACAAGAATATAACCCTGACAAATAACGGAACAATAAATGTAAACGGAGCAATAATTAACAACGGAACAATCATCAACAACGGAATTATCAATAATAACGGAACAATTGATAACTTGGGAAAAATAGAGGGAACCGGAGAAATCACCGGAAGCCCGGTAAATTCGGCTTATAAGGACGTAAAGTACATAGACGAAAACGGTGAAGAACAAACAACCAATGCTCTGGGAATCAGCGCAAGCAATGTTCTGTGGAGTGATAACTGGTATATAGTAAAGGGAGAGGTAACCCTTACACACCGTGTGGAAATTCAGGGCGACGTACATCTGATACTTGAAGACGGCGCAAAGCTTATTGCACCTTTGGGTATTAAGGTTCAGGACGACGATGATACTGCGGAAAACGGAAGCCTCAACAGCTTTACAATTTACGCTCAGTCCACAGACGAAAGCACAATGGGAAGTATTGTGGCGACAGTAAGCGACGATAATGCTTCTGACTCACCGATAGGCTCTGATGGTATTGTAGACGATAGCGGATCACTCATCGAATATATAGTTCCATGCGGAAATATAACTATAAACGGCGGAAATATAAATGCCGCAAGTGACATGAGTGCTGCAATCGGCGGCGGCAGTGCTATGCATTGCGTAGCCGGCGGAAATGTAACCATTAACGGAGGAACTGTAAAAGCCCAAAGCCGTTTGGGAGCCGGAATCGGCGCTGGCTATTGTCTAATCGGCGGAGGCGGCGGAAATATAACCATTAACGGAGGAACTGTAAAAGCCCAAAGTAGTTCGGGAGCCGGAATCGGCGGAGGCGGCGGTCATTCTTTAAATTACGGAACCGCAGGTAAAATTACAATTACCGGAGGAAGTGTTACAGCTATAAGTACTTATGGACACGGAATCGGAGGAGGAGCTGACTCTGAAAATGTCATAGGAGAAGCCTCAGCCTTTACAACAGGAGAAAACGGAAATGCCGTTATTATAGCTTCCTCAATAGGCGACCAGAGCCATAAAGAAAGCTGGAACGGAGTTATCTTTGAAGGAACTCAGGGTAAGGTTTACGGAAATGTAACACCTGATGAGGACTTTGAAGTTTTGGAAAATTATACCCTTGATATTCCTGAAAACATAACTCTCACAATAGCCGAAGATATAACAATGACCAACAACGGAATAGTAAATGTGTTGGGAACTGTAGAAAAAATCGGAACAATAATCTGTAACAGCCACTCAGGCGGAACAGCTACCTGTACAGAGTTGGCAGCCTGCAGTCTTTGCGGAGTACCACACGGAACATTGAAGCCTCACTCCATAGTAGAAACTGACGGCAAGGAGCCGACCTGTGAAGAAAGCGGATATGAGGCATGCTGGATTTGCGAAAACTGCGGAAAGCTTTTTGCTGAAATAGGAAAACCGGTTGAAATTCCTGCCCGTGGACATAAGCTTACAAAGGTAGAGGGCAAGGAAGCCACCTGCGGAGAAAGCGGATTTGAAGAATACTGGACATGCGACGCCTGCCAAAAGATGTACTCCGATGCAGACGGAATAAACGAGATAGAAGCTCCTGTAGAAATCCCTGCACTTGAGCATACTCTCACAAAGGTAGAGGGCAAGGAAGCCACCTGCGGAGAAAGCGGATTTGAAGAATACTGGACATGCGAAGTATGCGGAAAGATGTACTCTGACGAAAACGGAGAAAACGAGATAGCCGAGCCTGTAGAAATACCTGCTCTTGCACATACACTTACAAAGACAGAGGGCAAGGAAGCAACCTGCGAGGAAAAGGGCTTTGAAGCATACTGGACATGTGAAGTATGCGGAAAAATGTTCTCCGATGAAAAGGGAGAAAATGAAATAACCGCTCCTGTAGAAATCTCTGCACTTGGACATACATATGAAGACGGCGTATGCATAAACTGCGGAAAGCCGGAAGTAAAATATGAGCTTGGCGATGTAAATCAGGACGAAAAGCTTGATATTTACGACGCAACAGCTATTCAGTGCTATGTGGTATTGATACCGATAGAGGGAATATTCAATAAAGAGCTGGCTGATGTAAATCAGGACGGAAAAATCACAATAAACGATGTTACAGCTCTTCAGATAATACTTACAAAAAAATAATTTACAGAAAACAATAGATAATGTTTTCTAATAGGAAAACCGCAAGCCTTGAAAAAGGTTTGCGGTTTTATCTTTGTGGGATAAAATATTTCAGCGGGTCTTGAAAAATTCAAGGCCCGCTGTATACAGTGATTATTCAGCATTACAATAATTAGTTTTTATTAAGTTTTATGTCATTATGTCATCCCTTTGCAGAGGCTTTAAGCATCCTGTAAAAACTGCTTATCATTAAATAAGAGCTGAATAATTTCTGCACATGTTTTATGTGGCTGTCAGAAAACTTATACGTTTGAAAGCATTGCCTGAATAGCAGTTGCGTCGAGAATTGTAATATCTCCGTCGCCGGTTACATCTGCAAGCAATTCATCAAATACATTTGTTTCTGTCAAAGTATTAGCCAGATAAAGCTGAACCAAAGTAACGTCGTTGATATCAAGGATAGAACTGTTATTTACATCGCCTAAAATAGCGTTGCAGTTTGTGCATATTCCGTCCTCAATATTGTGACCTGTTGCAGGAATAACCTTCCAGCTGTCTATATCGGAAATTTCCTTTGTGGCTGCTTCGTCTTCAAAATATTTACCGCATACAGGGCAATAGTAATAAGCCTTTGTTCCGTCCTTTGTGCATGTAGCAGGTGTGGACTCGTACTTTGCAAGCTTGTGGTCCATAGTTATTAAAGTTTCTGTGCGGAGATATTTTGACAAATTATCTGTGATATTTATTTTGTCGGAAGTAACAGGTGAACCTGCAACTTCTGATGCGCTTTCCTGATTGCTTCCTGAGTATACCTTTACAGCAGGTCTTGCGCATGGGTCGGAGATTTCAGGAATTGAAACAAAGATATTGTTTGCTTCAATAGAATGGTCTGCGCCTTCAAGTGTCAAATTGGCGCCCTTGATAGTAACATCTCCGTCTGAATAGACAGCTCTTCTTTGGAATGCTCCGGAAGTATTGTTATAGCAATTAAGTGTACCGCTTCCGCATATTGTAATATTTCTTTCTGATGATATAGGTGCAAGATAATATTTGTTGTCACTTGTGATTGTGTTATTTCCTATTACTTCTATTGTAAAATCATTTTTACAGAAGATAGATGATTGTACGGGATAAAAGAATATTGTTGTTGTAAAATCAACTTGTGAAGAAGCTGTAATGTATGCATCCTTCAGTGTAAGAGTTTCTCCGTCCCATTTGATGTTCCAGCTGTCATCTTCTGTCAAACCTGAATCAACAGTTACGTTGCCGTCATCAGGATTTGTAACAGCGTACACCGGATTGCTTTTAGAGCCTGAAATAGTCTGTGAACCTACTACGATTGAAGTTGTTTCTTCTGCCATAGCAATAGTTGGGAAAAGTCTGATAACCATGCACAGGCAGATGGCTGCTGCTAATAAACGCTTTTTCATTTTCGTTCCTCCAATTAAAAAATAATTTTGAAAAGTTACAGAATATACAAGATTTTATATGCTGTATTTCCTGTTTTTACCTGTGAAATAATTATAGCATAAAAAAACACCAAAACCCTGAACCTTACAAAAATGTAAGGTTCGATTAAATCTTGCTGTGATATTTATTTTTGTGACTGCATTTTTTATAACTACACTTTGAAATTGGTTTGTTTTATAGGTGAAATATGAAAAGAGAAAATAAAAAGCGTTTGAATGTACATCGTAGATATACAAACAAACGCCTGTTAAAATATTTTATCTTTTCTCTCGGGTCAATACAGCTCCGACTATTCCTCCGATTAAGGCAAGCGGTGCTAATCTTACGAACAGCCACTCAAATGATTGAAAGCCTACTCCCATAACTGCGGTTTCCGGTTTACTGTAATCCCAGCCCAAGTACGGACTGTTCAGCAGAAATAAAACCGCAAAAACAATTACTATTAAAGTACACAGTGAGATAAAAACCCAGTGAAATATTTTTCGTGTCATTGTTTTTCTTTTGGCAAACTGTAGGTTTATAACCTCCAGCTTTTCGGAAATGGCTTTTAATTCATCCGGTTTTGGCTCATCAATCGTTTCTCCAAGCAAAGTGCTTACAGGAGTTTCCAAGGCTTCTGAAATGGAAATCAGCATATCGGAATCCGGCACAGACAAGCCCTTTTCCCATTTGGAAATTGTCTGTCGTACAACATTGAGCTTAACGGCAAGTTCTTCCTGTGAAAGTCCTTTTGATTTTCTGAGAGATTTAATATTTTCATTCAGCATTATGGATAACCACCTTTCTTTCAGTTGTTACCATTATTCTATAGAAAACACCCCGTTGCCGCAAGCAACGCATATTAACATTGGATATGTTTTAGTCGCAAGCTTGTTCCTATATGTTTTTTCGTAAGTAAATCATATCTGTCAGCTTAACATCGCCGTCATAAATCGGGTGGTCATAATTATCAGCAAAGAAATTCTTAATAACATGGGAACGGGTAAAACCACACTTTTCATAAAAAGGTATTGTTGACGGGCTGTCACCTGTTCCGACCTGCAATATGGAATAATCGCCCTGATATTTTTTAGTGATAAACTCAATCAATGCTTTGCCGTAGCCCTTACCGTGAAACTGTGGGTCTGTGGCAATGTTTTTTATTTCAAGAACTCCGTCACCTACATCTAACACAACACATTCTGCCTTGACTCCATTATCCTCTAAAACATACATTGTTCCAGTTGTAAGATATCGGTCTATCATATTTTCCTGTTCGTCTGCCAATAACAGCAGATTTAGATATTGCTTTTTACCTTCTTTTACTTCTTTAATATCCATTGTTCTCACTTCATATAATATTTTTTATTTGAAAATGGGCAATCCCCAATAAAGGACTGCCCATTTATTTTTTATTATTAGTTTGAATACATCTTAATAAAGCTTTGCGCCTGCCGGGATGTGGTCGTCTACCATCAAAAGGTGAAGCTTTTCTTCTCCCTCTTCACTGTGTACAGCGGAGATAAGCATTCCGCAGGACTCAATGCCCATCATTGGTCTTGGTGGAAGATTTGTAATAGCTATGCATGTCTTTCCAACAAGCTCTTCCGGCTCGTAATACTCGTGAATACCGCTTAAAATTGTTCTGTTTTCGCCTGTGCCGTCGTCAAGTGTAAACTTCAAAAGCTTCTTGCTCTTTGGAACTGCTTCACAAGCCAAAACCTTTACTGCACGGAAGTCTGACTTTGAGAATGTTTCAAAGTCAACATAATCCTTGAACAAAGGCTCAATCTCAACCTTTGAAAAATCAATCTTCTCAGGTTCTGCCTTTGGCGCTTCCGAAGCCTTTGGAGATGTGTCTCTTTTTGAGTCGCCGAGAGGCTTCATGGTGGGGAAGATGATAACGTCTCTTATGCTTGCGCTGTCTGTGAGAAGCATTGTAAGTCTGTCGATGCCCATTCCCATACCGCCTGTAGGAGCCATACCGTACTCCAAAGAGGTGAGGAAGTCTTCATCCAGCATGTTTGCCTCGTCGTCGCCTGCTTCTCTGAGCATGAGCTGGTGCTCGAAACGCTTGCGCTGGTCAATCGGGTCGTTAAGCTCTGTATAGGCGTTAGCAAGCTCTCTTCTTGTTATGAAAAGCTCGAAACGCTCAACAAGCTCCGGAACATCCTTTTTACGCTTTGTAAGAGGTGAAACCTCAACAGGGTAATCGCAGATAAATGTAGGCTGAACGAGCTGTTCCTCTACATAATCTTCAAATGCTGTGTTGAGAATATTTCCCCATGTATCTGTTGGCTTTACTTCGAGGTTAAGCTCTTTTGCAACTTCCTTTGCCTTTTCTGTATCGCCGATAAACTCGCCGAAGTCAACGCCTGCATACTGCTTAACAGCGTCAATCATTGTCATTCTCTTGAAAGGAACAGAAAGGTCGATATCCTCGCCCTGGTACTTGATTTGGTCTGTGCCGTTAACCTCAACACAGGCTCTGTTAATCATCTGCTCGGTTCTGTCCATCATGCCGTTGTAATCTGTGTATGCTTCGTAAATTTCGATTGTTGTAAACTCAGGATTGTGCTTAACGTCCATTCCCTCGTTTCTGAAAAGTCTGCCGATTTCGTAAACCTTTTCCATGCCGCCTACGATAAGTCTTTTGAGGTAAAGCTCAGGAGCAATTCTCATGTAAAGGTCAATGTCCAATGTGTTGTGGTGGGTGATGAAAGGACGTGCGGCAGCTCCGCCCGGGATTGTGTTGAGAACAGGTGTTTCAACCTCGATGTATCCCATGTCGTCAAGATAGCTTCTGATTGTCTTTATAATCTTGCTTCTCTTGATAAATGTGTCCTTAACCTCTGGGTTCATAATAAGGTCAACGTAACGCTGACGGTATCTTAAATCTGTGTCCTTAAGACCGTGATACTTCTCAGGAAGAGGAAGCAAAGATTTTGAAAGGAGAGTAATCTTCTTTGCGTGTATGCTGATTTCTCCAACCTTTGTGCGGAAAACAAAACCCTTTACCTCGATAATGTCGCCGATGTCGTACTTGAGAATTGTTTTGTACTCATCTTCGCCCAAATCGTCGTGCTTTGCGAAAATCTGCATTTTTCCGCTTCTGTCGTGGATATCAATGAAAGCAACCTTGCCCTTGCCTCTTTTTGACATGATTCGTCCGGCAATGCATACATCCTTGTTTTCAAGCTCTTCAAATCTTTCGAGAATTTCAGAAGCGAGAATATCTCTGTCGCTGGTGTTTACCTGAAATGGGTCTTTGCCTGCATCCTGCAAAGCCTTCAGCTTGTCACGGCGTACCTGAAGTATTTCGCTTAAGTTCTGTGTATTATTCTGAGTTGCGTTCTGCTCACCCATATTTTACTTTCCTTTCTTTGCCCCTTTAGGGTTATTCTGTATTTAAAATATTTTTTAGCTTAAAATCCAAAATGGCGACCTGTGCGGCCGCCAAAACTGAAATTATTTTGAAATTTCCAATATCTTGAAAGATACTGTTCCAACCGGAATTTCAATTTCAACAACATCGCCCTGCTTAAATCCCAAAAGACCCTTGCCGATTGGTGATTCGTCGGAAATCTTGCCTTCCATTGGGTTTGCTTCGTTTGAACCTACAATTCTGTAGGAAGCGATTGTTCCGGATTTAAGGTTCTCAAGGCGCACGCTTGAACCTACGTGTACGTGCTCGTTGTTTATTTCACTTTCGTCGATAATAACCGCATTTTTCAGGTCAGCCTCGATTGTTGCAATTCTTGCTTCGAGAATAGCCTGCTCGTTTTTAGCGTCGTCGTATTCGCTGTTTTCTGAAAGGTCACCGAATGAACGGGCAACCTTAATTTTCTCGGCAATTTCTTTTCGTTTTTCGCCTTTTAAAAATTCAAGCTCTTCTTCAAGTTTTCTGAGACCTTCTTCTGTCAGCATTACAGATTTCTGCATAACTTTTCCGTCCTTTCAGGTTTCCTTTTTCTTATGATATAACAGCGCTTTTAAATCACTGCATATATTCTCTATTATATTCATATTAACCCCTTGTGTCAAGATTATTTTTACCCGCCATTAACGGTTTATTTTATGGTAAACAGTTGTGAAGGATGATTGTATACATATAGAAAAGAGTAGGGGCGGATTGAAATATCCGCCCGGTCGCAGTAAGGTTTATTATAAAAATAAGTTAGTTTATAACGATGATTTTCACCAATAGATGAACCACATTCACATTTTAAAAATATGTTTTATGTAGGTTTGATTATTTAACATCATTTTCGTAAACGGACATAGTTTTGTTATATGGTGTTGTGTTATCGGGCGGATATACAATCCGCCCCTACTATGATAGTTCTATAAAAGAATAAAAAAACCTAACCGATAGCAAACCACTCAAAAAAATTTGGAAAACGTCTCGCCTGCCTTGAAACAAAGTTTATTTTCAAAGGAAAGTATAGCAAGGCAGAAATAAAAAGGTTTCGCCCGACCTGTGATGATGTTAATTTTTAACTCTTACCTTTGCAGGTCGGAAACAAAAGTCTCGCCTGCCTTGAAACGACGTTGATTTCTAAGACAAACCTCTGCAAGGCGTAAATAAAATAAAAAGGTTTCGCCCGGCGTGCGCAGATGTTTATTTCATGTAGAAAGTTTTGCACGCCGGAAATAAAAAAAGCGGAAATAAAAAAATTATAAAAACATCATGTATATAGCGTAGAGGGCGATTGCAAGGAAGCCCTGAGAACGGGAGAAGCGTCTGTTTCTGAAAACCGGGATAAATACGGCGAGGGTGATGAGAGCCAAAAATGGCAGGTCGATTAAAAGGGTGCTTTTTGAAATTTTTAAGGTTCCGCCGCAGATTATGGAACAGACAGGCATTATAAGTGTAAGGTCTATGATGTTTGCGCCCATTATGTTGCCGATTGACAGAGAGCTTTGCTTTTTGGCAATGGCTGTAACAGTGGTCACAAGCTCGGGAAGAGAAGTGCCGATTGCCACGGCGGTAAGACTTATAATTCTGCGGTCTACCATGAAAATTTTGTCGGCTATAAGTGTTCCGTTGTCCACTAAAAGATTTGAGCCTATGACAATTCCGGCAGTTCCCACAACAAAGTAGACGATGTGTCGAACTATGTCACGGCGTGAAACTGCAATGCGCATGTCCTGGGCGGAAATCTGACCTTGGGAAACGCTTTGTTTTGCGTCGTGAAGGTTCTGAATTATGAAAATAGCAAAAATTATGAACATTCCCACAGTGCCCACAATGTTAAGTTTCCCTGTAAGGGAGAATATGGCAAGGAAAAATATTGAGCCCATGAGGATTATGGCTTTGGGGGCAAACCTTTGGAGATTTACAGCATGGGGGAGAAAAATAATGCTTAAAGCCATTATAAGTCCCGTGTTTGCTGTGACAGAACCCACGGCGTTGCCTATAGCCATTTGATTGTTGCCCTGGGCTGAGGCTATGGCGGATACCATAAGTTCCGGCAAAGTTGTAGCTAAACTCACTATTGTTGCGCCGATTACAAACTGAGGGATACCGGAGATTTTGGCAATCCAGGCGGAAGCCTCTACAAAAAGGTCGCCGCTCTTTATTATTGCAAGCAGACCGAAAATAAAAAGTCCGAAAACCATTATGGTTTCAAAAGTTGACATGTACATCCCTTCTTTCATTGAATGTATATGCGCATGGCGGGAATTTATAACATTGAAATCCCGCAGTTTTCTTTTATGGAAAATTGAAAAGAATTATAATTCCGGCAGAAAAATTTAGAAATTATAAAGGAGAAAAAACAAAAAATAAAGGTTGATTTTTTTAAAAAAATTGTGTAAAATGTATATGTAACAAAAAAATGGAAAGCCGGGTCTTTTTGACGGTTTTCTGTTATTTTCCGTAGGTCGGGAAAGTGGCAAGATTATAGAGAAGCGGAGGATATTAAAATGTCAAACAGACTTTTTCAAGGTATAATTCATCAGATGGGAGATACAATCGACAGAACTATCGGCGTTGTTGACGAAACATCGGTTGTCATTGCATGTTCCGAGCTGGGAAGAATAGGCGAGGTTGTCAATAATTTTAATTCGGAGTCACTCAGCACAACTGCACCTTTTGTAATAAACGGTCATACCTTTAAGTCTTTCGGCAATAACGGAAGAAACGAGTATGCTGTTTTTGTTTCCGGAAACGACGAGCTGGCTCAGAAATATGCTCAGGTTCTCGCCATTTCACTTTCAAGTGTTAAGCAGTATTATGACGAGAAATACGACAGAGGCAATTTTATTAAAAACGTAATTTTGGACAACGTGCTCCCAGGCGACATCTATCTTAAAGCAAGAGAGCTGCGTTTCAACAGCGAGGTTTCAAGAGTTTGTATTCTTATTAAAATACTTACAAAGACAGATATTTCCGCTTTTGACGTTATTCAAAATCTTTTCCCGGACAAGAACAAGGACTTCGTTATCAATATCAACGAAACAGATATCGTTCTTGTAAAGGAAATCAAGCCTGACATCGACAGCAAGGATTTGGAAAAGCTTGCAAGCTCAATTGTAGATACACTCACAAGCGAATTCTACACAAGATGTGTTGTTGGTATCGGTACAACAGTTACAGGCATCAAGAATTTGGCTCATTCCTTTAAGGAAGCACAGGTTGCAATCGAGGTAGGAAAGGTATTTGATACCGAGCGCACAATCGTTACTTACGATAATCTGGGTATTGCAAGACTTGTTTATCAGCTTCCTACAACTCTCTGCGAGATGTTCCTCAAAGAGGTGTTTAAGAAAGGCTCTATCGAAAGCCTTGACCAGGAAACACTGTTTACAATTCAGAAGTTCTTTGAAAACAACCTGAATGTTTCAGAAACATCAAGAAAGCTGTTCGTACACAGAAATACACTTGTATACAGACTTGAGAAAATCAAAAAGCTTACAGGTCTTGACCTTCGTGAGTTCGAGGACGCTATTGTGTTCAAGGTAGCTCTTATGGTTAAAAAGTACCTGACAGCTAATCCTACAAAGTACTGATAACTGAATATTTTACCGCCGGCACTCTTAATGAGTGCCGGTTATTTTGTCTTTGCAGAAAAATTAAAAAAATATCACTTTTTTAAACTAACATATTACCATAACCTAGCAATTATTCGCTTTTAGTTGACAATTATGACAGAATAGTATATATTAACCCTAAAGGTTACAGTTTTGAAACCAATGTTTCAATTTTTAACAAATAAAATGTTTTCTCTTTTGAGAAATGAGAAAAAGGAAGATGTGTAAATGATAGAATTCATTAACGTGTCCAAAACTTTCCCGGAGGGAAACCATGCCGTGGAAAATATAAATCTAAAAATAGAAGACGGAGAGTTTGTGTTTATTGTAGGCCCGTCGGGAGCAGGCAAAAGCACAATGCTCAAGCTTATCATGCGTGAGGAAACCCCGAGCGAAGGTAAAGTTATTGTAAACGGCAGAGACCTTACCAAAATGAGAAGAAGCCAGGTTCCTTATCTCAGAAGAACAATGGGAATTGTTTTTCAGGATTTCCGACTGATTGATAAAATGACCGTCTTTGAAAATGTGGCTTTCGCCATGAGAGTTACAGGAACAAAACAAAGCGTTATCAAAAAAAGAGTTCCCTATGTTTTAAAGCTTGTCGGTCTTGAGAGAATGGGCACACGTCACCCCAGCGAGCTTTCCGGCGGTGAACAGCAGAGAGTGAGCCTTGCCAGAGCCTTGGCAAACGAGCCTTCACTTATTATCGCCGACGAACCTACAGGAAATGTGGATCCGAAACGCTCTTACGAAATTATGAACCTTTTGAAAGAGGTAAATAAAATGGGAACAACAGTCCTTGTTGTAACCCATGAGCATAACCTTGTAACAAAGTTTAACGGACGTGTTATAAAGATGAAAAGAGGTAAGATTGTTAAGGACACAGCCGAAGAGTATTATCAGGAAAGGAATAAAAAGGAAAGAGAGTCTGAGGACAGATTTGCAGGCTTTGATGAAATTTCCGAAAACAAAACTGAAACAACATACTCTGATAATTACGACGAAATACACGAGAGAGTGAACAGATTGATTAAGGATATAGAAAACGAAAACTGATTAAAAGCAGGTGAATATATGTACTTTTTAAAAGAGGGTTTTAAAAATATGGCCCATAACAGAATGATGACGCTGGCGTCAATAGGCGTTCTCATTGCGGGAATGCTTCTTACAGGTACAGCGGCTTTGTTCTCCATGAATGTAAAGCTTATGGTGGAAGAGGTTGGGGACTCAAACGTCACAACGGTTTACCTGGATGAAGCTATCACTGCCGAAGCTGACGCAATGGCAATAGGGGACGAGCTTAGTAAACTTGGGAATGTGCTTACGGTGGATTTTTATTCCCGTGATGTAGCCATAGAGGAATACAGGGAAGAGCTGGGCGAAGAGATTTTTGCCAACATGCAGGGAGAGAATAACCCTCTGCCTCACGCATTTAAAGTCACTTTCAATGACATTTCAAAATACGACGAAACGGTACAGCAGATAATGGCAATCGAAGGCGTTGACTCTGTGGGAAACACAAGAGATGTGGCAAACAAGCTGACAAGCCTTAACGAAACAATAACAAACCTCAGTATTTGGATAGTTATTGCACTGGCTGTGATTTCACTGTTTATAATTTCAAATACAATAAGAATGTCAATGTTCTCAAGAAGATTTGAAATAAGCATAATGAAATCCGTGGGAGCTACAAACCACTTTGTCAGAGTTCCCTTTATAATCGAGGGTATGATGATTGGTTTGATTTCCGGAATAATAGCCTCCGGGGCAATGTACTTTATCTATGATATTTTGGTATCTGCCATAAACGGCATATTTGTTTTTAATACTATTCCGTTTATGAGCGTGTTTGTTTACGTTGCTGTTGGATTTATTGTTGCAGGTATGGCTATAGGAGTAATCGGCGGCGCTATTTCCATAAGAAAGCACCTTAAAAAAGAGGGCAAAGAGGTTTTAAACTGGTAATCTTTAATTAAACACATAACACGGGTCACTCCGGCATAATAATTTGTTATCAAACATTTTGTTGTGTCGGGGTGATTTTTTTGTTTACGTTTATAAGCTTTGAAGAAAAAGAAAAAAAGTCTTTTCCCTTTGCTTTGGGAAAAGGCAGTGTTGCGGAAACCTATACGGAATCGGGAGGTATTACAGCCAAAAAGATAACCTGCATTATTAAAAACGGAAGAGTAAACCGTGAGAAGCTTTTGAAAAAGCTGGACGGGGAAAAGCTTGTGGTCTGCGACAGAGAAAGAAAAAGTTTGCTTCCAGCCGGTGTGAGATGCTTTTCGGATAGAAAGCTCAGGGAAAGGCTATGCGGAAATTTCGCCGTCGCCGCCGCCCAGAGAATGAGCAGGGAAAACACTAATGTTAAAATCGGACTTTTTGACCCGGACGGGGAAAACAGCGACCTGCCGGCTTTTCTTTTGGACTGCACAAGAAATCTCACAGTGGTTACATATGCTCCGGAAATTTATTCACCATGCGCTGATATGATGCTGGAGGAAAAAGGAGCGGTTTTTTCTTTGTCATCAAATATTACCGATTTGGAAAACTGTGACTTTGTAATAGCCCTTGAGCCTATACGTGAGAAAATATATCCAAAGGTTAACTGCGTAATTATAAGCAGTGATAAACCATCGGTTCCTTTGCAGTGTCAGTGCTATTGGGATTATTCAGTGGATGTTCCAGAGCAGTATAAAAAGCTCAGACCCAAAGATGTGCCGGAAATAACATTCTGCGGCGCACTGTTTGAACTGTGCGGTGTGTACGAGCTTGGCTCTCAGATTCCACTGGTTTGCAGAAATAGCACCACCGCCCATACCGCCGCTTCAATGGGAACCTATTGTGCAAATATAGAGCCCTGTCATTCGGTTTGAGTTTTATTTTTTCTTTTATGTAATTATCAACGGCGAATGATAAAAATAATGACGTTTACGGAGAGGATATTGAATAATAAACCCAACCTAAAACATATTTTGAAAATGTGGAATTGGTTCATCTGTCGGTGAATTTAATCGTTATAAAATAACTTATTTTTAACAGAACTCTCACTGCGACCGGGCGGATATGATAATCCGCCCCTACGAATTGATTGTTACATAAAAATACATATAATAACAACCGTGGTTTAAAAAATAAAGAACCACGGTTGTTATTTGTTTTTATTTATTTAAATTTACCCTCAATGTGGGCAAGCCATTCTAAGTCGTTTAAACCAAACGCCTCGCCCGACCTGTGCAGAACCTTACGTTCAGATTAAATCTTTGCAGGTCGGAAATAAAAAAATAAGCCTTACATGTTTAGAAATTTATTTCCTGTAAAATCTAAATAGGTTAAATAAGAATAAAATAAACCTAACTAAGGGCGAACCATTCCAAGTCGCTAAAACCAAACGTCTCGCCCGACCTGTGCAGAACCTTACGTTCAGATTAAATCTTTGCAGGTCGGAAATAAAAGATTCGCCCGACGGAAAACGTGAGCTAATTTCCAGCTTAACCTATCCCCGTCGGAAATAAAAATTATTTGAGCATATATTGGGCGGTGTCCAGGAGATTTTCCATGGTTTGAACGGCTTTTGAAGCCTTTTTCTTGATTTGACTTCCGTTTTTGTCCATCATTTTTTTGCCGATATAGCCAACAGCCATCCCCGTCATAAGACCTGCGGAAACGCCTTTAACTACGTTCATTGTACTTTTCTGCATTTTAAATTACCTCCGAGAAAAAATATATTTGTAATTTCTTTTTAAAATCAACTGTGCAAGAATTGTCTTGCAATTATATTCTATCCGTTTTACAATAAGATAGAGGTGATAATTTTTGGCAGAATTAAATATAGTGCTTGTTGAACCGGAAATTCCCCAGAATACGGGAAATATAGCAAGAACCTGCGCCGCAACAGGCGCAAGACTTCATCTTGTTGAACCAATGGGATTTAAGGTTGATGATAAAAAGCTTAAAAGAGCAGGACTTGATTACTGGCATTTGCTGGATATAACCTATTACAGCAGCCTTGATGATTTTCTGGAAAAAACAAAGGGAGGAAAATATTTCCTTTTTACAACAAAAGCCTTGAATAGACATTCGGATGTGGAATACCCGGACGGTGCGTATCTGATTTTCGGAAAGGAAACAGCGGGACTTCCGGAGGAATTTATTATGCAGTATCCGGAAAACGCCGTGAGAATTCCAATGATAGACGAGGCGAGAAGCCTTAATCTTTCAAACGCTGTGGCTATAGGAGTTTATGAAACTCTGAGACAGTGGGATTATCCAGAGCTTTTGTGTAAAGGCGAGCTTCACCGCCATAAATGGAGTGAGGCGGGATTGTAATTATTGCAGTTATTTGATAAAAAACAGACTTTTAGTAATGTGAATTTATGCAATAACTCTTGATAAAAATGCCCGAATGTTATATAATGTAGGTGTATGTAAGGTCCGTTAAAATATCCGGACAATTTTAAAATTGGAAAGGAAGTTTTTGAAATGAATTTAAACAAAGTTACTGTTGACGACATTAACGTTGCAGGTAAAAAAGTTCTTGTACGCTGCGATTTCAACGTACCTCTTAAGGACGGCGTTATCACAAACGATAACAGAATTACAGCCGCTCTCCCAACAATCAAGAAGCTTATCAACGATGGCGGAAAGGTTATCCTTTGCTCCCACCTTGGCAAGCCAAAGAACGGACCTGAGGCTAAATTCTCCCTCGCTCCAGTAGCAGTTAGACTTTCTGAGCTCCTCGGCAAAGAGGTTGTATTTGCTGACGACGATACAGTTGTAGGCGAAAACGCAAAGAAGGCTGTTGCAGAGATGAAGGACGGCGACGTTGTTCTTCTCCAGAACACACGTTTTAGAAAAGAAGAGACAAAGAACCTTGAGCCATTCAGCTCTGAGCTTGCTTCTCTTGCAGATGTATTTGTAATGGACGCTTTCGGCAGCGCACACCGTGCTCACTGCTCAACAGCTGGTGTTACAGATCATATTAAGGATACAGCAGTTGGCTACCTCATGCAGAAGGAAATCAACTACCTCGGAAACGCTGTTGAAACTCCTGTTAGACCATTCGTTGCTATCCTCGGCGGCGCAAAGGTTGCTGACAAGCTCAACGTTATCTCCAACCTCCTGGAGAAGTGCGATACACTCATCATCGGCGGCGGTATGGCTTACACATTCCTCAAGGCTAAGGGCTATGAGGTTGGTACATCTTTGGTTGACGATACAAAGATTGACTACTGCAAAGAGATGATTCAGAAGGCTGCTGACCTCGGCAAGCAGCTCCTGCTCCCAATCGATACAACAATCACAAAGGATTTCCCAGATCCAATCGATGCTCCTATCGAGGTTACAGTTGTTGATTCCGACAAGATTCCAGCTGACATGATGGGTCTTGACATCGGCACAAAGACAGCAGAGCTCTATGCAGACGCTGTTAAGAGCGCAAAGACAGTTGTTTGGAACGGACCTATGGGCGTATTCGAGAACCCAATTCTTGCAAAGGGTACAATCGCAGTTGCTCAGTCCCTTGCTGACACAGACGCTACAACAATCATCGGCGGCGGCGACTCCGCAGCAGCAGTTATCCAGCTCGGATTTGCTGACAAGATGTCCCACATCTCAACAGGCGGCGGCGCATCTCTTGAGTACCTCGAGGGCAAGGTTCTCCCAGGTATCGCAGTTATCGCTGACAAGAAATAATTTGACAATTTAAAACCATTAAAACGGGGGCGGACATTGTTCGCCCCTATGTTGAATAATGTTATTAACCAAATAAAGATAAAATTTAAAACATGAAAGGATGTTTTTCAGATGAACAAGCAGAAAAGAAGAGCAATTATCGCAGGTAACTGGAAAATGAATAAAACTCCCGCAGAGGCTAAAGAGCTTTTGAACGCTGTTACACCTCTCGTTAAGGACGCTGACTGCGAAGTTATCGCTTGCGTTCCTTTTGTTGACCTCAGCGTAGCTTTGGAAGCAACAGCCGGCACAAACGTAAAAATCGGTGCAGAGAACTGCCACTGGGCAGAGTCCGGCGCATTCACAGGCGAGATTTCCGCTAAGATGCTCAAGGCTATGGGTATTGAGTATGTTATCATCGGTCACAGCGAGCGCAGACAGTACTTCGGTGAGACAGACGTAACAGTTAACAAGAGAGTTAGAGCTGCTCTTGACGCAGGTCTTACAGTTATCCTTTGCGTAGGCGAGCTCAAGGAAGAGCGTGAGCAGGGCATCACAGCTGAGTTGGTTGCTCTTCAGACAAAGGTTGCTCTCGGCGGCGTTTCAGCTGAGGAACTCAAGAGAATCGTTATCGCTTACGAGCCGGTATGGGCTATCGGCACAGGTCTTACAGCTACTGCTGACCAGGCTGACGAAGTTTGCGGCATCATCAGAAACGTACTTGCTGACCTTTACGGCGCAGAGGCTGCTGAGGCTACAACAATCCAGTACGGCGGTTCTATGAACGACGGCAACGCAGACGAGCTTTTGAGCAAAGAGCATGTTGACGGCGGTCTTATCGGCGGCGCTTCCCTGGTTGCAGAGAAGTTCGCAGCTATCGTTAAGGCAGCTTCAAAATAATTCTTGAATTATAGAAATAAATTTTCGATAAATTCTTGAAAGGACTACTATAAAATGAAAAAACCTTTAATTTTAATGATTCTTGACGGCTTCGGCATTGCAGGAGACAAGGGCAACGCTATCAAAGCCGCCAATAAGCCAAATATCGACAGACTTTTCTCATCTAACCCTGTTACACAGATAGGCGCTTCCGGTATGGACGTTGGTCTTCCTGACGGACAGATGGGAAACAGTGAGGTTGGTCACACAAATATCGGCGCAGGCCGTGTTGTTTATCAGGAGCTTACAAGAATTACAAAGTCTATCCAGGACGGCGATTTCTTCCAGAACGAAGCTCTCTGCAACGCTATCGACAACGCAGTTAAGAACGGAACAGCTCTCCACATCATGGGACTTCTTTCCGACGGCGGCGTTCACAGTCACAACACACACCTTTACGGTATTCTTGAGCTTGCAAAGAAGAAGGGCCTCGAAAAGGTTTATGTTCACGCATTCCTTGACGGACGTGACGTTCCTCCTTCAAGCGGCAAGGACTACGTAGCAGCCTGCGTTGAAGAAATGAAGAAAATCGGCGTTGGCCAGATTGCTACAGTAATGGGCAGATACTACGCAATGGACAGAGATAACCGCTGGGAGAGAGTTGTAAAGGCTTACTCCGCAATGGTTTACGGCGAAGGCGTTAAGTGCGCAGACCCTGTAGAGGCAGTAGCTATTTCCTATGCTGAGGGCGTAACCGACGAGTTTGTTGTTCCTACAGTTATCGACGGAGCAGCACCAATCGGTGCCGGCGACAGCATGATTTTCTACAACTTCAGACCTGACAGAGCAAGAGAAATCACACGTACATTTGTTGACCCTGATTTCAGCGGATTTGAGAGAAAGAAAGGCTTCTTCCCTCTTACATACGTTTGCATGACCCAGTACGACGCTACAATGCCTAACGTACAGGTTGCATTCAAGCCACAGAGCCTTGACAATACATTCGGCGAGTACATCTCTAACAAGGGTCTTACACAGCTGAGAATTGCCGAGACAGAGAAGTATGCTCATGTAACATTCTTCTTCAACGGCGGCGTTGAAAAGACCTACGAGAACGAGGACAGAATTCTTGTTGCATCTCCAAAGGTTGCAACATATGACCTCCAGCCGGAGATGAGCGCATACGAAGTTGCTGACAAGTGCGCAGAAGCTATCAAGAGCGGCAAGTATGACGTTATTATTCTCAACTTTGCTAACTGCGACATGGTTGGACACACAGGTGTGTTTGATGCAGCTGTAAAGGCTGTTGAAGCAGTTGACGCATGTGTTGGCAAGGTAACAGACGCTATTGCAGAGATGGGCGGCGTTTCCCTTATCACAGCAGACCACGGAAATGCTGACAAGATGTTTGAGGATGACGGTTCACCGTTCACAGCTCACACAACAAATCCTGTACCTTTCTGCGTAATCGGCTACCCATGCCAGCTCCGTGAGGGCGGCAAGCTTGCTGACATCGCTCCAACAATGCTCCAGATCCTCGGTCTCGAGCAGCCGGAAGAAATGACCGGCACCTCCCTTATTTTATAACCGACCTGCAAAGGTTATTTTTGGAAATAAACATCATCACAGGTCGGGCGAATCCTTTTGTTTAATCTTTTAGAATGGTTCGCTCACGGTTGGAATTGATTTTTAATATTAAAATTTTACATCCATGGTTATGTGTTTTAACCATGGATGTTTCTTTATTTTCTTTTATAGAATTATCATCGTAGGGGCGGATTATATATCCGCCCGGTAACACAACGGCAAATTATAAAATAAAGCCTGTTTACGGAGATAATGTTAAAATAACAAGTTGTACCACAAAATATTTTATAAATGTGAATTAGGTTCATCTGTCAATGAATATCATCTATATAAACAAACTCATTTTTAACAAAAACCTTACTGCTACCGGGCGGATATGTTAATCCGCCCCTACGGTTTGAAGTTTTAATTTTTGTTGAACGTCATAACACAACAAAGGTTACATCTTTTTTAATTGATAATTTTTCTTTATTTTTCTTTATTTTTCTTTTATGTAATTATCCATCGATGTTCATTTTTTAATATATCTTCCCCGATAGAAAAAATAAATAAATCTTCACCGAGAGCGAGCCATTCCAAAGACAGCGGAAAAGGTTTCGCCCGCCTTGAAATGAACTTGATTTTTAAACTAAACATTTGCAAGGCGGAAATAAAAAAGTCTCGCCCGACCTGTGCAGAACCTAATTTTTATATCCTCCCTTTGCAGGTCGGATATAAAAATAACCGGACAGCGGGAGCTGTCCGGTTGTAGTTTAAAGATACATACATCTTCTTGTAATCGTTATTTATTTTATCTGCAACCTAAATTATACATTACCCTCATTTTTAGCGTTTTCGATAATTTTCTGTGCTATGTTTGCAGGTGCGTCCTCATAGCGTGTAAATTCAAATGTGAAGCTGCCTCTGCCCTGAGTTACCTGACGGATATATGTGGAGAAGTCGTGCATTTCTGCCATTGGAACTTCAGCCTCAACAACCTGCATACCGTCTTCACCTGGGTTCATACCGAGCACTCTACCCCTGCGCTTGGTTACTTCGCCCATGATGTCGCCCATGTTGTTGTCAGGAACCATAGCTTTAAGAGAACCGATAGGCTCCAAAAGTGTTGGGTTTGCCTGTGGCATACCGTTTTTGTAAGCTATTGCGGCAGCCATCTTAAAGGACATTTCAGAGGAGTCAACCGGATGATAAGAACCGTCGTAAAGTGTGGCTTTAAGTCCAACTACAGGATATCCTGCGAGAGGTCCTTTCTGGATAGCGTCTCTAAGTCCCTTTTCAACAGCAGGGAAGAAGCCCTTAGGAACTGCGCCGCCTACAACTCTCTCTGCGAATTCCAAATCATCGCAGTCACATGGCTCGAACTCAATCCAAACATCACCGAACTGGCCGTGACCGCCGGACTGTTTCTTATGACGTCCCTGTACGGAAACTTTCTTGCGGATTGTTTCTCTGTAGGCAATCTTTGGTTCTTTGAGAACAACGTCAACATTGTATTTATTTTTAAGTTTTGAAACTATAACATCAAGATGCTGTTCACCCATACCGGAAATAATCATTTCGTGGGTTTCTGTGTTCATGCCGAACTTGATTGTTGGGTCTTCTTCGGCAAGCTTTGCAAGACCTGCGGCGACTTTCTCTTCCTCGCCCTTGGTCTTTGGATATATAGCCATTGTGTATGTTGGGTTTGGATATGTAATTCCGTCAAGCACAACCTTTCTTGTAGGTGCGCAAAGTGTATCGCCTGTAATTGTGTTCTGAAGCTTTGGAATTGCGCCGATGTCGCCTGCGCCTACATAGGAAGCATCCTCCTGCTTCTTTCCTCTTACTGTGAGAACCTTTGTAATTCTCTCCTGGTTGCCTGTGCGCATGTTGATAAGAGGAGTATCTGTGGAAATTTTTCCGGAAATAACCTTGAAATATGAAAGCTTACCAACGAATGGGTCAGCAACTGTCTTAAACACGATAGCAGCAGCTGCGCCGTTTTCGTTTACGGAAATCTCAACAGGGTCGCCGTTTGTGTCTACGCCAAACTCTGAACCCTTGTCGGCAGCGCTTGGAGCAAGCCATGTAAGGCTGTCAAGAAGCTGGTTGATACCGAATGTGTTCTGAGCGTCGCCGCAGAATACAGGAAGGATAGAACCGTCCTTAACACCCTGGCTAACGCCGAGAATGATTTCCTCAGGTGTAAACTCTTCGCCCATGATGAACTTGTCGAGAAGCTCCTCGGAAGTTTCTGCAACAGCTTCCTTGATAGCAACACGCAGACCCTCGAGTCTGTCGCCCATATCAGGCATATCTGTCTGGCTCATTTTTCCGTTCTCATATTTATAAGCCTTGTATTCAAAAAGGTTAACATAAACGTTTGCTTTTCCGTCCTGAATGTAAGGAACTATAACAGGGCAAACTGCAGGGCCGAAAGTGCTCTTGAGAGTTTCAAAAACTCTGTAGAAACGTGCGCTTTCGTCGCAAAGACCGTTTACAAAGAACATCTTTGTAAGTCCCATTTTATCGGCAAGCTTAACGGCTTTTTCTGTTCCTACGTCAACGCCGTTTTTACCGGAAACAACTATCAAAGCTGAGTCTGCAGCACGCATACCCTCTCTTACTCCGCCCTCAAAGTCAAAGAGACCGGGAGTGTCGATTATGTTTATCTTTGTGTTTTTCCATTCGATAGGCGCAACAGCCGTAATAACGGAAACCTTTCTCTTTATTTCTTCCGGGTCATAGTCAAGTACAGTGTTACCGTCTGCAATCTTGCCGATTCTGTCGGAAAGACCTGCAAGGTAAATCATGGACTCAGCCACTGATGTTTTTCCTGCACCGCTATGACCTGCAAGTGCAATATTGAGAATTTTTTTTGCGTCGTACTGTTTCAATTACATTATCTCCCTTCATAACTTAGTTTGGCTATATGTCAAATTTCGTTAATTTTTTACAATTAGTTTAATAACGATGGTTTGATTATAGCACATTTATATAAATGATTGCAAGTAGAATTTTGTATAATTTTACTATAAATAAAAAAATTCACCCCTTTACCAATTAGCAAAGAGGTGAATTGTGCAATTTCACTAATTTTTATTCAATTTTTTTCTATATGCAACTTACACAAATATTACTTTTCAAAGACTGCGCCTTTTGCTCCTGATGTTACAAGGCTTGCATATCTCTTGATATATCCGGAAAGTTCTTTCTTCGGAGCTGTCCAATTTTTCTTTCTTTCCTCAAGCTCTTCAGCTGAAACATTCAGCTCAAGTTTGCCGTTGTTGATGTCAACGGTAATCCGGTCGCCGTCCTTAATAAGGGCGATTGTGCCGCCTGCGGCAGCCTCAGGGGAAACGTGACCGATTGCAGCGCCTCTTGTTGCGCCGCTGAAACGTCCGTCTGTGATAAGAGCTACATCCTTGTCAAGTCCCATGCCGGCAAGTGCTGAGGTAGGTGCAAGCATCTCTCTCATGCCCGGGCCTCCCTTAGGGCCTTCGTATCTGATAACAACAACGTCGCCCTTGTTGATTTTGCCGCCCAGGATTGCCTCGGAAGCTGCCTCTTCGCTGTCAAAGCAGCGGGCAGGGCCTGTGTGGAACATCATTTCCGGAGCAACTGCGCCCTGTTTAACAACTGCGCCTTCTTCGGCAATGTTGCCCTTGAGAACTGCAATTCCGCCGTCAGGTCTTACAGGGTTGTCGATAGGCTTTATAATCTCGCCGTCTGCGCCATTGGAATCCTTAATTCTGTCGCCTACAGTTCCGCTTACTGTAAGGCAGTCGGTATGGATAAGATTTTTCTTTGAAAGCTCTTTCATTACTGCAGGAATACCGCCTACATTGTCAAGGTCTGTAATGAAAATCTTGCCTGCCGGATTGAGCTTTGCAATCTGAGGGGTTGTCTTGCTTATCTCATCTATAAGCTCAAGGTCAACTGAAACGCCCATTTCATAGGCAACAGCGGTCAAATGGAGAACGGAGTTTGTACTGCATCCCATAGCCATTTCGCATCTCAAAGCATTTTCAAATGCATCCTTTGTGAGAATGTCGGAAGGTCTGATATTTGCTTTTAAAAGCTCCATAACTCTTTCGCCTGCTTCCTTTGCAAGGCGGCGGCGTGCTGACATTACAGCCGGGATTGTTCCGTTTCCAGGAAGTCCCAGACCGATTGCCTCTGTAAGGCAGTTCATGGAGTTTGCTGTGTACATACCTGAGCAGGAACCGCAGGTTGGACATGCAGCGTTTTCAAGCTCTGTAAGCTCTTTTTCGTCAATCTTTCCGACTGCAAAGCTTCCTACAGCTTCAAACATTTCGGAAAGTCCGTATCTCTCGCCCTTGTGCTGTCCCGGCATCATAGGGCCGCCGCTTACGAATACGCAAGGCAGATTAAGACGGCAGGCGGCAAGGAGCATACCCGGTACAATCTTGTCACAGTTTGGTATAAATACAACCGCATCAAGTGGATGAGCGGTAAGCATAATTTCTATAGAATCGGCAATAAGCTCTCTTGAACACAAGGAATACTTCATGCCCTTATGGTTCATAGCAAGACCGTCGCAGACGCCGATAGTTCCAAACTCAAAAGGAACACCGCCGGCGTTTCTGATACCCGCCTTAACGCAGTCGGCAATCTCGTCCAAGTGCTTGTGTCCCGGAATGTAGTCGCTCTGAGCGTTTACAACGGCTACAAAGGGTCTTTTCATCTCGCTTTCAGTAATACCCATAGCCTTTAAAAGAGAACGGTGAGGCGCTCTTGTAGGGCCGGATTTCATCAAATCACTTCTCATCTTTCTAATCCTCCCTTAATTTCAATTTACGCCGCAGAAAACTCGGGTTTTCTGCGGCGAAGAAATTTAAAGTAAACAAGCCAAAGGCTTCTTTAAAAAAGAATTATATCACAAAAATCACAGTGTTTCAAGACTTTTATATCCGACCTGCAAAGGGAGGATATAAAAATTAGGTTCTGCACAGGTCGGGCGAGACTTTTGTTTCCGCCTTGCGGAACTTTGTTTTAGAAATAAACATCGTTTCAAGGCGGGGTGAAAACTTTTGCTTAGTTTTCGGAATGGCTCACTTTCGGTGAGATTGTTTTATTGTTCTTTTATAGAATTAATATCGTAGGGGCGGATTATATTTTTTATTTAACGGCATAACACATCCGATGTCACATCTTTTATAAACGATGGTTTTTTTATTATTCATTTATAGAATTATTTGATTCTGTGGAATGTTCTGTTTTTCCCTTATCCAAATCCGGAAAATCTATTACTGAGATACATTCCCAGGGGATTGTTTTATAGCTTATGGCTTCCCAGCCGTGTCTTTCAATAAGTCTGAAATCATCGGGCAAATCTATCTGCAAAAGAATCAAGTCCTCTTTATAATAAACATGTGTTATGTAGTTCATCCAATTATTCATGGCGTATACTACCTCGTCCAGGTCTTTAAAAAGATATACGGCGGACCTTTCTTCCATCATCATTTCGGAGAGGAATCCGTACTGGGGTTCAAGGCCGTATTCCTCTATTGATTTTAAATTCCTGCATGATGTGACGTGATAAAATCTGCCCATAATAACCGTCCTTTCTATGATTTAATTAAAGGGGATATTTTAAGTCCTCGGTTGTAAGGTCTTTTATTATTCCGTAGTACCACAGAAGCTTATCCTTTGCGTCCTTAGGGTCGTGTTCAAGGTAGTTGCCGCATTCCACAGCGGTGCTTCCGGGGATTTCACCCTCGTGTTCCATGCATTCTTTTATTGTGTCCTTGATAAGCTGTAAGGCTGTTTTCTCGTCGGTATCTTTTATGAGAAAATAAAAACCTGTGCGGCATCCCATAGGGCCGAAATAAACCACCTTATCCTTGAGAGCGCTGTTTCTCACATAGGTTGCGAAAAGGTGCTCTATTGTGTGCATTGTAGGGTTTGGAAGATATGGGGGAGTGTTTGGCTTAATAAAGCGCAGGTCATAGGTTGTTATGTCACCGTCAATTCTTGAAACATATACTCCCGGAACCAATGTGTCGTGATTTATACAAAAGCTTGCAATTCTGTCCATAAAGATTTCTCCTTTGTTTTATTTGTTACATAGATATAATACCACAGAAATAATAAAGTGCAAATAATTTTAAAAAACTCCTTGAATATTGTCGGCTAAAAATGTATAATGAACTCAGACTTGTTTGTGGAGGGCGTGAGAAAATGGAGAAGAAACCCGTTAAGAAAAAGCGTTCAAAAAATGCCCTGCTGTCAAGAATTGACCATTGCAAGACAATCAGCGAACTGTTTGACGTGATAAAAGAAGAGGGGATAGTTGTTAGGATGCAGTGCCTTCCCGGAGCATCAAATATCCCGCCTAAAAAGAGCAACACAGGTTACGGAACACGTCAGACTGAATTCCTTGAAAGATTGAAAAGGTCGGTTATGATGCAGATAGAGGACTCTATGCCGGATAAAAAAGACGGAAAGCCGGAAATTGTCAACGGCAGAAGAAGAAGCGTGGGAATTGACTAAACGGTTTCTGTTTTGATTATGATAACCCGATTTCGTATCAGTCGGGTTTTTATTATTTTCTGAAACAATTAAACATTGCAAAAAATAAAACGTCGGTTTTTTCCGGCGTTTTGTTTTTATAAAGCGACCCTATTCGATAATATTTTCATCAGGTATGTCATATACTTTCAGAGTAATAAACTATAGAAAGAAGGAGCCTGATTGAAAGAGTTAAAAAAATATTCATGGATTGCAGCCGCAGTCACTTCGGTTATGGGAACCCTGTTCCATTTTGTCTATGAGTTTTCGGGAAATAATAACTTTGTGGGAATGTTTGCCGCAGTAAACGAAAGCACATGGGAGCATTTAAAACTGTTGTTAACCCCTGCGTTTTTGGTTGGGATTGTGGAGTGGTTTATTTACGGGAAAAATTATAAAAACTTTTTCCCAGCACTTTTTATTTCCATTCTTGCGGGAATGTTCGCTATAACCGCCGCTTTTTACACCTATACGGGAATAATAGGTCAAAATTTTATGATAGCGGACATAGCCACATTTTTTATAGGTGTTTTTGTAACATACTATCTGCGCTATAAAATAATCAAAAGCGGAAAGCTCTCATCGGATAAATGGGTGTTTATTTCTCTGGCAGGATTTGCAATTTTGTTTGTGTTTACCGCCTATGCATCATTTAATCCGCCTCAGATAAACCTGTTCAAAGACCCTCTCACAGGGACATACGGAACAAGTTTTTAAGACTCCTTGTCAGTGTCCTCGGACTTCTTTGCTTCCTTGTCTGACTGCGCTTTTTTAACGCCCATTTTGTAGCTGGTGAAGATTATCAAAACCACAGCGGCTGTAACCAATGCGCCGCACAAAGCCCAAAATGCAGGATTGTCGGACTGAAAGCTGAAAAAGTCCTGTAAGCCCGATTGGTTTTCTGTAGTCTTTTCCACGGTGGGAGTTTTGCCATCATCGTCCTTTATAACCGACACTTTTCCCGATGAGGAAGAGGAGGTTTTGGAGGCGGTTTTCGATGTGGAGGTAACGCCCGTTGAGGTTACTGAAATCTCACAGTCGTTGTTGTTTACAAATTCCAGCGGCGAATTTTCGGTGGAGAGAATTTCAGAATAATAGGCGGTAATGTCGGAGCTGCCCTCCTGTAAAACCTTGAATTTAAGGGTCAAAACATGTTCATCAGAGGGAACCTCGTTCATGTAAATAACGCCGATGTTTCCGTTTTCGTCGTTGCTGTAAATCTTGCCGCCGTTTGAAGAAATGCTTTTAAGCTGTAGGTATGCTGGATTATAACCGTATTCAGCCTGAAATGCTCCAACAGATGAACTGGGTTTTATAACAACATCAACCCTAATTTCTGACTTTGTGCTGGTTGTGTCAAACTCAAGATAAGCCTGCACAGCTTCCTCGGCTTTTGCAGTAAAGCCAAAGGTTAAAAGAATAAGAAAAAGACAAACAAAAGATTTTGTGAATTTTATTTTCACAAGGATAACCTCCTTTACTTGTATTTTTTTCTGTACTCGCTGGGGGTGCAGTTGAAATATTTTTTGAAAGTTTTTGCAAAATGACAGGAGTTGTTAAAGCCGCAGGCAGAGGCAACCTCAGAAACCGTCATCATAGAGGTTCTCAAAAAATAGGAAGCCTGCCCCATGCGGTATTTTAAAAGATACTGTGTGGGAGATATGGAAATAGTTCTGTTAAAGCATCTCATACACTCACGTTCTCCCACGTTGGCGGCTGACGCTATGTGGGAGACATTTATTTGTTCACCGTAATGAACATGAATATAGCGAAGCATCTGCTTTATTCTCACGGAATCGTTGTTTGTGTTCTGCGAAATAATATTTTGGATTTGTGTATTGATAAACATCAAATACCAGAAACGTGAAAGGTTTTCTCTCACTTCAAACTCATATCCCGGGTTGTCATCACGTATGGCGCAGTAGGCGTTTTCAATGCAGGTCAGGGCGTTTTTCTGCCATGGGGTATCCGGGCGCAGGAGAATTGATTTTAAAACCTGGTGGGACTCGGATATTGGAAAAACATATTTTCTCGCAAAAACGCTGTACCTTGAACCGTATATAAGCGAGTTTGAAAAAACAAGGGAGTGCAGAACGGTTCCCTCACATAAAAGCTCTATACAGTGGAGGGTGTTTGTGTTTATAAAAACTCCGTCGCCTGCGGAAAGCTCATAGGTTCCGTTTGTAAGTTTTAGTTTGATTTTACCGGAATGAACCGCAATAAGCTCGGTTTCCTCGTGCCAGTGCCACTGAATATAGGTTTGGCTTTTGTAGCCGGCGCAGGGGAAATCGGGAGTTCCGTGGGGTTTAAGTTCTCGGTTATTTTGTCCTATGTACAGATTGGGGTCTTGAAGGGCCATAAAATCTCCTTAGTCGGTTTTGTTATGTTATAGGTCTGAATTGTTATTGTAAAATTTCCCATTAAGATGTATCTTATTATTGCAGGAACCAAACAGGTTCACAAAATCTGAAGCGGAGGTATTCATATGAAAAGCAATCAGATTGGAATGACATTTTGCAATATTGCAGACGTTAAAAGTTTTTTTGAGGTAATTGACAACTGCAAAGAGCCTGTTTATCTTAAGTCCGATGACGGTACAAAATACGACATCAGAAATGACAGAAAGATCAGAGCTTTGATAGGCTGTCTCGCTTCTGCACCGTCAGGAAAGATATCTCGCCTTAATGTTGTATGCAACTGTATTGAAGACGCAAAGAATCTTATGAAATATATGATGGAAGCAAGAGAAGACTAATTGCTGCATATATTATATCAGATAAAGCTCTTTGAATAAATAAGCTATTTACCGATAATGTATAAATCAGGCGTCATCCTGTTTTATGAAAATGTCCTTTCTTAAATAAAAATAAAAACCAATCGTCCCCGTCTAATCCTCGGGGACGATTGGTTTTTATGTAAAAATTATTATAATCAAATATAGGAAACTCCGTCTGTGTATCTTTCGGAAATTAAAAAATTCACCGTTGGGAATTGATTGGAAAGGCGTTTTGCCAATGGTGCTATTACAATATCCTCTGTTTTATAATGACCTGCGTCAACAACGCTCATGTCGTTTTCTGCGGCAAAGAGGATTTCATGGTGTTTTATCTCTCCCGTAAGCAAAAGGTCGGCGCCCAGCTTTTTGGCAAGAAATACACAATCTCCGCCGGAACCTGAGCACATGGCGATTTTCTGAACAGTCTTTTCCTTATTTACAACTCTAAGTCCCTGACAGTTCAAAGCGTCCTTTAAACCGTAGGCAAATCTCTCTGCTGTTACAGGCTCTGAAAGCTCGCCTATAACAAGACATTCGCCCTCAACAAAATGTGGGTTTTGAACATTTGCCGCCTTTGCAAGGCACATGTTTACTCCGCCGTCAGCGGCTAAATCCAGATTTGTATGCAGGCAAAGGGCGGAAAGACCGTTTCGTATAAGGGAGTAAAGGGCGGTATCCGCCATAACATTTTTAACAGGATTAAAAATAATGGGGTGGTGGCTTATTATAAGCTGTGCCCCTTTTTCTTTTGCTTCCTCAACAACATCCTTTGTTATATCCAAAGCCAAAATCGCTGTTTTGATTTCGTCGTCTATGTCGCCGGCAAGAAAGCCGCTGTTGTCAAAATCCATAGCGGTTTCCAATGGAGCAAAGGTCTGGGTAAATGCTATTATGTCCCTTGGTGTTGGATATGCTTTTTCGTTATACATTATTTTCACATCTTTTCCTAATAATCTCGGAAACATTTTTTAAACTCGGGTTGCTTCTCTGCTGTTTCTCAAGACGGCTGAGTATAAGCTCTGCGTACTCCCTGTGGTTTTCATTTGTTTCCGGCGTTAAGATGCCGAGATATAAAAAATCTTCCTCATGTGGGATTTTTTCTCCCCTATAGCATACCTGCATAACGGTGTAAAGCTTTTTGCCCTCCTTACAGGTGTCCTGTCTTAAAATTTCAAACCCGTTTTCACAGAGATATTTTATAAGCTCACTGCATTTAGTCATGGGCTGTAAAATAAATCTTTTTTCCGGATTTTTTGAAAAAGGGCAGTTGTCCATAATTTTGGCTATAAGCTCTCCGCCCATACCGGCAATTATTATATCGTCGGCTTCATCTTCTTTAATATTTTTAAGTCCGTCGCTGAGCCTTGTTTTTACAAGCTTCTCTGCGCCGTATTTTTTTATGGTCAGTTCTCCACGGCTTAAAGGCTCCGGGTTAATATCGGCGGCAACCGCAGAAACAGCTTTTCCCGTAAGGCAAAGCCATACGGGAAGATAAGCGTGGTCTGTTCCTATGTCTGCCACCTTTACTTTATCCCTGACAAAGCTTGCGCAGAGGGCAAGCCTATTGTCCGGTGTAAAAAGTGTATGCATATTTTTATTCTCCGATTGCAGCGTTGAGCTTTGCAACAAGCTCGTCAGCGTCCTTGCCGTGTACCATGCAAGCCTCTTCTACTGATTCGCCTCTTGCAGAAGGACAGCCAAGGCAGTGCATACCGATTTCAAGGAAATATTTTGCTGTATCAGGATACATGTCGAGAACGTCGCCGATTATAGATTGTTTTGTGATTTTGCTCATTTATAAAACCTCCGTTATATTTAAATTCTTTTGATGCATATAATCATCATGAGTATATCACACACAACAACCCTTTGCAATATTATTTTTATTATTCCTTTACAGAACTATAACTGCGGTCGGATTGTGTTTTATATATTAAAAATAAATTCTATTTCTACATCATCAGAGGAATAGGAAACCACCTTTCCGCTTGCTTTATCCAGTGCAAAATCAAATTCCTTTGAATAGATTTTACCCTTGCATAGCAAAAGGCCGTTTTCCTCAGCATAAGGGGTTATCTGTGGCGTTGATGAAAGATATTCAATAAAATTGTAAAGCTGCTGGGATGGACTTGTGTCGGGGAGATAGTGGTTTTCGGTCTGACAAAATTTTTCACCTATACCGGACTTGAAAACATCGCCTTTAAATCCTGTTTTAAGACCTGAAAGACTTTCCGGCGAGGTGATTTCAATAATCAACGGAGAATTTTCGCTGTAGCTTATGTCCGCCGTGTACTCAAGACCCTTGCAGTTTATATTTGCCGAGCAGTCAAAGGAAAGGTCAGCCTTTTGGGGAGAAATTTCCTTTTGAGAACATCCGGAAAAAATCGCCGCCCACATAATTATAAGAATTGCCGAAGATAAAAGAAAAATTTTTTTCATAATATAATACCTCTATTTTCATTAAATAGTTTTTATTTCTTTATTTTTCTTTTAACTAATCATTCTTGATATTTGCTGATTGATACTTTAACTAACCCCATATGTGGGTGAGCCATTCCGAAGAATAAGGAAAACGTCTCGCCCGCCTTGAAATGAACTTTATTTCTAAACTAAATCCTTGCAAGGCGGAGATAAAAAAGTTTCGTCCGACCTGAAACGGAAGTTGATTTATATATCCTACATTTACTGGTCGGTTATAAAAAAGAAAGCCTTGCCTATGTTTCTAAGGGTGTCTGTGGGGAGCATGGAAATCATGCCCTGCTGTTTAGCGGTTATATCGCCGGCAAGACCGTGTACAAACACGCCAAGGCAGGCGGCGTCAAAGGGTGAATATCCCTGAGCCAGTAACGAGCCTACAATTCCTGCGAGAATGTCGCCGCTTCCGCCTGTGGACATTCCCGGATTTCCGGTGGTGTTTACCCTGTGTTCGCCTGTGGGTGAGGCAACAACCGTTCCGGCGCCCTTTAAGACTGTTATTACATTGTACTTTTTTGCAAAATTGCAGGCGCACTCAATGCGGTTGCTTTGAACTTCCTCTATGGTTGTTTTTGTGAGCCTTGCCATTTCTCCCGGGTGAGGTGTGATTATTAAGGGAGCTTTTGCACTGTTTAATATATCTATATGTTCACTTACGCAGTTTAGACCATCCGCATCTATTACCATGGGAACGGCACAGCTTTCAACTATTCTTTCGGTTACTGATGAGGTGAAGAAATTCCAGCCCATGCCGCAGCCCAAAACCACAGCGGAGGCTGTTTCACAAAGCTTTAAAAGCTCTGTACAGTTGCTCTGTGAAAAGGTTTTGTCTGTGGTTTTTATTGGGTGGAAAACGCACTCGGGAAGCCTTACCGCCGCAATGGGATAAATGCTTTCGGGGATTGCAAGGCGCATAAGACCAACGCCGGAACGTAAAGCGCCCATTGCCGCCATCATTGCAGCACCTGCCATGCCGTAGCTTCCGCAGATTGCAAGAAGATTTCCGAAAGTTCCCTTGTTTGAATCTATGGGACGGGATTTAATTTTATCCTTTAAAAATTCCTTTGTAATAAGTGGTGTGTTGTTTGACATTTAAAATCACTCCGTTAAAAAGACAGGCGGCAAAATTACTGCCGCCTGAATTGTATTTATTTTTTGTAGTAAAGTTCTGTTATGATTTCTCTTCTCAAGTATGGGCGCATTGCCTTGAAGATTTCATTGTTAGGTGTAAAGGCTACAGCCTTTGTACCGAATTTCGGGTCACGGTAGGTTATAACGTATGTATCGTCATTGTTGTAATCCTCGCAGGCATATACGTTTTTGTTGATTTTAATGCTCTGAAGTTTTGGGTCGGTAAATTTGCAGAAATTTTCTATTGTGGAAATTTTTATGTCCACAAGATTTTTTCTTCTTTTCTTTGCAATTATTTTGTCAATAACAAGATATTCGTTGGTTACGGAATATTCAAACTCAAGATTTGTTCCCTGAGCTACAAAGATTGCAAGGTAAATAAAAGCAAACACAACGATGAATGACAAAATCAGCATAAACGGCGCAAACATAATAACCAGAAGCACTGAAAGTCCGGCAAGAATAAGACCGATCATAATAACCAGTGCCACAGTGGCATAGTCAACCGCTTTTCTTTTCTTTTTAACAAGCTGTTCCACGAAGATGTCCATATTTTTCCTTTCCGACGGTAGATTTCCGACCGGCAAAGCCTTTTATTTTTCCGAAACATGAGGAAAGGTTCTGCCGTTATCTTACCATTTTTAAAATAAATTATTTGTTGATATACGCCGTAAACTCTCAGTTTCTTTTGTATATAAAACTCACAAACTCTCAGAGGGTTTTCGGCTAATATTGTATATGATAACATATATCCGAAAAAAATTCAATAAAGCCCTTGCATATTTCACAAAAAAATGATAATATTACAAAGATAGCTGATGATAACACGATGACAAAGGAAGTAGCTTTCCCAAAAGCATTGCCCAGAGAATGTGCGCCGTGGCTGGAAGCGCACTGCTTTGCAGGGTTTGTGAAGTTCCCTTTTGAGTGGCGAGGCTGAAATTTTAGTAGGCTTCGACGGCAGGCACCGTTATATGCCGAAGGAGTGTTTGCTCTTTTTGAAGCAAAAAACAGGGTGGTACCACGGATAATTTCGTCCCTTTGGCATTTTTATGCCGATGGGGCTTTTTTATTTTTCCGCCGTATTTTAAATTGTGTTAATTTATCAGAAATATAAACTGCTTAAAGGAAAGGATTGACTTTGATGAAAGAACAGCTTGAAGCCATAAGACAAAAGGCTTTAAATGAACTTGAAAATGCCGCATCAATTCAGGATATTGAAGCGGTAAGAATTAAATTCCTGGGCAAAAAAGGCGAGCTTACAGGAATTTTAAAGCAAATGGGTAAGCTTTCCGCCGAGGAAAGACCTGTTGTAGGACAGCTTGCAAATGTTATCAGAAGCGAGATTGAAGCAAAAATCGAAGAGGACAGCAAATCAATCGCCCAGAAGCTCCAGGCAGAAAAGCTCAAAGCAGAGAAAATCGACGTTACTCTTCCGGGCAAGGCTAAGGTTTTGGGAAGCAGACACCCACTCACCGTTGTTTTGGACGATATCAAGGATATTTTTATCGGTATGGGATTTGATATTGTTGACGGCCCTGAGGTTGAAAAGGATTACTACAACTTTGAGGCTCTCAACATTCCAAAGGACCACCCTGCAAGAGATACACAGGATACATTCTATATAAATGAAAATATAGTTTTGAGAACTCAGACCTCACCGGTTCAGGTTCGTGTTATGGAGAAGCAGCAGCCTCCTATCAGAATTATTTCTCCGGGAAGAGTTTTCAGAAGCGACGCTGTAGACGCAACACACTCACCTCTCTTCCACCAGATTGAGGGACTTGTTGTTGACAAGGGAGTTTCCTTTGCAGACCTTAAAGGAACTCTTGAAATCTTCATAAAGCAGCTTTACGGCGAGGACAGCGTTGTTCGTTTCAGACCTCACCACTTCCCGTTTACAGAGCCTTCCGCAGAGGTTGACGTTCAGTGCTTTAACTGCCACGGAGAGGGCTGTCCTCTTTGTAAGGGCGAAGGCTGGATTGAAATTCTCGGCTGCGGCATGGTTCATCCAAAGGTTTTGGAAACCTGCAACATCGACCCGGAGGTTTACTCAGGATTTGCTTTCGGTCTCGGACTTGAAAGAATTGCAATGAGAAGATACAACATCAACGATTTAAGACTGTTCTTTGAAAACGATGTTCGTTTCCTCAAGCAGTTTGACTGATAAAAGGAGGTAGAATTTTATGAATCTGTCAATGAGATGGCTTAAAGAATTTGTAGATATAGAAATGCCTCCGAGAGAATTTTCCGAGGCAATGACCATGAGCGGTTCTAAGGTTGAGGGCTATGAAATTGAGGCTGAAAACACAAAGAACGTGGTAGTGGGAAAGGTTTTGTCCATTGAAAAGCACCCGGACGCTGACAAGCTGGTTGTATGCCGGATAGACATCGGCGAGGGCGAGCCTGTTCAGATTGTTACAGGTGCTAAAAACCTTACAGTTGGGGACTATATCCCTGTTGCTAAGGACAATTCGGTTTTGCCAAACGGCGTAAAGATTAAAAAGGGCAAGCTCAGAGGCGTTCCGTCAAACGGTATGCTCTGCTCACTTTCCGAGCTGGGACTTACAGCCCACGACTTCCCATATGCAATCGAGGACGGAATTTTTGTTCTCGGCGACGACTGCGACAAAACTCTTGGCAAGGATATCAGAGAGGCAATCGGTCTAAACGACACAAAGGTTGAGTTTGAAATAACCTCAAACCGTCCTGACTGCTTCAGCGTTATCGGTCTTGCAAGAGAAGCAGCCGCAACATTTAACAAAGAGCTTAAACTTCACAAACCTGTTGTAAAGGCCGGAAACGGCGACTGCACAGGTATGCTGGATGTTAAAATAGAAAACCCGGAGCTTTGCAAAATCTACTCCGCAAGAATAGTTAAAAACGTAAGAGTTAAGCCTTCACCACGCTGGCTCAGAGAGCGTCTGAGAGCAATGGGCGTTCGTCCTATCAACAACATCGTTGATATTACAAACTATGTAATGCTTGAATACGGCCAGCCTATGCACGCTTTTGACCTTAGATTTATCGACGAGGGCAAAATCAGAGTAAGACTTGCCAAAAACGGCGAAAAGATTACAACACTTGACGGTGTTGACAGAACTCTCACCGACAAAAACCTTGTAATCGCCGACGCAAACAAGCCTGTTGCTATTGCCGGTGTTATGGGCGGCGAGTACTCAGGTATCATGGACGATACAACAACTATCGTATTTGAAAGCGCAACCTTTAAGGGTTCAAGCGTAAGAATTACCGCAAAGTCCCAGGGTATGAGAACAGACGCTTCCTCAAGATATGAAAAGGGTCTTGACCCTAACGCCTGCCTCCCTGCTCTTGAAAGAGCCTGCGAGCTTGTAGAGCTTCTTGACGCCGGCGACGTTATGGACGGTATCCTTATGGATAAGCAGTACGAAGAGGGCAACCACACAATCAAGTTCGAGCCAGAATGGACAAACAAGTTCCTTGCAACAAATCTTTCCCGTGAAGAGATGATAGACATTCTCCACAAGGTTGAATGTAAGGTTGAGGGCGACACAATCACCGTTCCCACATTCAGACCTGACCTTGAGTGTAAGGCAGATATCGCCGAGGAAATCGCACGTTTCTACGGATACAATGTAATCGATTCAACAGCAATTTCCGGCGGCGCACAGGGCAAGTTCACAGAGCGTCAGAAGTTCGACAAGACAATTTCCGCAGCAATGCTTGCTTTGGGCTTCAACGAGATTATGACATATTCTTTCATAAGCCCGAAATATTACAATAAAATCCTTATGCCGGAAAATCATCCTTTGAGAAATTCCGTTGTAATCTCCAACCCTCTGGGCGAGGATACCTCAATTATGAGAACAACCGCTCTCCCAAGCATGATGGAGATACTTTCCAAAAACTACAACAACAGAAATTCAAATGTAGCTCTCTTTGAAATTGCAAGAGAGTACATCCCAACAACTCCTGATGAGCTTCCTATAGAGAAAAACGTACTTGTTGCCGGCGTTTACGGCGACGACGCAGACTTCTTCACATTAAAGGGAGCAGTTGAGAGAGTTCTTGAAAAGACATGTGTTAAGAACTGGGATATTTATGCTTCTGAAAATGAGTTCGGATATCATCCGGGCAGATGCGCAGTTCTTGAGATAAACGGCAAACGCCTTGGCGTTATGGGCGAAATTCACCCGGACGCTGCAAAGAACTATGACATCGACACTAAGGTTTACTGCTTCACCCTTGACGTTGACCTTATGTTTGAAAATGCACAGCTTGAAAAGACATTTATTCCGCTTCCAAAATATCCGGCGGTTTCCCGTGACCTTGCTGTTATCTGTGATGAGGATATTCCTGTTCTCACCCTTGAAAAGGAAATAGCAAAGGCAGCCGGCAAGCTTCTTGAAGAGGTTAAGCTCTTCGACGTTTACCAGGGCAAGCAGATTGAAGCAGGCAAGAAGAGCGTAGCATTCAACATTGTTATGAGAAGCGCAGAAGCCACCCTCACCGAGGAGCAGATAAACTCTGTAATGAAGAAATCAATCGAAGCCTTAGCCTCCATAGGCGCAACCCTCCGATAATTTTATAACCGACCTGCAAAGGGTGGTTATAAAAATAAGGTTCTGCACAGGTCGGGCGAGACCTTCTGTTAAGTCTTTGGAATGGCTCGCTTGTATTTGGGTTGAATTTTAAATAATAGAAACAACAACCGTGGT
>ULUX01050742.1_pt1 | contig 46527 bp, 47 predicted proteins | sample 1958961 | NCBI WGS metagenome assembly ULUX01 (sample SAMEA4835773, study PRJEB28245) | human gut metagenome | biome: gut microbiome; material: fecal sample | place: Denmark | collected 2008 | reverse complement strand
AAAACCAGCCATAACCTCAGTATTTATCATGGGTGTGGCTGTTTTCGTTTTTGCATCGATATGTACTATTTTTGAAATTGTGCTATTTTTTCTGCTTCGTTTCCTTGATAATTGTCCGCATATCTGCCTTAGAGATGAATTCGTAATCCGTTCGGAACCCGAAAGCTGTGTGCAATGCATCTGTCAGTTTCGTTCGTTTGTAGGAAGGAATGTAGCCGCTGTCTTTGGACAGCAGGGTCATATTCATTTCCCGGAGTGTCTTCAAAATTTCGCTGCAGGTGAATTCTTCCCCCAGCTTCTTTTCCAATAGCCGGTATACCAGAAGGCTGATGTAACAGGTCAGAAAGTGGGCTTTTATGCTGTCTTCCCGTCTTACAAAAACGGGCTGTGCCTCGAATTCCGTTTTCATGATCCGGAAGTTTTCTTCAATCTCCCAGCGGCGTCTGTTGATGTTGATGATGTCACGGACATCCCCTTCCAGGTTCGTTACAACTGCATAAAAGCCATCATACATGGATTCTTCTCGGATACGCTCTTCGTCCAGTTGGAAAATCTGTTTCTGTGCGATCTCTCCGTCACCTGAAGGTGAAGCAAGTCTTATCCTGAAAATGTACAAGAATGGTTTCACAGCAGAGCAGATCGCTGCAGCAACAGATAAAGAAGTAGAAGAAGTAAAGGCAATTCTTGCCAGTGAAAAATAGTGTAAAAAGAGTGAAAAAATAATGGAAAAAGTCTTCCTGTTTGGATGTAATAATATTCGAAAGGAAGGCTTTTTCTTTAGAATGAAAGACAGTAGATCAAGAGGGTCTACTGTTTTTTTGTGGAAGTATAGTTCCTGTTGTCAAAACAGGAACGGTACATGACAGTCTGTGTATGAAATATTGAGATTCCCCGGCGGATTCGATAAAATCGTCATAACAAATGGAAAGGCGGTGCCGGTGTGATGAAAAAAATAAGTCTGAATAACAACTGGATCTGTAAGAGGGCGGGGCAGCCGGAACAGGGTATGACGGTGAATATTCCGCATGACGCAATGCAGATGGATGAAAAGGATGAGCTGAGCGCCGGTGGTGTACATAATGGGTGGTATGTATGCCATGATTATATTTACGAGAAGGCATTTTGTGCGTCGGAAGACTGGAGAGAAAAGAGAGTAATTCTGGAATTTGAGGGTATCTACAAAAATGCAATTGTGTTTCTCAACGGTGAGAGGATTGCTGTACATGAGTATGGATATACCGGATTTTATATCGATATTTCTGAAAGACTTTGTTATGAGAAAGACAATAGTATAAAGGTGTATGTTTCGAACAGCGAGCAGCCGAATAGCAGATGGTATTCCGGAACGGGAATCTACCGGCCGGTGTGGCTGTATCTGCTTCCGGTGGAACATATAGAGATGGATGGGATCCGTATCACGACTTTGCCAGGAGAGATTCCTGCCATAGGAATTGATATTGCGACGACAGGCGACGGAGAACTCGATATAGAAATTTTGGAAAAAGGACAGCTGCTTACAAAAGTAAGCAGTCGTGCAGAACAGAAAAAGTGTCATTTGGAAATATCTCTACCGCAGGCGAAACGCTGGATGCCGGAACAGCCGCAGCTGTATCTGTGCAGAGTAACTTTTGGAGAAGACCAGAGAGAGGAACGATTCGGAATCCGTGAGATCCGATGCGATGCGCAGAATGGATTCTGCATCAATGGAAAAAGAATCATTTTAAGAGGAGCCTGTATCCATCATGATAATGGATTACTGGGAGCCTGTGCGTATGATTATGCCGAATATCGTAAGATCCGGATACTGAAGGAAAATGGTTATAATGCAATCCGGTCGGCGCACAATCCATGTTCCAAGGCAATGCTGCGAGCCTGTGACGAGTTGGGAATGCTGGTACTGGATGAATATGTGGATGTATGGTACATTCACAAGACGAAATATGACTATGCCGACAGAGTAATACAGAATTATGAGACAGATCTGAAGGCAATGACTGACAAAGACTATAATCATCCCAGCGTTGTGATGTATTCTATTGGAAATGAAGTATCTGAGACTGCACAGAAAAAAGGAATCGAGCTGTGTGGAAAGATGACGCAGAAGCTTCATGAGCTGGATGGAACCAGACCGGTTACCTGTGGCATCAATATCTTTTTTAACTTTTTGAGTTCCATTGGTTTTGGTGTGTACAGTGACAAAAAAGCGGAGCAGGAAACAAAAAACAGTAAACGTAAGAAAGTAGGAAGTGAATTTTTTAACAGTCTGGCAGGAATATTGGGTGCCGGTTTTATGAAGTTTGGGGCAACACTATATCCCTGCGATCTGAAGACGAGGGATGCTTTTGGAAAACTGGATATTGCCGGATATAATTATGGAATCAACCGGTATCGGCATGATTTGAAAAAATACCCCTCCCGTTTAATCCTCGGAAGCGAGACTTTTTGTTCGGATGCTGCAAAATTCTATCAGCTGGCACAGAAAAATCCGCGTATCATCGGAGACTTTGTATGGGCGGGCATGGATTATCTGGGAGAAGTCGGTGTGGGAGCATGGGAGTATGCAGATTATGCTCCGCGGTTTGACGGTGGAAAGGGCTGGGTCAGCGCAGGTTCCGGAAGAATCGATCTGACAGGGAAACCGCTGGCAGAGATGGCATATACGCAGGTCGCTTTCGGACTGAGAGAGCTGGCAGTAGGTGTGATCCCGGTGAATCATACGAAGGATAAACATTCCCCTTCTGCATGGAAGATGTCTAACGCTTTGGAGAGCTGGTCATATGAAGGCTATGATGGAGAGACAGCGTGCGTTGAAGTAAGCACTGGTGCAGCTTACGTGGAATTCATATTAAATGACGAGATTATTAGAAAAAGGAAAGTAAAAAACAGAGAATGCTTTCAGACGAAAATCCCTTACAGGAGCGGGACATTACAGATAAAAGCATATGCGGCTGACGGCAGCCTGATTGCAGAACAGCGGCTGCAGACCGCAGGACGTGAGACACAGCTTCGAATGTTCCCAGAACAGACCACAATAGACACTTCGGAACTGTGTTATATTAGAATATGTTATACAGATGAGAATGGAATTCTAAAACCGTTAATCCGAGATGAATTACGGGTGGAAGTGAGCGGAGGAATCCTGCTCGGATTTGGAAATGCCTGTCCTTATCATGAGAGGAGCTATAAAGGCGATGTGACGGATACCTATTATGGAGAAGCGCTGGCAATCATTCAGCCTCAGGAGATGGGAGAGATAACGGTTCGGGCGACCGGAAGCTACGGAACGGCAGAAACCAAAATAAAAGTTCGAGTGTAATTAGATGTACGGCAGGGAGGATAAGCGATGAAAGAACGGTGGAAGAAATTTGAACAGTCACATCCTAAACTGGCAAAATGGGTTTATCAGTTGTTTTATTTCTGGGTATTCAGTATGAGTGTTACGATATTCCAATATCTGGCATTTACCTTTTTACCTTATTTGTTTGGAAAAACACTGGCAGCCAGAGAGTTTATGTGGCCACAGATTCCCATTCACATTGGCAACATCGATTATAAGTGGAATATTTTAGGGTATGAGGTGTTAAAAGATGCTGAGGGTACCGTGCTCATAGGTGGTGGATTGGGATATTTCCTCAGCTATGAACTGGGAACATTTCTGGCACAGTGTATCAATTTTCCCTTGCAGAGGAATATTACGTTCCACAGCAAAGGAAAGATATCATGGCAGATTTTCTGGTACTTTATTGCGTGGTTATTGATATCTTTTGTATGTAATGCGGTGAACGGATTATGGATACCGCTGGCGCAGATATATTTCACACCAGCAGTCTATAATCTATTGGTTACTTTTATCACCGGCGGTGTGTCGATGGTCATTTATTTCTTTGTCTTTAAAATAATATTCCCGGAGGGCGAAAGGGAACATGGAAAATAAACAGAATATATGGTAAAATACAGGGGATGGTATCCACAAAGCTATGCAGGGTATCATGCCCTTGTTTTGCACTAATGAAAAGATATATCAGGAGAGGGTGGAAGCTATGAAAGCGGCAATTATAGATGATGAGGTCAGGGATCAGGACAGGCTTGCGGAATGTTTTAAGAGAATACGAGCAGAACTGAAAGAGCCGATGGAGGTACAGAAATTCCTGTCCGGGGAAGAGTTTCTCCGGGCGAAGGACGACTCTTTTGATCTGATTTGTCTGGATATTGACATGAAAGGGAAAAATGGAATCCAAATTGCTAAGGAAATCCGGAAAAATAATACGCAGGTATTTATTATTTTCATAACGAATATGGCACAGATGGCAATCCGTGGATACGAGGTGCAGGCATTTGATTTTATATTGAAACCGGTCAACTATTTTTCGTTTTCCATGAAAATAAAAAATCTGGCAAATCTGGTGAACAGCAGAAAGACGAAAAAAATCATTATTACTACGGAGAACGGGATGCGCAGAATTACCACGGATGAACTGCGATATGTAGAAGTTAATGGACATTATTTGTATTATCACACAGGCAATGAAGTATTAAAAAAGAAAATGACAATGAAAGATGCAGAAAAAGAACTGGAGCAATATTCGTTCTGCAGATGCAATAACTGCTATCTTGTAAATCTGAAATACGTTGAATGTGTGGAAAGAGATGATGTGAATGTAGGTGGGGTGTGGCTGAAAATAAGCCGACCGAGGAAAAAAGAGTTCCTGCAGGCACTGGCGAATTACATGGGAGGAATCAGAGAAGAATGGTAGAATATTGGAATCGGATATCTTATACGGTACAGCTTATTCTGGCGTGTCTGGTATTTATGATGCCTGCGGAAAAGAGACTTCATTTTTATTTGCGGACAGGATTGTTTTCGGCAATATTTATCGTAGGAACTTTTTGCTACAATACGATCTTTGGAATCCCGGAGGGAGGAATTGCGTATTTTATTTATTGGGCGGTGTATATTGTCGTTGCAGCGCTGTTTTGCTGGAATGGATTAAAGGTTCCGGTATCGGAAGCGGTCTATTGCATGATCTTTGCTGTGGGAATGCAGCATATAGCTTTTGATATGTATATCATATTTCAGATTGCATGGGGAGAGAGTTTTGCTGTTCCGATAATTATATTTGTGATTGTCTATGTGTTGTTTTATATTTTCCTGGCAAGGAGACTTACGCACAGAGGCAGATTCATTGTGACAAGACGTTCGTTGTTTTCGATGCTGACGATCGTTATGCTGGTCTGGATGCTGAGCATTATGAATAACAGCGGAATCGACGGATTCGAAGCAGGAATCTGGCAGCAGGTAATCTACAGAATGACAGATGGATTGTGCTGTTTTTATGTCCTGTGGGTACAGTTAAATCAAAAGGAAAATTTGAGCCTGCAGAGGGAACTGGATGGAATTCGGTTTATGTGGCAGCAACAGGAACGGCAATATGAGATCACCAGTGATACGATTGAGAATATTAACCGTAAATGTCATGACCTGAAATATCAGATCCACAATCTGAGTGATATCACAGATGAGACCGAAAAAAGAGAATATCTGCAGGAACTGGAACGGGATATCATGATCTACGATGTTTCCCTGCAGACGGGTAACAGGGCGCTGGATGTTGTTTTGATGGAAAAGGGATTGTTCTGCAAAAATCATGAAATCCAGTGGTCCTGCATGGTGGATGGAAGCCGGATGAATTTTATGAAAGCGGAAGATATCTACGGTATTTTTGGTAATGCGCTGGACAATGCAATCGAGGCGGTGAGCAGACTGGAGGATCCGCAGCAGCGTGTGATCAGTGTGAAAGCGATATATCAGAAGAAAATACTGGTTATTCAGTTTCAAAATTATTATCAGGGCGATCTGGAATTCCGGAATGGGATTCCCCGAACGACGAAGCAGAATAAACAGGATCATGGCTATGGCATGAAAAGCATTCGCTATACTGTGGAAAAATATAACGGAACGGTCACAGTGAGTACCAAAAACAATATTTTTACTCTGCAAATATTGATTCCGCTTGCCTGATGTTGCAGGATATGCACACAGAAAGACAGCATAGGTATAACATATTGTGCTTTTAATTGGCTTCTCCTACAATGAATTCAACGATATTGGTGTACACATAGCGTAATTCAAAGAAAGGGAGGAAAATTATGGGAAAAAGAAATAAAAGTAATCTGGTGCTCCGTGGAACTGCCAGTGTATCCGCATTTTTGCTTGCTTTTACTTCTTTTGGATCTGTATGTGCAGAAAGCTATGCATCGCAGGTAAATTCATTTTTAGGGGTAAAGACATCAAAAATGGTGTCGAATTCTGACAGCACAGATACAACGGCTGCCTATCCCAGTTCTTATGGGGACTTTACAGAGGAGAACCTGAAAAAACTGGAGGCAGATGTATACGATCACATTCAAAGGGAGGAAGAGGAAGGAGCAGTATTATTGTCCAATGACGGAACGTTACCGCTGACGACCGGCGGTAAGGTCAGTCTGTTTGGATTTGCCGCGTATAATCCTCTGTATCATACCTCGGCAGCGGGATCGAGAACCTATAAAAACGGGGATTTGACAGTTGATTTCTACGAGGCACTGAGCAACGAAGGATTTCAGGTGAACGATATTCTGTACAATGCTTACAGCAGTATGGCGCCACGGACAGGAGAAGGGGGATTCCCGCCATGGGGCGATGGAATCAAGAACTATATGGGAACAGGCAACTGTGAGGCACCGAAAAGCATCTATACGGACGAAGTAATGGATTCGCTGGATGATTATAACGATGCAGCAATTGTTGTGCTCTCCAGAGAAGCAGGTGAAGGTCGTGATATGCCGGTCAGTGAAGTAGACGAGACCAGTGGAGAGACGATCAGCAGCCTGGCATTGCATCAGAATGAAAAAGATATGCTGGAGATTGTAAAGGAGCATTTTGACAAGATCATAGTCATTATTAACACTACGTATTTTATGGAACTTGACTGGTTGGATGATTATGATGTGGATGCCTGCCTTTGGATTGGTTCTCCGGGAAATACAGGTTTGACCGGTGTTGCAAAGATATTGGATGGTGAGGTAAATCCCTCAGGACGTCTGAGCGATACTTTTGCAGCCAGTTCGCTGTCTTCCCCGGCAATCGTAAATGCGTGTGGAAATGCACCGACATGGTCGAATGTCAGCACAATGTACAAAGATGGTATTATCACTGATGAAAAGACGCAGTATGTGACGGTGGAACAGGAAAATATTTATGTTGGTTATAAATATTATGAAACACGATATGCAGACTGCATTATGGGTAACGGAAACGCATCCTCGGAGGTAGGTGGTTTCCGCTCGGAAGGTGACTGGAATTATGCGGATGAGATGTGCTTCACATTTGGATGGGGAATGTCCTATACTGATTTTGAACAGCAGATTACGGATGTGAAGTACGATGAAGATGCGGATCAGTATCTGGTTGAAGTTCAGGTACGTAATACCGGATCGGTGCCCGGAAAATGTGCAGTTCTGGTATATGCCCAGACTCCTTATGGAACCTATGAGCAGACCAACGAAGTAGAGAAGAGTGCAATCCAGTTTGTGGGTTACGAGAAGAGCGCTTTGCTTGGTCCGGATGAAACAGAGACGGTATTGGTTCCGGTAGATCGCTATCTTCTGGCAAGTTATGATCAGAATCAGGCGAAGGGATATATCTTAAGTGCTGGTGATTATTATTTTGCCGTAGGCGAAAGTGCACATGATGCTCTGAATAATATTCTCGCGGTACAAGGATATACCGGAATGTTCGATCAGGACGGCACGGAGGACAGCTCGTTGAACAGTAGTTGTGTTTATCAGTTCCGTGATGGTGTGCCTGCAAGCGGAGATCCGGACTCTGAGAGCTATGCATATAGCAAGGCAACCGGAGAGAGAGTAACGAATCGTTTTGAGGAACAGGATATCAATTACTGGTCGGAGGATACCGGAGTTACGATCACTTATCTCAGCCGTTCTGACTGGGCAGCGACTTTCCCCACCGAAGCAGTCAGTGTGCCGGTGGCTGGAGAGGAGATGCAGACAAAATTGCAGGGTGAAGTGTACCAGAAGGCAGAGGATGCACCTTCTGCAGCAGAAATGCATCAGGGAGAAGCTGATAATGGATATACCTTTGCCATGATGAAAGACGTAGACTATGACGATACAGAGACGTGGAATGCATTCCTTGATCAGATGACCGTCGAAGAAATGGCATCTTTGTTCCCGAATGTACAGGGAAGTTCGGAGGTATCTTCTATTGTGCTTCCGGAGACACATTCCAGTGACGGATGTAACGGATCCGATGTGTCATTCCCTGAATTGCTCGGGTTCGGAACGGATGAAGAGAAGAATCCGAATACTTATACAGAATTCGGTGGGAATTATACCTCCGTTATTGCCGCCAGCTGGAATAAGGATCTGCAGGAGGAAAGAGGATTCCTGCAGGGTGAAGAAGTACTGTTCCAAGGATGTAACGAAGCATGGACCGGAGGTCTGGATCTGAGACGTACTCCGTTCAGCGGTAGAAATGAGGAATACTATTCAGAGGATTCCAATGTGAATTATTATGTTGGGAAAATCGTTCTGTCCGCGGAACAGGAGCGAGGAGTTATCGCCGGACCGAAGCATTTTGCGGGAAATGATTTTGAGACGGAGAGAAATGGTATCAGCTATTTTTACCGTGAGCAGGCATTCCGAGAGGGATCTCTGAGAGGCTTTGAGGGTGCGATGCGTGATGATCTCGGTGGTGTGCTGGGAGCCATGGGAATCTATGGCAGACAGGGACTGACCTATTCTCCTGCGTGTGAAGCCTTGAACTATGGTGTCGTGAGAAGAGAATGGGGATTCAAGGGGCACCTGATTACAGATGCAGCAGTGACGGATTATGCGTCTCATTTTGTGGATCAGCTGATGGGCTATTCCGATCTGATCTGTTTCGATTTTGATAAAGTATCGGGACCGGCTCTGGTAGATTACATTAACGCATCTGACGATGGTAATGCTCTGCTGAGATTGCGCGATATGGCGAAAAACACGATCTATGTATTCAGCCATTCAGCAGCAATTAACGGACTGTCATCGGATACCCGTATCGTATCCATCACTCCCTGGTGGAGTATTGCATTGAAGGTGTTGATCGTTGTGTTTGCAATTACTACGGCAGGACTTGCTGTGCTGTATGTCATCAGTGAAGTGAAGAGAAAACAGGGTACCGGAAAGGAGGAGAAGCAGTGAATCTATTAAAAAATAAGACCGTGGGATTTTATATTCAGGCAATAGTCCCCGTATTTTGCCTGATCTCACTGATAACCTATCTGGTGTATGCATCTGCACTGGGAAAATACGATGTGAAGATCCTGTTGGGATTAGGATTGGGCTGTGTATTAGGTGCATTGCAGCTGTTTCTGCAGATTGGAGTGTTTGAACTGCTCTCTTCCGTATTGATTTCGGTAACATTGTTTTACTTTATTACTCTTACGGAGACCATCGGAAGCTATGCAGATTACCTGAACAATATTGTGGCATTTGGACATTCCGAACTGATCGGTCAGATCAATGCGACGATCATTACTACGTTGGTTACAGCGGTGCTTGCTATTGTGGGCTGTTTCGTCAGTGGACAGAAAGAACAAGTAGGTAAATAAAAAGCATAAAGAACCACAAGTAAGTATAAAAACAGCCGGGTTTTGCACGATAATGCAAAGCCCGGCTATAATTTTGCCCTATATTATTTCTCCACCGCATGGTCGATGAGATCCATGATCGTCTTCACGGCATCCATCTGGTGGCTGCGTCCTATTGCTTCGACGTATTTCTGGCGGTTGAAGTACAGCTCGTGTACCTTGTCGACCAACAGATTCGTCGTAATATCATCCTCATTGAGAACGATGGAGTAGCCCTGTGCTTCGAAGGAAGCGGCATTCAACAGCTGGTCTCCGCGGCTGCTGGCAGCAGGCAGAGGGATGAGAATGTTCGGCTTTTTCAATGCGAGGAGCTCGCAGATCGCGTTGGCCCCGGCACGGGAGATGACGACGTCTGCCATGGCGAAGATATCCTTCTCTGTCTAATAATGGTGTCAGACCGCCGGAATAGCCACTTGCATGATATAAATAGTTTACGCCGGTCTCTTTATCCACCCAGATTTCCGTAACGTTCATGGTTCCTGTGAATATATTTTTTCAAATCGTTGATCCTTTGCCATTTTGTTTTCCTCAGTAATATTTCGTTTACTGCAGTTTCATGATTTCTTTATGGTCAGTCCAGAAATCTGTTTCATATTCTAATTCAATGCTCTGAGCATCTTCCGGCACTTCATAGTAGATTCGTCCACTGGTTTTTCTGCCGGAAGAGAGGCTTGTACCAATAAAAGAATCGGAATCAAGACCATATTTTTCATCGCAGATGGAATCATCTGCATAGCACTGGAAGTCGATACTGCTAACATAGTGGTCAGTTTTTGCATTGTTCGTAAAAGTAACTTCAATGCAAATATATTTTTTCCCAGTGGAAGGAGCATATAAGCCATAATTGTCATCGTAATCCGTAAAGTCGAGATTAAAATCATTGATTGTAACAGTAACTCCGTTTGCATCAAAGGAATAGCCCGGGGAAATCATGGTAGATTCAGTCTGAGCGGAAGAGCTTCTTACTTCTTCCTGCTTTTTATTTGTAGATACAGTCTGACTGGTGTTGCCAGATCCGGCGATGCCAAGAAGAATTATAATAGCAGAAAAGACAATGCCTATAATGGAACATATAAGACCTGCAATCGCCATTCCGTTTTTCGTATTCTTTTGGCAAAGAGCAATGATTGCGAAAATAAGACCAAGAAATGCAGGAATGATACCTACGATAAAGCAGGAAAACACAAGTCCTACAATACCCAGTATTAAGGATGCAATGCCAAAACCACTTTGTTTCATGATGAAAACCTCCCCCTACGAAACAGTTTAAGACAATTATAAAGCCTAAATGAACATATGTCATCCAGATTAGAAACATTTTTAGGAAGACACTGGGAGAGAATACGTTCTTCCTCTTCCCGTTTGGCAACAAATTCCCAGAAATCTTTTAATGATTCTTCTATAGGAACAGGTGGCATGGGATCAGCAGGATACAATTCATTCATCTGATTTACGATAGATTTAATATCGTTATCGGTATAATCCTCTAGGTGATCCAGCATATAATCAAGTTTGTCATTTAATTCATCCAGTATTTTTTCGTTATTCATTGTTTTCGTAACCTTAGTCATATAGTAGGAATTTTGTCCCTCTACTCAATATATGTCAAATATCGACAAATTCTTACAAATAATTTGAAATAGGTAGTTAAAAGTAGTTAAAAATAAAAAGAAATATATAGAATCTAGTGTATCGAGTTGCTTTTAGCCATCGGATATTCTACTGATGAGGTACGCAGAAAGATTGAAACGAGAGTAGATGACAAAAGCCCTTGGCATAATGCCAGGGCTTTCTATTTATTTAGAAGTATCTTCTTTTAATAAAGTATCAAACATCGTGTCAACAGATGTATAGGACGGATACTGTTCCGGATGCTTACGCATTTCGTCCACTTCATTCAGAGCAGAGATTGTTTCTTCGTTGAATGTTTCCTGTTCTTTAGGCAGTTTGTTGTTCATCATAAATCCCCCAGTCGTAAAATTGCTATGCATTGTAGGACCTATATTCCAAACGGGTGGTAGTGCTGATATTTGTTACTATAGCACACAAATTTTTGAAATACAATGACAGGTAAGGGGAAGCTTAGTTTTGCTGTTACAATTATAATCCTTCCAGGAAATTTAGGGCTGCATCAAAGGCTGCCTCGGAAGTGGGAGCATCTGCCGTGTCAGTAGCAACTTCGGAAAGAGTTATTTTCCCGGAGAGCTTTTGGACGATCAGATCTGCCAGCTCCTCGGAATCTATGGCAGAGCTATCTTTGTGAATAAACTGCTTTACTGCCTCAACGACCATGTGGCTCTCTGACCGGAAGCCATAAGACTTATAGTCAGAGATTGCCTCATAGACAGCCAGATCGGAAGCATTATCCTGAAAGCGGACAGTTTTACGCTTTACATTCATGCCCTGCCTCCCATTTTCTTACGGATTAAGTCTTCATATCCTTTTGCATTGATATGTACGTCATCAATGATGACGCAGTTTCTTTTAAACGATTCCGGTAAGAAGTGCTTCATGATGGATGCACCACCGGCGATAAATACAAACTGGGTCAGATCGGGATTGAAATTTAATGCCCGTAAGGTATCCATGATGGATGTTACATAGTCACGTAGCCCGGATTTGATGATGGATAAGTATTCTGCAGGGATATCACTGGTACCGTACATCATGATTTCTTTGATGGTGGATTCGTCTGCTTCTTTTCCAAGATTTTGTCTTAAGGCTTCGTTAATGTCATTCATGCAGGTGATGGTACCCATGGTAAGGGACTTGCATCTGGTCAAGTCCGGCACATAGTTTTCAATGGGAAGGATCTCTATTGTCCAAGAGCCGATATCAACGATGACCACGGATTTCTTAAGTTCGGGGAGCTTTGCTACTACTCCGGCATACCCCTGTGGAAATACATCGACAGAGAGAAGATTTACGGAATAGGTAACATCTTCGTATTTGTAGACCATCCGTCTGTTTTTGTTGTAATAGTCAAGGAAAGCTTGCTTTTCTGCCCCCATTCTGGTTAAGGGTACACCACATCCAAGGTAAACATCTGCAACGGTGGTATGGGTGCGTTTTAATTCTTCCGCAATGCCAGCCATGGTAAGTGCACGCATATTTTCATCTTCCGTTTTGGAACTCTGGATGGAGAGCTTACCGTTTCCGATGGTATAGAAACCGGAAGTGGTCTCAATTACTCTGGTGCTTATCGGGGGCTTTGAAGAAAGCAGCTTAATTCCCGAAGAAAAGCAGCTGTGCGCCGTTTTGGTATTACCGTATCCTACGTCTACTCCAATAATATAACTTGCCATAATGTTCATTCCTCCTGTGATTAAAGTTTTTCAATAAGTGAATAGTCTAAGTCATTTTGTTGTTCGTTTTTGAGTCTCTTGATTTCAAAGGCAAGCCTTGATTTCTCCATGCGGAGTTTTTCAATCTCGTCCTTTTGCAGTTTTACCGTTTCTTTTAAGGCTTCGTTTAATTTCTTGTCCCGCTTACTGGAAAGAATCTTGCCCTGCTGTGCTTTGAGGGCAGCATTTAATTCCATGTTTACCACGGCATTTTTGTAGAAAAAGGAACGGGAAAGTCCGGTCTGCTTGGTCAGCTCGCAGATCGTGATCTGCTCGTTGTCCCGTACCATGCGTCTGATGGTGTCGATTGCAAGGATCCGTTTTTCCTCGCAGACTTTTTCGTTCATGCGCAACATATTTGTGTAGTTTGTCATTTCATCCATCCTTTCCGGTATTTGTGAATCTTGTCGTTACGTTTATCAATGACAGTTTTCGTGTTTGCAGCCAGCACTTTGGAACTCATGCGGCGGTAGTTTGCAACGGATCCGGTGCCGTGATGACCGATCACGGAAGAAATCGTCACATCATCCAGGTTCAGATCACAGAGCTTTTTACCGTAGGTTCTTCTAAAAATGTGAGTGCCTGCAGTCAGAGGGTTTCCATGGTCATCTTTTAAATCATGGGTATTGATTAAAACCTGCAGTCTGTAATAGACCGTTTTATAGGGAAGAGGGGACTTCGGATCCTTGTCACAGACAAAGATGTATTCCTGTTCTCCGCAGTTTTCATAAGTTTCTTTGATGCTGGCATTTAGAAGAAGCAGGATATCGTTATTGATTGATTTTTTTAAGTAGTTACCGGTTTTTTGCTGCAGGATTTTAAGGTGGGGCTTTGGTTCCATAATGATATCTGTAACTTTCAGTGTGAGTGTATCGGAAATCCGAAGCCCAAGCAGTTCGTGGAGTAGCAGGATCCGTGCGGTCTGTTTATCCAGGAATCTGTAGGCTTCATGTAACCTTGAAAGCTCTGCATCGGAATAAAAGGTAAATACCGGGAGTTTCTTCTTGGAAAAATCCGTGGGAAGAAACAGTGTCTTTAGATGTTCGCTTTCATAGAGCTTTCCCAAGGTTTCAAGGGCGGTTTTTAAGTGGGAAAGCTCTGAGGTATAATTTTTCTTCCGCCCAGCTTCCAAGTAGAGGTAACTTAAGTACTCTTCCAAAAGGGCTCTGTTAAACTGGGTAAAATCCGTGAAGTCTTCGTGGGAAGTATGTAAAAATTCACAAAGCTTTCGTATGGCATAAAGTTCTGCAGACACCGTGGCAGCGGATGCACGTTTCAGCCTGTAGTAGACGGCTTCCTTGATTTGCTCCTTTAGGGAGGACTGTGCGATTTTTGAAAAGTTTAAGCTTTTCGGACCGTTTACCGGAGAAACATTCACCGGGAAAGGGAGGCTTTCAAGCTGCCAGATGTCATGATCTTTGGAAAAGTAAGGGCCATCATTTCCCTCGAAATACTGGTAGGCATTTGTAAGGAAGTGGAGTATGGGATTGTCACCGTAGGTCTCCTTTTTTCGATCCGGGTGAGAGGTTTTGTAGCTAAGAGCCAGCCCCTTTTTTAAAAGCCAGCGTTTTAAGCTTCCCTGCAGTGTATCCAGTGGCACCTCCGTAAGAGATGTAAGATACGGGTATTCCTCGCTTAAAAAATCCGAAAGTGTATGAAACTGTACACATTCCGTGCGAAGAGAAGAATAGGACAGGGTGCATCCTCTGTCAAAAATGTAGGCAGCAAAGTCGTTTTTTAAGGAAAGCGTAGGGAGCCTGTCTAAGTTGAAAGCCTGCTTACAGGGGATATTCGCAGGGTTCTTTTGAAAACACATAAGGTCAGTAAAGTATAGTTTCATAAGTCATTCTCCGAAAAATATTGTTGTTGTAGCTTGTCGATCTTTGACGGACGGTGGTCAATGTACTTTTTTGTCATGTTCTCGTCTTTGTGACCGACAAATTCTCTGGTGGTGGGAAGCCCGGCACCGGAATCGTAAAGATCGGTCGCAATGGTGTGACGGTAGTCGTGAGATCTGAAATCTATGTGGTCGGTCAGACGGTATTTTTTAAGCCAGGTCTTCATCTGCTTGGAAAAGGTGGCTGCCTGGAACGGTTTGTCCGCATTTTTAATGGATGGAAAGATGTAAACCAAAGAGGAATCCGTTCTTTTTAGGTACCGGGTAAGTAAAAAGTAGAGGTCTTCTGGTATGGGGATTACTTTTTCCGTCCGCATCTTGTACTGGTAGGTTTTTAAAAAGCAGGTGCCGTTGTCCATAAAGAGAGCATCCCTTTTTAAGGAGCAGACCTCGTTGATCCTAAGCCCTGTGGAATATAGGGTTAAAAACATCAGCCCAAGAGATTCCGGGAATTTGTAGAGGATCGTAAGGATCGCATCCACTTCGTCCTCCGTCACCGATCTGTCATGGTGAAGTGAGAAGGTCTTTTTTAAGTAGTAGTCAAAAGAAAAATCCGGTATCTGTAAATTTTCCCGTAGGGCAATGCAGTGGAGGAAAGAACTTAAGTCAATTAACGTAGTGTTGAAAGTTTCCGGCTGCAATTCTAAATCTGCCCGGTAGGAGATAAATTCCTTGATGGTACTTTCGGTAAGTGCAGAAAGCAAAATATTTCTTTCGTCCAAAAACCGTAGGAAGTCCTTTACCATGTAGTACTTCATCAGGATCTTTCTTAAGGAGTACTTCGGGGATAAAACCAGTAAATACTTCATGTAATTTTGGAAGATCTCTCTGTGAAAAGGATTTTCCACATCGTCAAAGTAAAAGGCATCAATGGTCCTGGTGGGATTTACTCTTGTTTCTTCCAAGGAGAAACGTTCTAAAAACCACACGTAAGAGGAAAAGTCCGTAACCTTTGCAGAGAGGAAAAGTTGTTTTCGTACCCGGTATAATACCTGCGTGGCAGATTTGGAGATCGCTTCCATGTGGGTAGATAAGTACTCCGGGAAACGGTCGGCTTCTTTTCTTGTGATCTTTTGGATATCTTCTATGTGCATTTCACAGCAAAAATCGTAAAAGTAGTAAAGCGGTGTAATGTAATGCTGTAAGAGCAGGTGATTGGAACATTTCTTTTTTTCCTGCAGCGTATCCATAAGGCAGGCGAAAATCTGCCGTTTCATATTTTCCGGTACAGACCTTGTAAAATCAAAGAAAAGAAATTCCTTCCTTGCTGTGTAGAAAAACCGGTGAGCAATCTCATAGTCCGGGTAGTAAGCCAGGTAAAACAGTGCATTGTCGTAGTGCGGTGTTCTTGTAAAACTTTGGCTTTTTATGAGGGTAAGCTTAATAAGATCCATCCCCTTAGTGTGGGAAGTGGCTTTCTTTGGCACCGTAAGCTGAACATATTCGCCGTAGGAATACCGTAAGGAATCATCTATCTGATCGAACGAGGTGATCTTGGAAGCAATCAGGTAAACCAGCAGCTTTTTGTAGACGGAATCCTCTAGCACAACCGGGAAGGGCATTTTAAAAAGAGCGTGTCCGGTGGCAGAAAAGTAGGAAAACATGGCACATTCTAAATCCCCTTTGTAGGAACTGTACTTGTTTTGTTTTCCGAAAAATTCTCTAAAAACAAAACGATTGTAGGAAATTAAAATGGGAACCGTCACTTCCGTCAAAGAAGAGATCCCAAGTGACGTAAGAGCCGTCACAAGATGCACAGCTTTTGACGGAAATAAAGAGGTAGCATAGCAGATCTCTTCTTCCAAGGTGTATGAATTTTTAACGATTTTTAACTGCTTATCCATCCTGTCAGACTCTTAAGAATTAAGAGAACTCCCCTTTCTGTGGGCTTGGTTACCCACCGATTCTTTTTTGATACCTTGTCAAGTAAGTGGATGATTTTAAGTAAAAGGCTTTACAAGGTGGATAAAAAGAATAAAATACCATAAGCCTATAGAAAGTCGGAAATTGGAATCGTCCCTTCGTTTTTTGCAAGGTACTGTTCCTGTGCTTTCTCCACTAACCTGCTTTCTTCATCTAAATAGTCAATGGTGGTCTTGATACTCTTGTGACCGATGGAGAGCGAAATATCTAAGATCTCCCAACCGGCTTCTCTTCTGGAATTTGCAAAATAATGCCGTAACATATGGTTTGTCACAGTAAGCCCTGCCTTTTTCCCGATGGTCTCAAGACACGTGTAAAAGGAATTGGCACTTAAGGGATTTCCCCTTGTTGTTCCATGTAATACGATGAAAAGGTAGTCCGTCTTTTCAAAGAGGGCCGCATTTTCCGCAAGATATACATTCAAAAGAGCAAAGGTGGAATCACTGATTCTCATGCAGCGCTCTTCGGCGTTTTTTGCGTGAGCATCGTTTGGATTGTTTGTACGGTATCTGACAAAGATGCGCCTGCCTGCAAAATCAATGTCTTCGGTGTATTTGATTCCAAGTGCCTCTCCGATACGAAGCCCGGTCTCTTCCAAAAGAAGAAGTAAGAGTCTGTCACGATTGCAGGAGCAGGCGTTTAAGATAGCAGCCAGTTCTTGTTTAGTGACGGTACGGGAGGTGTGTTTGTTGGGTCTTAAGTACCCGTCAAAGGTTTTGTAGGTGGAATAACTGGTGGTGCCTACATCCGTAACATAAGAAAAATTTCTGTCATCCAGTACTTTTAGGTAGGGGAGAGTACCGTCACGGTGTAAAAAATCGTACAGCCCGAACACTGCCTGTAAATAGGAGTTTGCGGTATTATTCTTCACTTCCTTCATGCTCCCGGTATGGGCACCCTTTTTCACTGCCATGAGGAAATCAGAGAAGTGTTCGGACTGCTCGGAAAATTTAAGATCTGAAACCGCCCGAAGGGTAAGTCCTTTGTCAGATAAGTAATTCATGTAGAAGGGCAGAATGTAGGCAATGCGCTTTATGGTATTGTTTGCCCGGTTCTGCCTGACCTTATGTTTCAAGTATCTGGTGCAGTCGGTATCCAGCTTTCCGGTAACAGCATCTTTTACAAAGTAATAGGTAGTAGTTCCCTTTTTTGCAGATCCCGATATGTACTTTGCCATAAGAAGCCTCCTTTCTACCGGATATGTGGGACACAAAACACGTAATCCGTAAGATATTTCAAAGTAAATGTATAAAGTGTGTTCTACAAACATATGAAGCACTTCATAAAACACAATAAGTGTGTTCTACAAAATAATAAAACACATAAAACACACAATGTCAAGAGTAAAATCAAAATATAGAACAATCAAAGCACACAAGGAATAAGAAAGGTTCCACATAGAACACAAAAAGAGTGCAATCGAAATAGTGGTGTGTTAAAATGAGAAAAAGGTCTAAAAAGTTCTCTTTGGGAGACTAAAAATGGTAAATGAAAAAGCACTTGAAAGAATCAGGGTATTGGAAAAGAAATATAAGGAAAACTGGGGGAAAGATGTAGATTATACCATCCTTCCGAAGGGAATTACACAGGAAATGCTCGTAACGATCCTTGAGAGAATTACGGAAACCGGGGAAAGCATTTTAACCGGGTATGAAAAACTAAAAAGCCAAAGTAAATGAGGATGATTTATGCTTAGAAAAGAGTATGCAGAGAATCCGTTTCAGAAAGAAGAGTATGGAAGGCTTCTAAAACTGGCACTGGGGAGAAGGAATCAGAAACAGTTCTGTGAGGATGCCGGACTTAGCCGTTCCTATATCAATAAGTATATAAACGCAATGATGGACAAACCGCCTACCATCGGGACGATAGAAAAAATTGCAGATGCGACAGAGGATGTATCCTTTGAAGAACTTCTTGTCGCAGCAGGGTATGATCCGGAAAAGCATGAGCGGAAAGAAACCATGAAGGGTAAGGTAGACGATGCAGGGCAGTATCTGCTTATGCCGGTACTTGCGAGTATTATGAACAGTGCCTATGAATGGTCATTTACCTATGAAGGATATCAGGATAGGGAACCGGTACGGATTGAAATAGAGAATGCAGCAGTAAAAAAATGGTATTTTATCCCAGTAACCAAGAAAAATATCACCAGAGAAGACATCATGGCAGTTCTTATGAATGAGCAGAACTTTACGAGTACTTCCAAGGTCTCCTTTGTGACAAAGGATGAAAAAATATATGACCTCATAAAATCCATGCAGTTTCCGCTTCTTTCGCTGTATGTATCCGCAATCCGGGTAAATGGGAAAAGCATTGAGGAATCAGAAGTAAAAACCAATCAGGAAACGGATGTGAAAATTGTAGAAATTCAGAAAAAATGTACATATTTGATTGATTAAGGGAAGAATATAGGACAGTAATGCTGGCAGTATTTTCTTAGAAACCTGAGACAGGTACTTTGAAAGGAGACCAGATAGTATGAGTGGAGAGCATGGGAGTCCGTTTCCTCATGATGGAGAACATGGAAGGAGTTGCACTGGATATGGATGTGATTGCGATGAAAAAAACTATGGTTATCATGGTGGCGGTCATGGAAACAGTGGAGGATCTGGGGCTTGGATTTGGCTATTATTGATTCTGGGTGTGATTATTGGAACAGCAATAAACGAGTTGCTGGGAGTCATCATTTTGCTTGTGATTGCTTTTGTGGCGTTTGTATCAAGATAGAGGGAGACATTATGAAAGTAAGGGGAATGGAAGAGAGTGATTTTTCAATAGTCGTATCTATTTATGAAAAAGTTTTCGATTATAGAGAAGGATTTATAGATCGTTATTATAAATGATATGATGAATATCTTGATTTTTGTACAGATTAAGGTTATGTTTTGTTGATTGAGAATAATTTAAAAGTATACGGTGTAATCATTGGATATGAAAAACCAGATATTTATTACGGAAAATCCTTGTATATTGACATCATTGCAATACTCCCGGAGGAGCAGAAGAAGGGTTATGGAAAATTTTGATGGATGCTATGGAGGAAAGGCAAAAGAGAGTGGTATAAAAGAATTATCTCTTAGAGCGAAATGTTATATGGAAGCCTACATGATATATAATCATCTTGGGTTCAAGGATTCTCAGTGTGACCAAAGACATATGACAAAGTCTATAGGAGAAAAAGTTATTTCATAGTATAGAACTTCTGGTTTGTGAAGAAAGAAATAACTAAGAATACAATTGTCATTATTGGTGTGCGTTGACCAAATGTTCATATCATGCTATGATCACGCTAACGATTCACATATCGTCTGAGAAGTAGACGTCTAAATGATTTTTGGTGAAAGTATTAAGACACGATAAGACTTTATTACTTTAAGGGCATTTCTTAAGGGATTAAAGGTGGCATTATCTATTATCTGCTATTAGTCGCTGAAAAATGGAAAAAGTTAACCGAATATGTTAATAATGAGTCAGATTCAAATATTTTGTATAGTGAATAATGATTGTATCTTTCTAGAGGAAAATCGAATTGCTTATGTTTAAATGATAATTGTGTAACGATAATGTGCATGACATCTCAAGAGATAAAGGAGATAGAATTTTATGTGGACTAAAGCGTTATGTAACGCATTAAATACATATGGGAATATAGAATATAATTATAGACCATATAGGAATGAATTGGTAAAGAGTGTTCAAGCTTCATTGAAAACTTTTCGACCATTGGAAAGTGAAGAGTATTCTAGTAATCCCATTCAACTTATTGATTTTTTTAGCGGTGCAGGAGGAACTTCTCTAGGATTCGCAGCAGTCAATCAAGTTGTTCCAGCATTTAAGCTGCTTGGAGGGTGCGATATAAATGAGGTATCAGCAACAACATATAGTCATAATTTTGGAACGGTTAAAATACACAGGGATATTACAGAACTTGCGTTTAAATCGGGAGAACTTAATGATGTTCTTACTGAAATAGGATATGATAAAAGTAAACCTACTATTCTTATTGGTTGTGCGCCTTGCCAAGGGTTTTCGTCACATCGGAAAAAACACTGGAACGAAGAGGATGATGTTAGGAATAGCTTAGTTATGGCTTTTGCTGAGATTGTGAGAAAAATTAAGCCGGATGCGATATTAATGGAAAATGTTCCAGAGTTCTTGTCGAAGAGATATTGGAAGTACTTTTTTGCTGCTAAGAAAAGTTACGAAGAGTCAGGATATATTGTGAAGGAAACAATTTATAATGCTGCAGCATTTGGAGTTCCACAGGAAAGATTTCGCTCTATTGTGATTGGAATGAAGCATGATTTTGTTCTTCCGACTGGGATTTTACAACCGTCGGAGTACCACACGGTAAGGGATGCCATTGAATATCTTCCACCAGTTCCGGCAGGTATTGCTCCATTTGATGATCCAATGCATAAGAGCGCTGCTCATAAGCAAAGTACTATTGATGTAATTAAGAAGGTCCCTCATGACGGTGGAAATCGTCCAGCGGGGGTGGGACCACAGTGTTTGGATAAGACAAAAGGATTTTCAGATGTTTATGGACGATTAGCATGGGATAAACCTTCTATAACTATTACGCACTATGCGAGAAATCCTGCAAGTGGTAGGTACACTCATCCGGAACAGGACCGTGGATTGACGGCACGTGAGGCAGCACTATTGCAAAGTTTTCCTGTCGGATTTGAGTTCACAGGTAAGTCAGATGATGTTTATAGACAGATAGGGGAGGCCGTTCCTCCAATGTTATCTTCTGCTATAGCTGCTAATATTTTGATAGAATTATTGTCTGCTGTCCCTACGAAGGATGAACTTAATAATTCCCCAAGTTCTATTACGGAGCCTGTTAGCAGTTCATATTCGAGTGTTATTGCAGGTATTAAAAACAAAGAAAGTAGGATGGAAAATTGAAGTATTCATGTATAGACAGCTTTTGTGGAGCCGGTGGACTTGGACTGGGTTTAGCACGAGCGGGATTTGATATCTTACTCAGTTTTGACATTGATAAGTTATGTATTGAGACAATCAAAAAAAATAAAAAATACTTTAATCATCCGTCAGAAGCTGCTGATATTGCAGATATGCTCAATGGGAAACTGCTACAGCGCTGCAATCTTAATAGAGGAGAACTATTTTTATTAGCAGGTGGACCACCTTGTCAGGGTTTTTCGATTCAGCGTCGTGGAAGTGATATTGATTCAAGAAATGACCTAGTATTAAAGTATGGGCAACTTATTGATGAATTGTATCCTTGTTTCTTTGTAATGGAAAATGTGAGCGGCATTGCAGGAAAACGAGGAAAAACAATTTTACAGCAACTTATTGAACGTACGGAAACTATTGGTTATAAGGTGTCAATTCAACTGCTTGACGCACAGGATTATGGAGTTCCGCAAAGAAGAAAAAGATATATTATTGTTGGTGTGAGAAATGATTTGGGTGTGGAGTATGAGTATCCACAGCCTATTGGACTGCACCGAACAGTAAGGGATGTAATCGGAGACTTGCCTGCACCTCCAGAGGATGGAAGTGATCATCCAACAATATCTTTGCATAGACGAGATAAGCTATCTGATTTAAACCTTCGTCGGATTCGTGCTATTAAAGAAGGGCAAGGTAGAGACAGCCTACCATATGATTTGTTGGCAGATTGTCATAAAGTTGATAGTTCTATAATCGGTTATCGAAATGTTTATGGGCGAATGGCATGGGATGATGTTGCTCCTACAATCACGGCTCGGTTTGATAGTTTTACGAGGGGAAAATTTGGACACCCTGTTCAAGATAGAAGCATTTCTCTTCGAGAAGGAGCACTTTTACAGACATTTCCGGGGGACTTTGAATTCGTTGGAAATAAAATTGATATTGCAAGGCAAATAGGGAATGCAGTCCCTGTTTTGATGGCAGAGCAAATAGGAAATAGTATACTTAGTAGCTATGCAAAGGGAGGACTAATAGATGGCATTTGACGCTCATGTAAGGAGCTATCTCAGAGATTATCAATGCGAGTATGATGCAGCAATTAGAGGGGGACAACATACTGCTGAATTATCATTTCGTGTTCCAATGCACACACTCTTTTGTAATATTGCACATGATCTGAATCCCACAGGAAGTTTTGATATTATTCTTGAACCCCGTAATCAAGGAAGGATGGGACGACCGGATTGGTGTATTCAGGATCGTATTTCTTTAGGAGTTTATGGATATATAGAGGGAAAAGGACCTTCTAGCGAAACTTTTGATACAACACCCTATCAGAACCAGATTGATAGGTATCTTACGCTTGGCCACAAGTTGATTATTACAGATGGAATTGACTTTGTGTTTTGTTTTACAGAGACTCCTATAGTTGTATCAATAATTGATAAAACTCAAATGGAAACACATGATTGGTCGAGATTACCGGTAAATCCTCTATTTTGTTTCTATATGGAACAATTTTTTTCTAATCCAGCGCCGCAGTGTGTTGATGAAGAAAGATTGGTTGAATTAGTAGCTGTTAGGACACGTAATCTTGCGGATGACATTTTAATTCATGCCGATTTATCTATTGAAGAAGCAATGAATGAGGAAGAACGTCAAGTTATATCGCTTTTGACAGGTTTGAGAGATCTAGTATATAACCACAATGATCCAATGTTGCGCACAGGTAATGTTTTTGCAGATTTTACGGCGCAAGTTATCATGTTTTGCCTTCTTTATGCACATCGTGTTATTTGCCAAAGTGATGATTCTCCATCACAGAAAGCATCTAAGATAAGAGAATATGCTTTTAATGACATTGTTGATGGAGAGGTACTTCTTCCGTTTCGAAATTTAATGATATATCTTAGGGATAACCATGGAGACGGTACTTTCATTGGACAATGGGTTGATGAATGTATATCATTTCTTTCTTTTGTTCAAATGACAGAACATCAACTTATGAATCCTGATTATCATCGACTATTTGAGATGTTTCTTATTAAATTTGATGAAAAATCAAGATTTGATTATGGGGCCTTTTATACTCCGAAAGTTCTTGCGGATTTTGTTGTTAGACTCACAAACAAAATAGTAGAGGAAAAGTTTACAGGTCAATCTATATATGGTAGAGGAAATACTATAATTGATCCATGTTGTGGGACGGGCTCGTTTTTGGAAAGAATTGTTGCTCATGATGAAACAAATGCACCATATAATTTGTGTGGGTTTGAAATTCTTCCTGCTCCATATATGTTAGCAAATTATCGAATGGCTCTCGTTAAGAAGCGGTATCAGAAAGAGAACATAAATACGAACATTATTTTAGCAAATACCTTGAGTAATTGTTTACTTGGTGAAGATGCAAATGCTGCTTCTATAGAAGGTCAAGAACTTATTAGAGCTAATGAATTTTCTTCAAGACCATTACGGTTGATTATAGGTAATCCACCGTGTTCTGATACAATCAGAAAAAATGATTCTGCAGACTTTTCGAGAATATTATACTTGATGGATGACTTTCGCCCACCTGTAGAGAACAGAAGGGGAAGGCAAAATATTCAAAAGCAAATTAACAATCCGTTTATGCAGTTTTTACGGTGGAGTTGTGAAAAGCTGCTTCGTTCGGAGAACCATTCAGTGTTGTCACTAGTAGTGCCATTGTCTTTTCTAGAAGCTGAATCTTACAAATATGCAAGAAAATATCTTATACAGCATTTTTCAGATATTTGGGTTGTTGCAGTAGATGTAGATGCAAGAACAGGCATTCGTGGTGATAGCCTTTTTAATACAATGCAAGGACGTGCTGTTATTTTGCTTACACATAAATATGGAGATAATTCTACTGTTTCAGAAATAAATTTTTTGGACTTTTCACGTGGTAGAAGGGATGAAAAAATAAGAAAACTTGAAACAGACATTGATGAGATACTAAATTCATTTGAAAAGTTCCGAATTTCTGAGACAATGTATTCATTTATGCCATCGCATCCTTTTAACGAAGAGATGTATGCCACCTTTTGGCCAATTAGTAGTGATCATGGAAAAGCAATCTTTCGTAATCAGTGTTCAGGAGCGAAGATGGCACCTACGGCATTGCTTACACATGTAAAGAAAGCTATGTTGAAGAGGAGGAGCCGTGAAATAGCGACAGATGGTGTCGCAAAAGCAAAAGAGTGGATCGGGCGGCAAGATAAAAAGGTTGTAGATTCAAAAATAATTGCATTTCAAAATGCATTAAATACCTGTTCAGAACGACGGCAATTAGAAGAAATGTTGAATCAAAATATATGTCGGTGTTCTTTTAGACCGTTTGTTAATTCTTATGCTTTTTTGTGGAGAAAAGTATTTGAATACCAAGCTGGGGTCGGTGGTGGAGGAGCTCGTATACGACCAGAAATAAAAGCAGTATATGATCTGCCGGATACTATAGGGTTTTCGTTAGCTCACGCACCTAAGGATCTTAACGAGTCACTAGGGCAATTTACATCGTTTTGTTGGTATTTCCCAGATAATGATTTAAGTAGACGAGGCGATGGACATATATATTTAAATCAGTATATTCCTGATACACGAACAGGTATAGTGATAAATAATATAGATACTGAATTACTCCAGTATTTATGTCAGACGACAGGACTTAATGAAAATGTATGTGCAAGAAAAATGGTGTTTTATTCTTATGCTGTTTTTTGTTCACAAGTGTACCTGGAAGAATTTTATGGTGCATTATATGTAGTAAATCAATCAGAAAATCGGGCTAGGATTCCAGTCGTATCGGATAAAGAGCTTTTTTTACAGCTATCGGATCTAGGAGAGCGTTTGGCAAATCTTGAGAAAGAAGATATTAGAGTTGAGAATGTTCTGCATTACGATTATGAAAATTTGTTATCACTACTTCCTGACGGCTTTCATTTAGAACACAGGCGGTCAGCAACAAAAACCCCCTACGATGAAGAAAATGAATTACTCATTCTTCGTGATGAAATGACTAATCAAGAAATTTTTGTATATTGCCCGGTGGAAATCCAAAAGTTTATGGTAGCAGGTTACAATGTAGTAAAGGATTGTTGGCTCAAGTTTCATTCATATAGATTTACTCATTGCGAATTTACTCGGGATGAATTTCAAGAGTTACTGGATCTTTTTAATCGAATTGCGTTGCAAATGAACATAGTAGCAGAGATAGATGATATTATTCACAGTGTGGTAAGTGGAGAAGCGTTACTGTACTATTATGATACTTGAATTATCTGTTTTTTTGACCAAATTTTCATTTGCATACATGAAAAGTTTAAATATAATGGACAATCGAATTTTTTGTATCTAAATATGTTGATGCACTTGTGATTTATAATATTCGAATAAATATAAATGGCGTTTGAGCATCATTATGACGTCGATACAGGCGGTAAATGGTGCCATAATGACGTTGTTATAATTTGATGAATATAAGAGAATATTGGATTTGTATTACTCCAGATGCCGTGGGCAGATGGTTTGCCTAAATTGCCTGCAACTTTAGGCGTATCCTGTTATTATTTTTAAGTATTTCCTTCTATATGTCGTTTCATATTCCGCTTTTGGAACCGTGCAGTATTTTCAATACTTTTGGCGATTCCGGGGGCGGAATTTCTTTGTGCAGTCGCACGAAAATTTACAGAAAAAATGTTTATAAAGAAAATTACAATTCCGCGTGCGGACTAATACGGATTGGCTGCATAAATGCCCCACATATTGTTGAATGACGAAAGGAGGGCATTGCCAATGGATATGTCAAAGTTCAAGAAATTCGTGGATTTTTATGAAATCTATGAATTAGTGGCAAATGGGGAAGAGACGATCTCCGGTATCAGAGATGCCTTACGCCTTGAAAAGGGACTGTCTGGTGGAAATCTGCAGAGACGAATAGAGTACTTAAGTTCGGATCCCCCATTTCTTACGGTGAATCAGGACTGGGTAAAATTTGAAAAGGAGAGCTTTGTCGGGATTTTGATGGAACTGATCGAGGGACTGGGGTTACGAGACAAATTTATTCCGCCCCATAAGAAAGACGAGGAAATACAGGAAAAGGTAAGACGAGAACTGGAGCGGAAGGTCTTAGTGGCAAGTACAATTGAGGTGGGGCCGGAAGAAAAAATGTCCGATGGTTTGTTTTTGGTTGACCCGGAATATTACCTTGATGTGGATGCGTGTGTGGCAAAGTATGGTGGGGAACTGGATTCTTTTTATGAAGAACTGGAATCAGATGACCCGGGAAAGAAGGGATTTGATCCGGGCAGGGAACTGACAGAGAGAAACTATGCACTTAGAACAATGAAGACTGTTGGTACAAGGAGATTTTTTTCAAAGCGGATCCGGGACAATAAAGAAGTAGCAGAATTTGAACAGTCCTATGGATCGGTCAGCCCAGTTAGCGATAAGAGACAGGAGAAACGAAAGGAAATTTTACGGAACCGGTTCATTTCACTCAATAAAATTATAAAGTCCGACAAGCTTACGAATCAGGAAAAACTCATGATGTATGCCATGAACTCAGAGTACCATAATACAAATGTCGAACGGCTGCTGAATTATGCCGGGGAACATTGTCTCAATGCCGATCTTTTGATCTATATTTTGGAAGACCCGGATGTGTGTACCACTTATGAAAATACTGTGGGTTTCTTAAGCCAGTTTGCTCAGGCAAGTGAATTTAAGATGAAGCTGGAACTTGCGAGGGAATTGATTGAAGGGAAATGGTACATTACTGCAGAATATGATGGGAAAAAGACAAAATTTCAGCTGGTTCCGATTGACGAAATCAATGAATTGAGAAAAAGTGTAGGACTCCCGGCAAGTCAGTATACTTATAGCGCAAGGAATAAGGATCAGGAACAGGAAGAACCAGTGAGTAAGCCGGATTTTGTAGAGAGAGCACCTGCAGGTGACAGTGTTGATCTGCCGGAGGACGGCTTTTCCATGCCTCCGATGGATGATGAACCATATCCGTTTTAAGAGGGGACAGTATATGAGCAGAGTGTTTTTGTCCATGACTGATGAAGAAGTTTGTGCCTTGGATGCAGCCAGAGAAAAAGTGGGAATGACAAAGTCACAGTATGTCAGATATCTGATGTCCAGTAAAAAAGATATTCGTCCACCAACCATCCGATACAGGGAACTGATACATAAGCTGGATGCTATCGAAAAAGATCTTAAAATAATAGCAATGAAGGAAAGCCTGACAGATACAGAACGAATTTGCATTATGACAAAGTTGGAGGATATAAAAAATTTGTTGCATGGAAAATTTATGGGAGGAAAAGAATGAAGACAACATTATCCGTATATGAGTGTGGAGAATTCCACAATTTGGGAAAAAGTTTCATAGGAATAGAAAGCGCAGAAGAGGCAGTAAGACTTTGGGAGAGCATTCCGGCTTGCAATCTGAATGGAATCAAAGCCATTAACATCTGTACAGAGGATGATCACGGAGAGGAAATTGAGGATTTTGAGGTGATTTATGGTGGTGTCATGCATCTTGAAATGCTTAAATATTATCCTGAGACACGAAAAAATGCGGAAGCCGTCAGATACATGAAAGAACTGCAGAACCTGATTCCTAATCTCCGTGTAGAGGGGCAAATGCCATGTATTTCTGATGACATTGAGAAGGCACCAGCACGACACAGACAGCACCGGTAAAGGAGAAAAGATGACGAATACAGAAAAAGAATACACAATGGAAGAATTGGTACAACTTATCAATTCTCAGGAGAACGATTTTATTATTGAGATCAGTCTGGAGGGTGACGATGAATAATTTTAAGCCGGTATATAAGGGACAGCTGGAAATGGCATCCATCCGGCTGGTAAAAGATGCGCCGATCATGAGTGAAAACGAAATCCATAACCCCGGGGATGCTGTAAAATTGTTGGGAGAATATCTCTGTGAAATGGATAGGGAAGTACTGTGCATTATAAATGTGAAAACAAATGGAATTCCGATTAACTGCAGTATTTGTAGTATAGGTGTAGTAGATCAGACGATTGCACAGCCAAGAGAGGTGTTGAAAACGGCAATTCTGTCAAATGCAGCAGGTATGATTATCATGCATAATCATCCAAGCGGTACATTGAATCCCAGTAAACATGATACCATGTTTACCGATCAGATAGCAAAGGTATGCCAGATGGTGGGGATTCCGTTGTTGGATCATATTATTGTCGGTGGTGATAATAGTGAATATTTCAGCTTCGCAAATAAGAAACTCCTCCCAATGGAAGAGGTATTCTTTGAAACAGATTATCGAAAACTGGACCTTAAGAAAAGTGCTGTGGCAGAGAATACGGAAATGTTAGTAAGACCTAGGCATCATAGATAAAGAACGGATTATAGTACATTATCTATGACAAAATTATGTTTAGAAAGCAGATAGTATGTCAAAATGTGTAGGAGGTATGATATTATGATAGGTAGAATCACATATTGGTTAAAAAATCAGATTCATCAAAAGAAGGGATACCGGTGTTTTTGTCCAACTTGTAAATTCTATGACAGATGTAGGGAAGAAAGTTAATGTTTTAATTAGGGGGGCAATAGAATGGCAGAAGAGGGAAAAAAGAAAGAAATTGAATCCAAAAATGGTTTACTTGAAACAATGATGTTTATTAGAGAATTTGCGGAGTATATTAATGAAAACACTCCCAATACGGCAATCAGTGTTATAGAGTATGACAGAAAAGATGAGCCTATATGTACAATGACAGGTACGTTTAATGAGATATTTGACAGAATTAAGTGGATTGAAGGAAAAACTTTTCCACGGTATTATTATCGTATCGCAGTGATGAATCAAGAAACAATAAGGGAAAGAGTTAAAACAGAATATTTTGGAGTGCAGATAAGTTGTCCTGGTGGTTTTAAATTCAGTATTGAAGAGACATTAAATAGATATCTTAATCGAATGATAGAAAATTATGCAAAAGGTCAGACGGGTAACTTTACACATTTGCTTGTTCGGTACCTGAATTATTCAAAAAAATTGAGCCAGCTACATACAAATGATGCAGAAATCTTCGAGGCTCAATTAAATAAGCTTAAGAAAAAATACAAGAAATTGGTAGAAGTTAAGGATTTGGGATTGTATAAACAAAAAGAAGGCATTTATGTTCTTGTATTGGATGAATATCATGTCTGCTATATTGGACAATCATGTGACATTAGAAAGCGAATAATGCGTCACTGGTCAAGACATGATTATTTTTCTGGAACAGGAATAGATATGTTTAAAGCGTATGATACGACTAGAATATTTGTCTTGGAATGTAGCAGAAGATGGATTAATACTAATGAATATAATATGATTAACCTTATTGATAGTAATTACACCCTCAACGGAATAACCGGTGGAGATATAGAGTATCATATAAAAAACAAGTTGCCTATAGCGAAAGCAAAAGGGGATAAATCAGAAAAAGAATCTGTGAATTTTTTTGTAAGCATACTAGAGGATATGAGAGAAGCGGAAAAGATTGCAGAAAAATTTGTAGTAAAGGCAGATGAGTCATAAGAAAGGAAATAAGCATCCAGTGTGATGCTTATTTTATTGCTCTAAACTGCGGATTATACACAAACATAGCCCACTTAATCAGTAAACAGGAAGTAAGGAAGGAGAGAGACTATGTTTGAATATGAAAAGTGCATTCAGGAGGTAAAAGAGGCAGGAATAGAGTTCACAGAAGCGGAAAAGACTTATATCCGTTGTGCCAGAATTAACGGAATTAATCTTATTGATGCCCTATATGAAAAGTACATAGAGCAATTTGTCAATAATGACAGTGATAATGCAGATGATGAATACCTGACAATTCTGACTACGGTGCTTACAATCAGAGATTACTTTGACAAGAACATGGTGGAGTTAATTAAGCAGCTTGTGCGGATGAAAGCAGTAAGGAAGTGATCGGATGGCAGAAAGAAAAACAAGAGAAGAAAAAATGAGTGCTGTTCAGCAGAAGCTGGAAAATGGGGTGCGTGAAATATTCTCTTCGGAAAAGTACAAGGAATACATCGCTGCCATGTCCAAGTTTCCACGATACAGTATAAATAATTGTATTCTGATTGCCAGCCAGTATCCAGAGGCTTCGCTTGTCTGCGGTTATAGGAAATGGCAGAAGGAATTTAACCGTGTGGTTAATAAGGGGGAAAAGGGAATTATGATCCTGGCACCCTCAAAAGGGAAGGTGGAAGTCGAAGAAGAGCTGTATGACGAAAACCACAAGGCGGTATTGGATGAAAACGGGAAACAGAAAACGGAGATCGTTACCAAAGAGTATCAGACTTTTATCCCGGTATATGTCTTTGATGTATCACAGACCCAAGGGGATCCGTTACCTTTGTTAGCAACAGAATTACAGGAACAGGTGGAATCTTTTCAAGATATCAAGAGGATATTGGAAGAAATCAGTCCAGTACCTGTATATTATGAAGATATACAAGGGGAGGCAAAGGGATATTTTAGCTTTGTAGAACAAAAGATTGTGATAAAAGAATCTCTACCGCAACTGCAGACAATAAAAACTATGATTCATGAGATTGCTCATGCGACATTGGGGCACGGCAGCAAAGAAGATAAGTTTGATCAATCCAGCAGGGAAGTTCAGGCGGAATCTGTTGCCTATTGGGTAGCGCAGATGATCGGATTGGATACTTCGGAGTATTCTTTCGGGTATATTTCCGGATGGAGCAAGGACAAGGAAGTATCTGAACTTAAGGAGCATTTGGAGTTGATTAAGGAAACTGCGGATAAGATATCTCTGGCAATAGAAGAGAAATTGAAGGAGATAAAACCGGAGCAGGAAGCTTCAAAAGTATCTGAACAGGAGATTAACTATAATTCCAGTCACAGAGCAAGAAAATAGAAGACCCTATATTTTCAGTGAGATGCAAAAAAATGTAACACAATGTTTATTGTGTTACATTTTTCGTTTCATTTTATTACGAACTGGCAAAGAGTAGGGTCCACATATACAACGTAAGGAAAATCCGAAAAAATAGGAGGTAGACAGACGGATGAATTATTTGTTTATGGGATCTTTAATCGAAAGAGAAAAAAAGTTCACCGGAGACAAACAGATCAAAGCGATTGTAGAGAAGCTGTTAAATGGTGGAAAGGGAAGGGAGATGAAAAAGGATGTTTAGTTTTGAAGAGTTTCAGGAATATGTGATGGATCATATTAGGGAATATCTGCCGGAAGAATATGCTAATGCAGAGGTATCTGTCAGAACCGTTCAGAAGCTGAATGGTGTAACGTTGCAGGGACTTGAAATTTGGACACCTGAAATGAAACAGGGTACGGGTGTGACACCAACAATCTATCTTAATGGCATATATGAAAATTATGAGAATGGGGTAGATCTGGAAGTCATCATGGAACATATCGGTAATCTTGAGAGACAGTCAATGGATTTGCCGGAAGATGTGGCAGAAATCAAGGAAATGTATAAGGATGTCAATTATGTAAAAGATCGACTTATCGTGTCTCTTATCAGTGCGGAAAGGAATGTAAATTTTCTGAAAGATAAGCCTTATAGAATGTTGGAAGATCTTGCCATTTTTTATAAAGTGCTGATAAGTAAAGATGCCAATGGAACAGGGACGATTACTGTTACCAACAATCATATGGAGTACTGGGGATTAACTGAGGAACAGTTATATGAAACTGCGATCAAGAACAGCAACGTGTTAGAACCACCATCCATTGATAGACTAACGAACGTAATGGCAGACCTGATGAGAGCGCAGGGAATGGATGAAGATATCATCGAAAATCAATTAAAAGAAGATGATATAGATATGTATGTTATTAGTAATACCACAAAGGCGAACGGAGCAAGTGTTATTGTCTATAGCGATGCATTACAGCAGGTGGCAGAAAACCTGGGTAGTGATTTATATATTCTGCCGTCCTCTATTCATGAAGTACTTGCGCTGCCTGTAGGAAATAAGGATGTAGATAGTCTGGAAGAGATGGTAAGATGTGTTAATCAGACGGAGGTTTCACCGACAGAAGTATTATCGGACAATGTCTATAAATATGATGCTGAAAGCAGAACACTATCTCTTGCAAGTGCAAAAGCAGAAACAGTTAAAGAAACCGCTGTTTGTGAGCCTTCGGGGTACACTGGAACTGTAAATGAGGTCGCAAGACCCAGACATCACAGATAAAGGAGAGAAGTTATTATGGAAGTAACAAGTATCAGAATGAATCTGCTTAATAATGCAGGAGGAATCAAAGCAATCGGTAGTTTTTCACTGGACGATGCGTTTGCAATTCGGGGAATCAGAGTAATGGAAGACAGCAAAGGCAGAAACTTTGTGGCATTTCCTTCCAGAGAAAGATCTAATGGAGATTATGAGGATATTGCATTCCCCTTAAGTAAGGAATTTTACCATAAAATTACGGATGCGATCATGACGGAGTTCAATCGTATGCGTGAGGAAGTGGCTGCAAAGGTGTCTAAGGCAGATCAGGAGCAGACGGAAAACGCTAACGAAGAACAGGCACAGAAGGAAACATCCCATAGAGGAAAGGGTAGATAAGGAGGGGTGTAAATGCAGATTTCAGAAGTACGCCTGAAAAAGCGGGAAGGAGACTCCAGATTTTTGGCAAGTGGATCCATCACTTTTGAAGGTCAGTTTGTTGTATCCGGGATCAAGGTAATGAGATCCAATGAAGGGCATTTGTTTGTAGCGTATCCTTCCTGGAAGAACTCAGATGGGGAATATAAGGATGTATGCTTCCCTATGACTAAGACCCTTAGGGAAGATATTACTACACAGGTACTGGCGAAGTATGAAGAATTATAAAAAGTAGTGGAAGCGGAACTGCCTTATGGTGGTTCCGCTTTTTTGGAGGATTGAGATGGAAGGGATTGTAGCAAAGATATGGAATATCAAAGAGGGCACCATGGGGAGAGGCGCTGCAGTACAGATTACGGATTCCATTTCTTATATTACAAATAGTGAAAAGTGTGACGGCGTTATAGTTAATGACGATTTTATGCAGGTAGGAAGAGAAGTTTCCTATGTGATAAATGATATTAAAACGCTACAGGGATTGTATGTTGGAGGACGGCATATTTCGGATATACAAAATGCAACGAATGAAATGATGCAGGTGAAGGAGTTTCATAACAAGTTGGGTGGAAGAGTGGCATTACATGGCATTGTTTCCCTGCCTGTGGGGGAATCGGGGAAAGAAAATGCTGGGAAATTAATGATGCTTGCAGATGATCTTTTAGAAGAGATATTTCCAGATCATCAGGCGATATATGCGGTTCACACGAATACAGAGAATCTGCACGTTCATTTTGTGGTCAATACGGTAGCCTTGAATGGAAGAAAGATCCATATGGACCACAATTTTATGAGTAAAGTATTTGATTCGTACTTAAATAAGTTGGCAAGACAATACGGATTTTCTCCTAATATGGCATGGGAAGAAGAGAAGGAACCGGATGAGATCAAGTTTTCAGACAGGGTAATAAAACTAAGGCAGGTCGTGGATACCGCTATAGAATGGTCGGATGATTTTGACTCCTTTTTACATAATTTACAAAGTCAGGGCATTCAGGTAAACTGCGGAAAATATTTGTCATTAAGAATGGAAGGAATGCCTAGGGCAATCCGGAGCTTCAGACTTGGAAGTAGATACACGATAGATGCCATCAGGGACAGATTGCTTGGTAAAAGGGAAGAATTGATCCGAAGCGAAGTGGGAGACCATATATTTGCAGGAGGATCCCCGGCACAGATCTATGTAAAAACTACACCACTCAAAAAATATGCGGATATGGATGCAGAAGAGAAAAAAGAAGCGATCCGTATGTTAAAACTGGGGAGAAATCCATGGAGAGAACAATATAAAAGTAACTGGCAGTTACAGCGAATTGCGGAGGAATTCCATAGGACAGCCAATATTTATGAACTTATCAGAACGTATGCACCGGATACCGGAAATGTAAATGATGCTCTCAGAAATATTATCCGAAAGCAGAAGGAGATAGCAGAAGAAAAGAAAGTTGTGAAAACAAAATTAAGGGATTACAAACCGATTATCGACCTGTATAAGGAAGCGGTGAAACATGAGAAACGAGCATATCTGTATGAATTTGCCGGATGTGATGAGTACTTGTCAGATTATCTGGAATATAAGATGCTTGTGGACAGGCTGGAAAAAGGATACTCCAAAACCATAAATGAAGTCGCAGAATATGTGGAAGAGGAAGAAAATCAGATCCTGTATGCAAAGGCGCAGGCAAAGGAATTATCCAGTGCTTATCATACAATCCTTCGTTTTGCGCAGAACGAATTAAGGCAACAGGAAACAGAGTATATGTCCTTATATGAAGCGGTTGGCTATGCAAAGGCAAGGACAGCTGCGGTGCATCAGGGAGTATATGAAAGTAGCATCAAATATATTGCAGCGGACAGCGTGGACGATGGGTATATCAGAGTTGTGATACTGCCGGATATCGTGGGAGGAACCCGGACGGTGACAGCTACCGTTTCTGTATATGGCAAAAATGGCGAACTGAAAAAAGAGTTTTCTTCCAAAGAAGCAAATGTGAAGGAGTTTAATCAGAACATATCAGAGCTTAAGGCAGATATGGGATTTTACAGATGCCATATTTTTGACAGTGCCGATGAGGCAAGGGCGCTTATGAAAGCGCAGGAAGAGAAAAAAGAGAAGAACCGCATTAAGAATTAGTACAATACGTGTCCCACATGAAGGGTAGAAAGGAGAGAGCCATGAGTAAATTATGTTACGAACCAAGATCGGAAAGTAAACTCATACAGCAATCGGAAATCTACCCTGTTTTTTCATCCTATCAGGATAAAGAATTGAAAGAGCGGTTCCAACAGCTTAAAGCAAATGTGTGTGATCTGAATCCTGCGTTGGTGGCAAAGTGCATTACCGGCACAGAACAGGATTTTATCCTGCTAATGAACCGGGCAAAGGACTTTATCCGGGAGAGATTTCGGCAGACTTCCATGGAAGAGGAAAAGAGATTGCTTCAAATGTTTAAGGAATGCGTATTTGGATATTATGTCCTGACACCGCTGATCGAAGCAAAAGAGGTCTCGGACATCAAAGTGCTTGATTATAACCACATTGTAGTAAAGGCAAAGGGAAAAAGGTATATTGCAGACTGCAGTTTCTATAGTCCGTCTGACTATAATGACTGGTTTATGAGAATTCTGCGTATTCAAAGGATGGGAAAGAGTGACGATGCAGCATTATCCCACAGCACGGACAGAAAAGGGGTAAAGGACTACTTCTTACGAATTGATACACAGCTTGGCTGTATCACTTCCACGGAAAAGAACAATATCCATATCCGAAAGATTCCAAAGCAGAAGCTTTCATGGGATTACTTAAAAGAGAATGGGATGTTAGATGATGATATGGAAATCTATCTTAAGGACCGGATTGCTTCCGGGTATGGTTTTTTAATCTCCGGGAGGGGAGGATCTGGAAAATCCACGCTTTTGAATAACATGATCGACTGCATTCCCTATGACCAGTCTGTGCTTGTGTCGCAGGAGTCGGATGAACTCTATTCGGAGCATCCGCAGATTCAGTTTGAACATACGCTGTCCGTAAAGAGAAAGGACTGCAGTATCGAGTACTCCTTGGAAGATGAACTGCGCCTCGGACTTTTACAGGATATTGATAATTTCGTGATCGGAGAGATCAAGGGCGGAGAAGCACTGTATGTGTTTACCACAGCTATGAGTACCGGGGCAAGGTTTTTTGGAACAATTCATGCTAATACAGCTGCAGGATCCGTAGTGAGACTGGCGCAGTGTGCCAAATATATCTCTGATTATTCTATGGAAACATTAGAAGAAATGCTTACTGTAGTGCCGTTTGTGCTGATTCACATGAGCCGGTTTGCCATAGACGAAATCTTGGAAATAGCCGGATGGGATGAACGGCATCAAAAGTTAAAACTGAATGAAGTATATGTGAAGGGGGAGTTGGAATGTACCTGATTCTTAGTATAGTAACAGGAATCTATCTGATTTTGTCATCTGTCCGGGACTTGAAAGAACGTATGATATATAGTTTCCCGGCAATCGTACTGACATTGGCATGGGGGACGTATTCCGTAGAACTTTATGAAAATGAGTATGGATTTTTACTGGGAGCCTGGATTGCAACGGTAGTTTTGTGGTTCTTGTTTCGGAGATTTTCCATATGGGGTGAGGGTGATAACGATGTCTTTTTATTATTTGCCGGAGTATTACTTTGTACGCTTCGGTTTCGTACAGTGCCATTTCTCATATTTGCAGCAAGCAATCTTCTGGCGCTGACCCAGATCGGAGCCGTGATTGTCAGCCTGATCGAAGCAAGAGTGAAAAAGGAAAAGGTGACCAGCCAAAGTAAAATAGCGGTTGTACCTGGACTTTGTATTGTAGTACTGGGAATCATGCTCTATGGAATCTGTGTGCGAATGGGAGTGATAGCGTAGTGAATGAGTTGGAAGTATTAAAAAAAGCGTTGCCGGAGATGGTATCTATTATGAATGCACTTCCGGGAGAGCGGTTTGATATGAAATCGGCACAAACAATTCTGATTGTGCAACGGAGAATGGAGCAGTCTGAATTATCGAAGCAGCTAGGCATATTTGCACAGCTTCTGTCTAAAAATGAACCTGCCACAATGGATGATCTGGTAGCTGCTGCAGTAGCGTATATAAGGATTAAGACACTGGTAGAGGGGAATGAAACAGGGTATTCTCCGGTGATTGTCAGAGATCTCGTTAAGGAATATAAAACTCAACAGACGAAACTTAAGAACATTCTTCGATTGTCTAAAGTGAATATCCTTACGGCAGAAAGCTATCAGAGAGCAGTGATAGAGAAGACTATTTTGAAATCAGAACGCTTTCTATCAGCTTTTGAGAAAGAAATACAGGATCTGGAAGAAGTGATTGCAAAGGAACCAAAGAGCTTAATAAAGCCAAAAGAGCCGGATCCTATCACAGAAGATGTGAAAGAACTTCCTACAAAACCAAGAAAATTCCGTGGGATACAGGTACCTAAAAGAATTGTTGGATTTTGGGAAGAGGTTCAGAAAAAGAATCAGGTTACGCAGGAACTTAAGGAGGAAGAGGCCAGGTATGCATCCTCAAGGTGCAGGGAGATTCCTTTTTATGATTCCACACTGAACTATTCGGACAAGTATATTTGTAAGGATGTTCCGGCATTCTCCCTGTATAAACGAAGAGAAAGTATTTATTTTGGTAAAACGGAGAATGGAGCAGCCGGGATATACAACAATCGGGATAAAAGCCTGTTTGAACTTATGAACGTGAATGAGGATTTTGTCCAGTTCATGACAACCGATCTGCTTGGTGGAGAGTATCAGCTTACTCCATTTTCCGGTGCAGAAAAGGAAGCAATGGAAGTGTATTTTAACTTTATTTGTGCCTGTTTTGAAGCTTACATTGGAAAACTCACTACCGTAATGGAGTATCTTAAGTTCAAAGATTATTATAACCGGCTCATGCTTATGAGAATTTCCTTGGAAGAAAAGCAAGTGGCTGATTATTATAGGGCATTGCGACTGGCAGATTTTTATATGGAGTACATGAGAGGGTATGATCTAAGTGTTTCCGATGACAGGGAGGAGATCATTCAAAATATTACATCGGAAAAGAACTTGAATTACCTTGGGGATCTGCAGATTATTCTGGACAATCATGTAATCTATAGTGAGGCAAAGGAGAAAATTGGACAGCTGCAGGAGGAGATCCGGTACTTTCATGGGAAGGAAGAGGAAGCGGAGTACATAGAAGAGACCCCGGTGGACTTCTTGGGAGCAAAGGTAATTATCCAGTTTTTGAAAGAGGAGAAAGTGATAGACGAAGCTTTGTTTACATCGGAGAATCTGGAACAGGCTGTGTATGATTACCTCACAAGAAAAGCAGAAGTGAAAAAAATAGGCATTGATAGAAACGGAGAGAGGGTCTTTTTATTCATCTGCAGAAACGGAAGTGTTTCAATACCGGTAATTAATCGGAAGATGAAAGAAAACTGGAAGGAACCCGACAGAGATTATTACGAAGCGGTGGAAGAAAAAATAGCAAATAAAATTTTGAAACTGGGAGAAACAGAGGATGAAAACGGAACATATTAAGATTTTGATTTTTGCAATAGCGATTTCTTTTGTAATGGTAGTAGCGTTTTATATTTATTTTGGCGAGGCGAAAGTAGAAAATGAAAAAGGAGATGCGGATGTTATAGAAACTGTTTGTAAGGAAACGGCTGTAACAGATGTGGAAGAAATACCGGAAGAGGAAGGAGCAAAGGAAGCTGTAGACTGCAGAGCAGTTTATGATTCTTTTTCAAAGCTGCAGATAGAAAAAATATACACAGAGACCGTGGATGATGGGAATGGAAATCAGACAATGCAGTTTCAGACATACTATCTTTCCGATGTGGATATAGCTGCTATGACAGATGCTACGTCGGATTATACGCAGGCGGTAGGGACAGAAGCTTTTGACAGTGAGAAGATTTTAGACATTTCTTTTGAGGAGGCCTTTGGGTTTTCGTACAAGACTTGCAAGCATCTGTATGAAGTGATGGAGACAGCAAGGCTGACTATGGGTTTCGATGCAGAGTATGAAGATGCCAGACTGGATGACAACAAGAAAAATTTGCTTGGGGAGGAAAGCTATATCTATGAAAAAGACTGCAGTATTTTGGAGCAGCTGCTTGCAAATGTAGACTACGATACTCTGATTCAGACAAAATGTGCCTATTCGGTAGCAGAGATGGAAGGAACGAAATATCCGACTTCTTTTACAGCGGTGGTTCAGTATGTAAAGGGAAATGTAACATATACAAAGACGGCATATCTGGGATTTGCAGGAGAAAATGCGGATGAACTTTTGGAGGAAGAAAATACCTGTAAGAGTAACAATGTCTGTGGAGCCTGTGGGGAGACCGGAGAATGTAGTCAGGGCTGCGGTGGAAGCTGCTGTAAATAAAGGGGAAGCATTATGAATAGCAAGAGTAAATTAAAATATATGACAGTGTTGTGCGCTTTTTTAGCAATGGTACTGTTGCCATGCAAAGCTTACGCAGCCTGCCATAATATATCCTGCGGATGCAGGGCAAATGGAATCATGTCATGCGCCGGGGCAACCTGCTGGTATACAGATTCCGATGGATGTTCCGGTCATAGCTGGTATCTGTATGATGAATATGGGGCAACCTGTACGTCGGGTGGATCAGTGGAATACCATTGCTCAATCTGTCCAGGAAGACGAATTACATCCTCCCCTCCACTGGGGCATGACTGGGGATCATGGTATTGCGTGAACAGTTCTACTCATAAGAGAAGTTGTAGAAGATGTGGGCTGGAACAGTATGAAGGACATAATCTGTCAGGGTGGAGAGCGCATGGAGACGGTTATTATAGCAGAAGCTGTTCTGCCTGTGGATATACACAGACGAAGGGAATTTTTGTCAGTGCGTCTACTTACAGCTGGACAGCAGACAATGTGAATATTACGGTAAGAGGATATGATGGTGGTGTAGGAAACAGATATATATTACTGTATCGGGTAAATTGCATTACCGGAGTAACGACTCTTGTCGGAAACTATCAGCATGGTGGAATTTCGGGATGGACAACAGATAGCTATACACAGACAGACGAAGGAATCTACTACTATTATGCGGTATCTACAGACAATGACTGGCACTCCATTCAGGGGAACACGGGAAGGGTATACCTTGACCATTCGGATCCTGTGATTATAGGAGTGGAAAATACAAATACGGAATGGACCAATGTGGCTCCCAGTATTGCAGTAAGGTCAACGGACTATCTGATGGGAACGGTGACCGCTGGCTCCGGTCTTAGAAGCGTGAAGATATACAATGATAATGAAAATCTTGTTGCAGCCGGAAGTAATCAGGCATCTTATACATTGAGAGAAACCGATGAGGGAGAACGAACCTTTGTGATTGAAGCCACAGACAATGTGGGGCATATATCAAGGAGCAGTGTCACGACCAGATATGATATTACGCCTCCAGGAATAGATGGAACAGAGATCACATTTGTAAGAGATGGCATTGTAGTGTCCGGTTATATGCAGGACAACATCATGGATCAGCACATTGATGATGAAATCGTAAGAAGCGTGCATGGAGCCAATAAAAGCAGCGGTATTAAAAGTGTGATCGTGTATAAGGTAACCGGAACAAAGGAAGAAGTCATATATTTGGATACGACTTATCACCAGTTTGTATTCCCGGATACGCACTCCTTTTTTGATGTGTATTATGACATTAACCAGACAGAGGATGCTGTAGACTACTATCTAATCATTACAAGAGACTTTGCCGGAAATCAGACCAAGAAGAAGTTAACCAGTCAGAGGACATTACTTACCATGTTCCGCACTTCGATTGATCGAGGGGCATATTAAGGCTTTACGATTTTGGGATAGAGACTATAAAGTGTAAATTAAGAGCCGTATCACTACTAACATTGGACGTATTGGCAAAGGTGAAATAGCCGTTCGCCGGGTGATAAGGCTCTTTTTTTATTTGTCGAAAATAGAAAATTGCAGTTACGAAGTAGGTAAATTATTGTCCCACATATTGGATGAAGATCAAATAGATCTATCAATTCGCTGAAAGGAGAATAGAAGAATGAGAAAGGTAGTAAAGAAGGTGGATCAGATGTTGATTGCTGCAAGGGGAAAGGTGCTGCAGAAGAAGCCTGCCGTGGATCAGATCATCATTATGTTCATCATTATTGCTGTGGCAGCTGGTATTGCGGGACTTTTGTACATTTTCGGTACTAAAACTCTGCTTCCGGATTTCCAGACTAAGATCACCTCACTGATTAACCAGTGGTTTGACGGACATTAAGAGGTTTGGCGAAAAAGAGAAGGGAGGAGCCGGATAGATGAATAAAGAAGAAAGACAGGCAGAAAAATTACGAAGACAACAGAATAGGATAGCTAATAAGATGCTTATTCCTGCGCCAAAGAAAACCGTACAGAGTCTAAAACTTCTTAATTTTGATCCGTCTGGTACCTTCCATTTTGTGGAAGACAGATGGATCAGAATTTATGAGGTCTATGGGAGACTGGACAAATTAAGCACAACAATGACGGCACTGCAATCAGAAATTATGGTCAGTGGAAGGATGCTGCCCGAAAAAGAGGATACAGACTGGTTTCTTACATTAACTGGATATGGTGAAACATATGATGAAGTAAGAAAGCAGTTTGCTTTGGATGAAGAGGTTCTAAAAGAAAGCGTAGGGATCCGTCCTTTAAGCGTAGATGAAGCGGTTAAGATTATCTTTTCAAGACTGCAGGGTGATACAAAGGAATTTTCCTATGCTTCGTTTGTCAGAAGCAAAAAGAATTTATATGATGAACTATTTCCTGAAATCGCAGAATCCTATGATAGTTTCCAGATGGAAGCAAGTTATGGAACAAGCCTGTTTGTTATGAATTACCCAAAGACTGTCAAGTGGGATGTCTTTACAGACTTGCAAAAGTTGGGTTGTCCCATATTTTTAACTTTCCAGATGTCAAATATGAAAGAGGAAGACAGAGAGAGCTACTTAAGAATGCTGGAAAAACGTTACTGCAGGAATTTTCCACCGGAGGATATTGAGAACGGTATAAGTATCTCCTGCCATATGTCATTTGTCTGTGATTCCGCAGATGCAAGAGAGATTATCCAGAATACGATTTTCTCCCTGCTTTCTAAAGAAGGATATATTGTGGCTCCGCTTTATGGAAAGCAAAGAATGGGACTGTTATCAGATATTTCACTGGGAATGCTGGAAAGCAGAGAGTTTAGAAATATTTCACTGCCTGCAGTAGAAAAAATTTTTTGGGAGGAAAATGCGAATGATAATGACAAAGTATGAGCAGACTAAGAAATATGATGTGGCTGGAAATGTGGAAACATTCGGATCACAGGGGATTTTTTCGATAGAAGGTGTGGAAGAGAGTGGCATCTTTGCGCTGACAGAGAATCGCTACTCCAAAACCTATGTCTTAAGTGATATCAACTTCGCCGGAGTAACAGATATTGAGCAGAAGGAGATTATTATTGGTTTTTCCAAAGTGCTTAAGGGCATTCCCTGCCGTTTTTCATACACGATTGCAAATGAATACGTGGATGAAAAGAAGTTTTATGAAAACATCCTTTACAGAAACCGTGGTGATAGGGATGACGATTTAAGAAATTCTTATAATGCGGTCATCAGGGAGAAGCTTTCGGATGCAAGGCAGGGATTGTACCAGACCATCTATCTGACACTGACCATTACAGCGGACGATGTAAAGGATGCAAAAGCACAGTTCTTGTCTATTGAGGGAGCCATCCGGTCATCTTTTGTAGGGCTTGGAATGAATGGAATGCAGGGATCGACCATGCATCCTCTTTCTGTGGATGAAAGACTGCAGATCCTTTTTAACTTTACACATACCGGAATCTCTAAGGGGTATCCTCTTTCCTATAAAAATATCGTAGAAAGCAGACAGGATTTTTTGAATGTTCTGGCACCTGCAGCAATCACTTACGACAATGAGGAATTTCGGATCAATCACTGTTTTGGAAAAGTGATGTACATTGCGGATTATCCGAAGGCACTGGAAAGTGACATACTGACTTCGCTTGCTAAAGTCAACTGTACCAGTTATGTGACCGTGAATAATGAACTGCTTGATATCGGAGGATTTAAGCAGGAAATATCCCGGAAATACATGAAAGTCGGGATGAAGATTGAGGGAGAAAAGCAGAGAAATCGCAATAACAATGATTATTTAGCGGATGCTTCACAGAAACTTTTAGGGGAGAAGGATAAGTTAGATACCTTCCTTAAGAAGTTAGATGAACAGGATGACCATTATTACAATACCACCATTATGGTTCTGTTTATGGCAAACACGAAAGAAGAACTGGGAAGGATCGAGGAAAAACTTAAGAACATTGCATCTTTAAAGTCACTTACCCTGAAAAGCTGCTTTGCCATGCAAAGAGAAGGTATTAATTCTGCACTGATCTTAGGATGCCAGGAATTTAAAAGAGTGGTGAATCTCTCTTCCAGCTGTCTTGCCATGTTCATGCCGTTCAAAACACAGGAACTTAATGATGAAAATGGTGTATATTATGGGATCAATCAGTTAAGTCAGAATGCTATTTTCGGAGATAAGAAGAAATTAAAAAACAGGAACAGCATGATTCTTGGTAAATCGGGATCCGGTAAAAGTGTTTTTTCTAAATCGGAGATCTTGTCGGTATATCTGAATAACCCAAAAGATCAGATAATCATTGTCGATCCGCAGGGGGAATATCATCAGATTGTAAACCGATTACAGGAAAATGCAGCCATCATATGCTTTGATGCAAAGAAAGAAGTTTATATTAACCCTCTGGACGTAGATTTTTATGGAGTTGATTATACCGAACTTAGAGAGATTATTTCAGAAAAGGCAGATTTCATACTGACTTTGATCTCGTCATTACTGCGAAGAAATGTGGAGGCAGAGGAACAGGGTGTTATTGACCGTGTGGTGGAGAGAGTTTACAGTGAAAACTTTAACATGAGAAAACGCTTAAATGGGGAAATGGAGAGAGAACGAGAGTATGAAGTACCAGGATTTATGGTTACAGAGCAGGCAGTAATCAGCACCGGGGAGAAACTTTCCAGAAAAGAACAGGTACGTGCATACTCCCCTACGTTTCAGGACATCTATCAGGGACTTGTGGATGAGGGAACGGAACTTGCGGATCATCTGGCTGCAGCAATGGATATCTTTGTAAATGGGTCATTGAATCTGTTCAACCACAGAACAAACGTGGATATTGGGAAAAGACTCATCACCTTCAGTTTTCCGGGACTTAAGGAAAATCTTCGTGTCACCAGTATGCTCATTATGATGGAAGTACTTCGCAGTAAGCTTTCGGAGAACTCCAGGGAAGGGAAATGGACACATCTTTACATAGATGAATTTCATGAACTGTTGGGGATTGATCAGATCGCAGCCTTTGTGGTGAAACTCTGGAAAGAAATCAGAAAACTCCTGGGATGTGCCTGTGGCATATCGCAGAACATGAGTGATCTGCTAAATGAAGACAATGCCGGGAGGCTGTCAGCGATTCTTTCTAACACAGAATGCTTTGCACTATTGGCCCAGTCCTCTATTGATAAGCGTAAGCTGATGCAATTCTTGCCAAATATCAGTCCGGCTATGTTTAATTACGTAGATAATGCAGAAAGTGGCACCGGACTTCTTAAGATGGGAAGCGTGGTAATTCCGTTTGATATCCGAATGAGTAAGGAATCGGAGATCTATGAAATCGTGAATACGGACGGAGGCAGTTATGCAGTTTAAGGAAGGAAACCTGCAGTTTACGAAGGAACTTAAATTCACGGATGACTATGGGAGATTTTCTAAAGCGGAAATGTCTAATTTTTCAGATCCCGGAAATATGGAAAACAGAAAGCAGGATCAAAAGAATTTTGCACTTGAAAAATGTACACCCACAAAGAAAGAGCGAGATTTCAAAGAAAAAGATGCTGATATATGGATGGCAAATGAAGGGAGTGGGAAATCGTATCGGGAAGAGAGTAGAGGAAAGGAACAAAGAGCGGAAGTAGAAACTTCTGAAAAATCTAAGAGTTCGGATAAAAACACAAAAAAAGATCAGAACAACGAGGGAAAGGAGAAAGCTGCCAGAAAGACAATGGTGGCAAGAATGATCCGGGCAAAGGATCTGTTTTCAGAAAACCGGGGAGAGAAAGAAACTACAGGAAATGCATTGCATGACGGGAATACCGGTCTTGTCAGGGTAGTTACGACTTATGTGAATCCCAAAACATGGGGGAAGATACTGGCAGCAAAACTGGTGGCTGCGCTGGCACCACATATCCTGACTGTATTTATGTATCTTATCGTGACATTTCTTCTGATAACGATTGTGGTAGGAATGTTTTCTACGATAAGTACCGTTACTGGAAGGGTGACCGGGTTTTTAAGCCGTTATTCGGGCAGAGGACATATCCTTTCAGAAGAAAGTCTTTCGGAGGAAGAGATAGATGAAATCGTGGAAGACAGTGGGGCAAGTGAAGAACAGGAAGCAGTGATCCGTTATGCACTTTCAAAAGTTGGATATCCATATTCACAGGAAGACCGGACCAGTGGTAGCGCATATGACTGTAGTTCCCTTGTGTATTACAGCTGGCTGTCTGCAGGAGTAGACCTAAGCTATGGAGTAGGATATCCACCGACAGCTGCAGCAGAGGCAAGTAAACTGTATAGTTATGGAACCGCAGTATCTACCACAAGACTGGATATGAGAGATATGGAACCGGGGGATCTTGTATTTTACGGTGGACATGACAATAAAAGATTTTTAGGAATTTACCATGTAGCGTTGTATGTGGGAAACGGTGAAGTGGTGGAAGCACTAAATGCGGATCATGGTGTGGTATATGAAACACTTCGGACAAACAATATTATTCTGGTATTAAGACCATAGGAGGAAACAAGATGGCAGATGAGATTGCGCAGGTAGTAGATCTGGAATATAAAGGCATCTATTATCTTTTAAAAGGTACCAAGGCAATGATTACCAGTATGGTGTCAGCAATTCAGGCA
>ULUX01022366.1_pt1 | contig 47781 bp, 73 predicted proteins | sample 1958961 | NCBI WGS metagenome assembly ULUX01 (sample SAMEA4835773, study PRJEB28245) | human gut metagenome | biome: gut microbiome; material: fecal sample | place: Denmark | collected 2008 | reverse complement strand
AGCAGAATCCTTTATCTGTTGAGTGTCATTTTTTAATTGTTCAGTGGCTGCGCGATCTGTTGCTACTTGTTGCGCAGATTCCTTAACTTGATTCACCAGATCCTTTAAGCCATCCAAATCAAAATCTTTAAAAAACTCTATTGCTTCTGCAATTTCTGTTTCCTTGCTCTGGTAATAACGCAAAGTTTCCGCTACATCCTGCGCAAGCCCGTCAACCGTTAACGAGTCATGAAGCAAGATCAGGTAATTTGTCTTCTGGACTACCGCGCCGCCAGTAGTAATTGCGCGAATGCTTGTATCGCTAATCACCTCTGTGATCACGGCAGCTTGCAAAGGTTGAGTAAGAAAGAAAATAGTTGCACCTGGGCGAATCAATGTTAATTGCTCGCGCCATTTTGTGTCGTAACCAGTTACATAACCTTGAGCATCCATAGACGCTTGGCCTTGTCTGTAAATCGCCATTTGTAAAATCCTCCTAAATAGCACTTTTTGCTAATGACAATTCAGATAATAGCATTTTCAAATGCAAAAAAAAACCCCGCTTATGCGGGGTAAATACTAGCGGAGTTTTATAGCAGTGATTCGGGCTTGTAGAGTTTTCTTTCTACGCCCTGTTTAAAATTATCGTTAACAGGCATCATTATGTCAAGACCTCTTTCCTCTGCCGCGATTATCACATCACGATCATCTTTCCGACAGACTACGCGCATTCTTCTTTCTCCTTTATATCTATGCGCAACCATTTCAAGATTTGAAGGAGTAAAGCAAGCCCACACCTCTTGACCAGTTGATAAATGAACATGCTGGGAATCAACCCAATCAAGGCACAAATAGATCGTCTTATCTGTGCTACCTGTTTTAACAACAGATCCGCGCGTGTAGTCGCGAGCTAAAAACCAATCCTTTCCATCCTCATCAATGAAAAGCACGTTACACATTTCATCATCCAGCCCGTCATCATGCACCAGGTGACAAGGTAGCGCGTGAATGTATCGACCATCCTTGACGCCGCAATCATAATGACAATCTTCCGGCGGATATATCCCCTCATAAACGCTTAAGGGTGTGCGATCGAATTTTAATGTTTTTGCCATCACTTTTTCGCAGCATTCATGACTTGCCTGTTTCCCGAACGAGTAGCCAGAATAACGTGAAGCGCGCTTGTTTGCTCTGATCCTGTAATCTTGTGGCACTTTGCCGAGGAAGCGGCCCAAAATGTTGATGGCCTCGCTGTAAGGTTCGCCAGTTAATTTCATTAACCAACCGATCCCCGTGTCGTTACCGCATACGTTGCAGATAGCGCCGCCGTCGCCCTCTTCATTTAGCTTATCAGTCCATCTAAAACGGTCCTTACCGCCGCAGTGTGGACAAGGCTGATGCTTTTTGTTGAAAACATCGCTATGCAGTCCGCAAATGCTTTGTAGTGCTTCACGCCATAACCCCTTCATATATGGCAAAACGTCTTCTTTCTGATAGGTCATAAAGTTTTCAGTATTCATAGCAACCTCAATAAAAAAGCCCAGCAAATATTATCATTTCGCTGGGCCTTATCATTAGCTATTCGTGCTGTTATCACCTTTGTAGAATCTTCCGCCTGGTTCGTAGTCTGAATTTTTGACTACGCGCAACATTTCGTATTTGTCGCAACGGGTAGTAAGAGGCTTGCCGTTAGAATCAAACCGCAGATCTGGACGACAAAACGAGGCGCGGTATCCTTTGCATCCATTATATTTGTAGTCGTTATGCACCTTTTGTGCTCCAGCGGCTGAAATCATACCACGCTTTCGCCATTGGTTAACAACTTGCTGAGATACGCGCAGACGTCGAGCCATAGCAGGAACACCGCCGTAATACTCGATCAGAATGTCAAGGCGAGATTTCAGGCTTGCTTTTACCTCATCTCGCAGGATAAGAAATCCGGTTCGGTGTTTTCGTGGCTTTTTGTCTTTACCTCGTCGCGTTCCGTTGTTACCGTTAATAGTGCGCTTGTCGATCTCACCCGTAGATACTGCAATTCGTGCATCTTTCATCTAGTCACCTCATAGCATTTTTTGTTAAAACAGTTTATTGTAATGAGTCTATTATATACTCCAAATGGCATTTTTTAAAGGTTTAAGATGATTCCAAATATCGAAAAACAAATATCGGCGTTAGGCGAGGCAGTAATAAAAAGCATCCAAGAGCGATTCACGGTTGGCAATATAGTGCCTTATCCTTATCAGTGCGTTGCGTATGCCGAGATCGCAAAGCGCATGAAAAACTATGAGCATCCTTTCTTTGTTAAGGCTTCTGTGTCGGCTGGCAAAACATTGATGTTTGCGATGGTTGCGGCGCAATGCCGCAAAATGGGATTGAAAATGATGGTCCTTGCTCGCCAGGCTGAAATTGTTGATCAGGATTCGGAAGAGATCAGCAATCTTGGCGTGCCAAACTCAATCTATTGCGCCGGACTGAAAACAAAAAGCGCATACTTTCCGATCGTAGTCGGTTCTGAGGGCACTGTAGTAAACGGATTGTTTAAGTCGTTAGGTGATTATGTTCCGCACGTTATCGGTATTGATGAATGTCACCAGGTGGATTGGGAGGATCTCGCTGATGCGATAGAAAATAATGAATCTTACCAGCAGATGACCACTAAGAAGGATTTACCTGTACTGATTGGAGAAGAACAGCAATTTGATTCCAATGGCGATCCAATGTTCGGAACAGGGCGCACACAGTACACCGTAATAATCATGGAAATGATGCGCAGGTGTCGCGAGGCATACGGGCACGAATTGCGAATATTCGGTATGACTGGATCTGAGTTTCGCGGCGTGGTTCCAATACTGGTTGAAGATAAGAACAAAAAGGGATTCTGGCGTGAGCAGGTGACTAACATAGACACAAACTACTTAATCAAATTTGGTTCGGTAGTGCCAACAAATTTCGGCGACGTAGGCGACCTGGGGTATGGCCTTTCAGAGTTCGAAGCCAGTAGCGAGGATGGCGTTTCAGACTTTGACGCTAAAACATTGCGCAAGATGGAAGAAAAGATCCATCAAGACGCAACAATGACACAGAAAATCATGGCTAAAGTCCATGAGATATGCAAAGACAGGAACGGAGTTTTAGTTACATGCGCAGGGGAAAGACACTGCAAGGAGGCCGCCGCCGCACTGCCGCCAGGCGTTGAATACAGGATCATAACTGGCAAGACTGGAGATAATCAGCGTAAAGAGTGGCTAAGGGAGGCATACGAGGGAAAAGTAAAATACATCTTCCAGGTACAGGCGCTTACCACTGGCGTTAACGTTCCGTTTTGGGATACTTCGGTAATACTGAGAAAGATAGGATCTCTAACATTGCTCATCCAGCTTTTGGGGCGCGGTATGCGACTGCTTAAGCAATGGCACATTGAGCAGGGATTCAAGAAAAAAGATCATCTTGTATTGGATTTTGCCGGTACTATGGATGAGTTAGGGGATTTGTGTTTCGATCCAATTCTTGAGCAAGCGCAATTTCAAAAGAGATTTACAAACGGGAAAGAGCCTAAGACTTGCCCGATATGTGGAACGCTAAACAGCTTTTACGCTCGCCGATGTATGCACGTAGACGATAACGGGAAACGATGCGAGCATTTTTGGACTTACAGAATTTGCGAGGACCAGGTAGATCCGAGAACGAAAAAGATAATTAAGCGAGGTTGCGGAACAAAAAACGACGTAGTGGCTAGAGTCTGCCGTTGTTGCGATATTTCTCTTGTCGATCCTAACGAGAAGTTAAGCGGCAAGCACTACACCAAAAACGATTGGTGCAACGTTAAATCTTTCCGCGTTGATATGACGAAAAACCAGAAAGGAATTGTTTTTTGCTATGAGCTTGAGGCCAACGGCGACACGTTCAAGGCATACGAAAGATTTTTCCCTGAGTCAGAAAGCAACATTTGCCGGACGATATGGAGAAAAATAGCATTGCAGCACATACCGGATCGCAAGATTGCTGGTATGGTGGCTAGCTATAGAAATGCGCGCAAAATAATGTCATACGCTCATCACATCATGCCGCCTGTACGCGTAACGCATCGCAAAAACGGCAAAGGTGAGGATAACATTGCAAAACGGGAGTTTGTTTAATGGCTATAACTGATAAAGGCGATTATCTTGAGTTTTACGAAAGAGATCCAACCGACACGAGAAAGGAAGTTAATCACCAGATAGATAGTTTTCAGTGGTTGACTTATGCTCATCCTTATTTGCTGGCGTGGCATACGGTAAACGAGAATGAGAAGTCTAAAGTAACAGCGATGATTGATCAGCAGTCCGGCTTGGTTAAGGGGGTAAGCGATTTCATCATCCTGATTGGTTCAAACGGAAAATACCCATTTGCAGCGATTGAGATCAAACGAGTGAATAAATCAGGCAAGGGGAAAGCATCACCAGTCAGCGATGAGCAAAAGGCTTTTTTGCGTCGCGTTCGCAGCTTAGGAGGATTCGCTGCGGTCGCCTACGGATTCAATCAGTTCAAGTTGGCTATTGAATACATGCTCAAATAGCACTTTTTGTTAAAACTGGCGCGATGGATTGCGCCATAATTCAATAACACGAGATAGCTTTAATAGCGGAGAAATGAAATGGCTAAAGATATTTTAGATAAAGACACTCATGACGCATTCGTTAGCTTTGAGCAGTTGGAGAGAGAAACATTTATAGGGAATGCTCTTGCAACTGGAGGCCATTACCAGGCAGTAAAGCCAAATCAATATTATAAGGTAAGCGGCAACCGATACGCTGGAAGCACCACGCCGGACGTTGTGCGCGATATGTGGAGCACGCCTCAAGAGATCGTGGAGTGGATGGAATCAGAATTTGGTGAATACGATCTCGACGCGGCAGCAAGCCAGGAAAACGCAGTTTGCGAGAAGTTCTATAGCAAGGAAATAAACTGCTTAAAGCGTTGGTGGGGTAGCAACAAGCACGTATGGCTTAACCCGCCGTACAGCAACCCAACTCCATTTATCAAGAAAGCAATTGAGCAAATGGAGCACAACAACCAAATTGATGTTTTGTTGCCATCCGACAACTCTACAGCATGGTTTTATGAGGCACAGAAAAACGCGGCTGAAATCATCTGGATCACTGGCGAGGTTTACGAAGAGGGTGGAGTAGAATACTCCCGCACCGGAAGAATCGCCTTTGTGTCTGGATTGACTGGAGAGCCTGTGCAGGGCAACAATAAGGGAAGCGTGATTTTTGTCATGCGCAAACTTAAAGAAGGCGAGGAGCAGAAAACGCGATACGTTAAGATCAGCGATATTTGCCCTTCTGTAACCGAACGCCGCGCGCGCAAACGGAGCTAACACGATGAAAAAAGAGAGAAGCGTTTATTTAAATGAAACTGGCGAATGGTTGTTATTTCGCGCTATGGTGTGCGATGCACTTGATAAAAATCCTAACGTGAAAAAGATGATTGATTGCGATCCGTGGGAATTTTCAAGCGCATTAGATATGAGCTTTGAGGAGACAAGAAAACTCCCGCTTGAAAAATGGCACGAACAAATCAGAAATGACATGCAAGAGTTTGTCGATTCGTGGAATTTTCAGCACGGAATGATCCACTAATAGCACTTTTTGTTAAAACGCCCGGCCTAGTGTCGGGCATAATTATTTCAACGAAGCAAACATGAGGAAATAAAAATGGTGGTATTCGATAAACGCGCTTTTAATCTTGCTCAAGAAGTAGCAAAAGGTTCAGTGGATGGCGGTTCAAAGGAAGGGTTCCAGTTTGATTGGGACATCGCAATGTTTTTACTGAAAGTTGCATACGGTCACGCGCCAATTGAACAAGCGGAGGCATATTATAAGCATGAAGGTTGAGCAAGGAAGAGATGCGGTATGGAATCACGCTAAAGAATGCGGCATTGCCGACGATATAAAGAAGATCGCGCAATACTTTGATATTGCAGATGTGAGCATAATTAGCGGCGACAAGATGACTTTCCTCAAGGAAAGGCCGCGAAAAATGGTAAGAGTTCCAGCAGTTCCAACAAAAATTGATTTCAAAGAGGCAATGGCTAAAATCCGAGAGCCTCGCAAATATTATAAATGAGGATAGTTATCATGTGGCGCTTGTTTGTTCTACCGTTACCCGTTATCATCGCTGTTACAGTTATGTACCATATAGTGATGAGATAGGTAGCAGAATGAAAAATGTAAAAATTACAGATGAGCAATTCAAGATCGAACGGGCGGCAGGTAAGACATATAAACAGATCGCTCAAGAGTACGGAATGAATGTGAGAAGCGTCGAGCGTCGCGCGGCGCGTCTTGCAAAGCAAGGACAGTTATCGACCATCGGAGCGCCTGGTTTTGGTGTTCATGGTGAGTCAGTAATGACTGACAAAGAAGGAAATATAATCCTCAAGTGGACCAAAACCAGCAAGGATAAAGAGCAATTAGAGGCACTGATGCGCGCAGCTATGGAGGCGTTTAGCGAGGAAGTGCCGCGATTAGATCCAGTTCCATTGCAGGAGCGTAATTATAATGAAACGCTTTCATTGTATCCGATCTTTGACATGCACTTAGGAGCTATGGCCCATAAGCACGAATGCGGCGAAAATTGGGATACTGCGACGGCAGAGCGCGTTATGAATAACTTTATCGACTATGCTTTGATGTGCGCACCGGACAGCGAAAAGGCTGTTATCCTGATTGGTGGCGATATGCTGCATAGCGACGGCCTGGAGGCGGTGACACCTGCAAGCGGTCACGTACTTGATCAAGATAGCCGATATGCAAAATTGGTTTACGTTGCAATACGTGCAATGCGCCGCGCAATTAATAAAATGCTGTTAAAGCATAAACATGTGGAGGTCCAGATCGTAGAGGGGAATCACGACCAATCAGGAATGATTTGGCTACGCGCAGCAATGGCGGCAGCATATGAGAACGAGCCGCGCGTTTACGTTGATGTTTCTCCTCGCGTTGTTCACCACACGCAATACGGAAAAACCTTCCTTGCGTACCATCACGGGCACACAGTGCGTAAACCGGAGACTTTGCTAATGATGTGCGCGTCAGATTGGCGGGAGGACTTCGGAAACTCAAAAACTATGTATGCGCACGTAGGGCACTGGCATCACCAGACCGTGACGGAAACGTCGCTTGGCATCGTTGAGGTGCATAGCACCCTGGCGGCAAAAGACGCATACGCCGCGCGCGGTGGCTGGAGATCTCGACGCCGTGCAGCGGTTATCATTTACGACAAGGAGCATGGGGAAGTTGGGCGATTTGTTCACTATCCAGAAATGATGAATTGATGAATTTTTATTTAAATCAATGACAAATTAAATCAAAAACTTGCAAAGGGGCGGCGTTTGTCGCCTCTTTTTTTTGTTTAATTTTTTTACCATGTGCGTTTATCATACGGTCAATATATTGACTTTAATTAATATGGAGAATAAAAATGAAAGATTTTATTAACGCAGCTACCGCCGGATCTGGCGGTTCATCTATCGCAAGCGCCGCTACAGGGCAGTTAACCATTGCTATTGCCAGTTTTGTTTTAATGGCTGCATTCGGTGCGTGGGGCGCTTACCTTCGCTGGCGTGATAGTAAAAAATTCCACGAGGCGATCGAAAAAGGTGATATTCAAAAAGCTATTGAGATCAGGGGCAAGTAATGAGCATAAAGAACAGGGTAGCGGCTGCGGCCTTTGGCGTTGCGGTTGCCTTGACTTCTCCACTTCTTGAAGAGATCGAAGGGGTAAGATACAAGCCATACAAAGATATTGCGGGAATATGGACGGTTTGCGCAGGAATCACCGGACCAGATGTTATCCTGGGGAAAACGTACACTAAAAAAGAGTGTGATGCTTTGTTGGCTAAACATATCCAGGTTGCTAAAAAAGAAGTTGACAAGCAGGTTAAGGTTGACATTCCTGATAGTATGCGTGCAGCAATGTACTCATTCACTTATAATGCAGGTGTGGGAGCTTTCAGAAATTCAACAATGCTGAAACTCATCAACCAGGGAAAATTAAACGAGGCTTGCGATCAGCTTTATCGTTGGACTTATTACCATAACCCAAAAACAGGAAGGCGCGAGAAGTCTAAAGGCTTACTTAACAGGCGCAAGGTCGAATACAAATATTGCACAATGGATCTGAAATGATGAAGAAATTTTTACTTACACCAATCGCAATGGCGGTGATCTTGTCTGGATGTTCAAGCGTTACGCCACTGACCGGATTAATCGGTAGCAAGCCGGAAATCACAGCACAGGCTGGCGCGGAGAACGTGAAGCAGACAGTTGGCATTACAGCAAAGCAGGACGCCAGCACAAAACAGAAAACCACAATAAAGGAATCTGCGGTTGACAAGGTGGACACGTCCAGCAAGAAGGATTTCACAACATCAACCATTCAGGCCAATACCATCAAGGCAGACAAAATTCAGGTCGTGCAGGGTAATAACGGCAGATGGTACGATCCAATAATCATATGCGTGGTTGTGTTAATTGTGCTGATTTGTCTTTACTGGAGAGAAAAGAAAAAGGAGGCTTAATGCCTCCTTTATTTTTATGCGTCGGGCCACATATGAGTTTCGTTTGTTGGCTTGTTCGATTCGTCGTACTGCCTTACTTCAATGCTGCAAGTGTCGCCGTACAGTTCTGCAATCTTGCGCTCATTTTCAACCGCAGATTGCTCACTCCATCCAAAATCCCTGTCGTAAATTGTCGGGATTTCAGCAGAAGATCCGTTGTCATGATTATATACGCGAACTACTAAAAACTTGCTGGACATAATTTTACCTTTTGGTTGTTTCGTTTCGATGAAACAAATATACCCGACACTAGGCCGGGCGTTTTAACAAAAAATGCTATTCCATACGCTTTACCGTAACCAGTAATACACCATCATCATTGCATAAAACATGTTCAGTGGTGCTAAAAGCGCGCATATCTGAATAAAGTAGCGTAAGTAAAGCATGAATAAAATCCTCATGTGATATTGAATTTACGGCGCAGTGCTTCAAGATCTTGTCTATTAGCTTTTGCCTGGAACAATTCATCATCGCCCATCTCCCCTATTCTAGCCATATCACTGATCCAATCGTTGCGCATACCATCCAGGCTATACAATTCGAATCCGAAAGGCCGCTTTGATGATCCTTTGGACCAGTATTTTCCGCAGACCCCATCTATATAACCAGCCGTCATCATTCTTGCGCAAAATTCCTTAGATGCAAGGCTGGCGAACATTCGCGGCGTAAGTCCGGCGGCCCGTGCGAGCCGCTCACATTCTCTATGCTGATAGATAAATTTGGCTATGTGCTGCCTGTTAAACCAGTCGTATGACTCACACCATTTATACAGATCAAGCAAAAACATAATCATCCCAGCAGTATTGGATTGACAAAAATAACACCATTAATCACACAAACATAATTTCTTTCTTCCAGCATTGGCAGCAAGTGCCCTTCTATCCTCTTCATTACGCCAGCCTGACCAACGAAAGGTTTTACCTTTCTCGCTGATTCGTACAGGGCGCGAATATTCAGAATCCCTTTATTAGCCTTGCCGTGTCTAGTGATCAATTCAATCAATTTGCCCATTTCAGCATCATCACCAGCATAACCAGAAGCATTGGCGGCGCTAATGTATGTTTTGCTCAATTCCTGAAACATGATCAACGCCTCTTGCATTGTTTCCACGTCGATCTCTTTCGACTTCTGCGGGTATCCGGCAGGATTAAACCAGTTACGGATAACATGCAGGACGGAAGCAAGCCTGATCACCTGTTTATCCATTTTACCCAGCGCACCGCGTAACATTGTATGAGAATACTTTCCGCCGTCTGCAAGATGCGGTTCCATATCCTGGCGAGCAATGTTGAGCACTCGCATAGCTGAGCGGCTTATTTTCAGCGATATATTTGATTCGCTCATGATGTTATGCACCAATTGATAATATTGGGCTTTCAATTCAGAATCCACCGCCTCATAGGTAGAATCACCATTTTCATCAATGAATGAGCGACGGCCTAAGAATGATTCTTCGCGGACCAACAAAAAGCGCTCACTCACACCGATACCGCGCGATCCAGCGTCCATGATACCGCTTATCGTTTCATCCTGTGCTATAACGCTCATACATCCAAGCGCGCGAAAACTCATATTATTGTCAGCATTAGCACGGGCAATTGATACGTGACCATTATCCCACGCCTTAAGCACTAGCTCACTGTTAGTCTTCCTTTCGCTATTTGCATAGGTCAAGCCTAACAGACTGTTAATACTTGTTGCTTCGTCAGATATTACGGCAAAGTTACCTTGCTTGTTGTTGATTTTCGCCAAGCCTTCTGGAGTTGTATCTGAAACAGGGAAAGTTATATCACACATCTTTTCCAGCTTCTCCTCCAGATCCTCTTTTTCCTGGTATAGAGATTCCATATCAGCGCCTGATCTTTCGCTTTTCATCTCCTTTGCAAGACCTGCCAACTTTGCCTGTATTTTCTTTCTTTCCTTGCGGCGTTGCTCGTTGATCTTCTCAACTTCCGCAATCATCGGAGCAATAGCCATACTGTTGATCGCAGATTTACCAGTTGACGGCGGCTGGCTTGTAACGACGTAAAGCGCAGTCGGCTGATCGGTTCCGTGATAGTCAACCGTAAAGCGTCCAAGCATAGCGGCAGAAATGCAGCCGATAAAGTGCATGTAAGCCGATGATTCAGGAAATTGAACGGATCGCGCAATACTGCGTGATAACTTGCCGACAACATCAATATCATTACCAAGAGAAATAACGGGGTAGCGATCGTGACCGCTATTTACATCCTTCACATCGCCCCAAAAGCTGGACGACTGGCGATAGCCGTTAGCCTGAATTGATACGCGAACTGGTGAAAGGTTCTGGCTTTCAGCCATAGCGATTATTTGCTGTGGAGTTAATTTGTTCGTTTCTAATGAAAACATTCGTTAGCTTCTCCTTTGTGGGCCGTAAATTTTAACGGCCCAATACTACCCCGTTTTGTCAAAAAGTGCTATTTGATCCGCTCTATTGCAACCAGAAGTCGATCAGGCTGGCGGTCGCTGTAGCATTCTCCTGTAATCCCATCCTTAAACGTAAAGTAAAGCGCCTTATGATATGAAAAACCAATCAGCCAACCTACCCCGTTTTTTTGATGGGCCTGACTATATCGCCAGGCTTGAAAGTCTTTGTGGTAGAATGCGTTACTTTGTAACGGTTTTCACTGTTTATCACAGATATTTACCCTCAAACAGATAACAGCCGCCAGCAGAGAATCCGACCTCTTCACGGTACAGGTTCCAGCGGTCGCCGCACTCATCAAAAACATAACCCGCAACGCTTCCAAGCGGTCGCCCTTTCTCGATCTGGTATCGCTTGCCCTGCTTAAAGTGCTTTTTGCACGGCATGTTATGATCTACAAACGTGCAAAGAACGGTTTTTGTGTTAATGGCGCGGTAATCATCTCGGTTTGCTGGAAGCCAGCGGCTACCCTTAACAAGCGTCTTAACCTGGAACTCTTCCACCTCGATCACATCATTACTTCCTGCAATCTTCTGATAAACCGTTTTAAAACGGCCTTTCATCAATACGTTGGTTTCATTACAGATAACATTCATGATTAGATCTCCTTTGTTTGTTCGATGTGATTATGCCAGGTTTTTACACCTGGCTTTTAACAAAAAGTGCTATTTTGAGTTTGACTCAAAGACGGCGCGAGCAAATCCGCGCGGAGTGAGGGAGCGGATCATCTTTGTGCGCGATGACTTGCCGCCAGTTTTGGCCCAGCCTGGATTATCTTTGTCTTCCTCTTTCGGCAGGATTAAAGCGCGTGGAGGAATAACAAAGCCGTTGCCAGTCCAGAGGCACGTTTTCTTAAAGTAGCGATCCCGCGCCGGAATAATATCAGGGAAGTCGGGATGTTTATCATCTTCCGGCAGATAGCCAGCGTAATCGCACGGATGGAACGTATAATCAGGCTTTCGCCATAACGTTGACAACTTGCCAACCGGATTTTCGATCATGTAAGGAACGCCGAAATAATCAGCTATATCAGCCGCAATCCTGCAAGTGTCGGCGGCCTCATCCTGGAACGATGGATTCTCAAGGCGTTTTTTGGCCCAATGGCGAGATCCGCTATTTGCAAGGTCGGTGCATGGTGGGAAGGCCATAATAAAATCAGGATTGCCCCACTCATTATTGATTGCCTTAACATAAAAAGCATCGTCAATCCAGACGTTAACGTATTCGATATTCTCATGCTGTATGCGCACTGACTGGTAATCACCATGATCGCCACCGTCAGCATTAAAGCAAATGCACTTATAGCCATTATCAGCCCAATCTTTAACGGCTTTACCAGATCCATCAAATAGGGAGAATATTAAACCTTTATACATCGTAATTACCTCAAAACGGAAAACAGCGCGCACAACCAGGATCGAAATCGCATCCACAATCATTAACAATCATAGTGGGATCTGCAAATATTGCGCTTGATTCAAGATCCATATCCATATCACCTAAAGCCTCATCAAGAGTCTTAATTTTATATGCCACTTCAAGCGCAGCCTCTTTATTTAGTCCGGCATCTTCTGCCATTTGAAGGCGTTCAAAAAATCCGTCTTGACTCATCGCATAATCCCCTTAATAACAGCCAAGATAATAGCCAGGCCAGCAGCAGTAACCAAAAATCCAACCGCGCCAATAATCGAATAAAAAAAGAAATCAATAGCTTTATCTATCATTTTTCACCTCATTTAAAAGGCGGCAAAACGCCGCCAGATTAATTAAAGAGCGCGCCAACTTTGAATATAGAAAGCGTTTTCTTCCAGTAATTCTTTTACCTGATCTTTATTGTATTTGCGCACCTTGCCGCCTAGATGGATACCAATAAGATAGCCGCCTTTGCCCTCGGTGATAGTGATTTGGCTAATTCCGCAGGACTTATCAAGTTTTACAGCCACGCGGTGATGAGCGTCAATAGTTGCCATAATGTTTAAAACTTTCGCTTTCATTTAAATATCCTCAATTGAAATATGAATGACGTGGCGCTCTTTTTCCGTCGCCGCCGTAATGGTCATTTGCAACAGCCACCATCCAGGCATTTTTGAAAATAAATAGCCTCATTTCTTATTTTTCATCTTAAATTTATGGCCTGGAACACCAGCGCCAATATAGCCATCGTTGTATTCCATTAAATAAAGGTGAAGACCATTGTCTGAAATTACATGAGGATCTTCTTTGAGATTTCCCATTAGCGGGTATTCTTTTCCGCGCGTAAATCTCCAAGTTGAGTTATAAGTTTCTACGCATTTAAGTTTTAATTTCTTTGCCATTAGATGATCTCCATTACGGTTTCAAAGCCAGCCAACTTGAAATGATATTCGTTAACCTTAACAACCTTCCATTCCAAGCCTGAATGGTAAGCAACCATATCATCAAGATCGATGGTAATTTCAGTTCCTTTCTTGAATAAGCCTTTTTCGTGAGACTTGTCGCGAATAATTACTTTAACATCAACTTGATTTTCCATCTTTAAATTCTCGTTTGTTGCCGATGCGGTAAATATACCAACTTACCGCATACGACTTTTAACAAAAAGTGCTTTTTATTCCGTGGTGTCGATAGTGATTGGCCGCAACTCCTGGAGCGTCACGCGATGATCGCGAATAATTGATTCTTTATCTTTCAGGCCATTGTAGCAATTTTGCGCTCTCTTTTTAAAATGGCCTGCATAACAAAGGGTGGCCCGTCCATTCTCACGATTCGTTGAAATTACGCGGTAAATAGGCCGTAATTCCTCTTCAAATACCGGTCGTAAAGCGTAACTTTCAAAGCCAGTGCCATAGAATCGGTTATCATCGTCACGCGAGATGTAAAGTGGTTCGCGATAATCATCAAGAACATACTCATCGCCATATTTTTCATCGCGCAATACGGCGTATTCAGCGCCTTTTGTGAAAGTCCATGCGTGAGTGGTGTTTTAGCCAATGAATTTAATATTCTGCGATACCATTTTGTGATCTCCTGTTAGTAAGTGATTGAAGAAATATCGTCAAAGCCCTGGAATTCCGCATTCCATACCAGGAAGTTTGAGAGATTCTCACAACGATACCAGCCGCCGCTCAATTCCATGTATGTAGCATAACCGCCAGGGATAGCCTTAACAGCGTAGCGCTTATGGTTGCGAGTGATGAAAATCGCAAAACGTTTGTCGTTTGTCTGGTCGATTGCTTTCTGGTTGGCGACTACTGACATTTTGAAAATCCTCTGTTTCGTTTCGATGCGCTTACTATACCAATCAGCAGCGCATCGTTTTTAACAAAAAGTGCTATTTAGTCCAGGAATTCGATTTCGCGCTCGCCAGTTAACGGATCTACAAGCCAGAATCCGAGCGGTTCGCCGTGAATACCGCCATAGAATCCAAGCGCCGTCAGATCTTCACCTTTAACGAATACCAGGTTTCCGCTACGGCTTACGTGAGACACGTTAACGATAACCGGAAATGTGCGATCCTTAAATGCGGGCCGCAGGGCGTAACATCCGTTATTGAGCAAACGTGCTTTGCGCTTAACTGGAATGGGTGCATTAATTTTCATTGTTATTACTCCTTATCGTAAAGATTTAAAGACGTATAGTTTATTGCGGTAACTATATATCCTCATTGTTATTTCTCGCAGTGCAATATATTCCTTCCTGTTTTCCGGCATACTGGCGAGCAATAACAGGCAGTATTTATAAGCGCGGTCAAGATTCCTTTCCGTGCCCCTGCAATATCCCTTGTTGCGCCTGGAGCGGTACAGCCATAACAATTTCTTGAACATTTCAGATCCGCCCATACAGATCGCAAACTTCGTTGATAAAACAGCGTTGAGACTCTTTATCCTGCTTCTCAAACATCGCACGGCACTCATAGCGGTGATTATGCACGATGACAACAACCATATTTTCAGGTGCTGACGGGTGACGCGCGGAAGCGTCGCAGATTGAAACGTCCAGGCCGTTTTCATGTGCTTTCTTCAATACATTCATCATTTCTTGATCTCCTCACTGATAAACTTCAATACCTGACGCAAGAAAACTTCGTTGTTGATGGTCGCTGGCAATTCTTCCTTCACCTCTTGCGGCAGATAGATATTGCCGTGCCAGGTCAAGCAATCGTAGTTGATACGATAAGAGCAAAGCCACTCGCAATCGTTATCTGCTTCCCAAATGCAGAGTTGCAGAACATCGCCAAAATCTTCAACAGTCAGATCCAGACCGTGACGCTTGGCGAAGTTGAAAGTGGTTTTGCTGATGTTCATTGCTATCTCCTGAGCGGTTCGTTTTGATGTGTGTAATGTACCCGATCAGGTGGCCTGAGTTTTAACAAAAAGTGCTATTTGACGGTTAGCGCCAGGATTGTGATCGAAATAATCAAAAGTAATCATTCGTAATCAAATCACGTCAAAATGATGATTGCCTTTGCAAATTTGATGAGAAAAGCAATCACGTTTAATCATTGGTTGCAGGAGAGATAGTGAAACCTTCCCCTCTTGCCTCGTTTTTCCGCCTGGCTGTCAGTGGTTGTTGTCTTTTGTTCACCCCTGTTACCGATTTCAGGCGGCGTGTTTCCGCGCGGTTTTCCGGTGTAGCGAAAACGGAAAAAACAAAGAAAATCCTCTATAATACATTGAAAATAAAGATTATTTATTTATATATATCTATAATGTTTTCTTTTTGTTCTCACTGTTACAGTGCTTTTTGTTGGTTATGGTGTGGTTGTGTGTGGGTATATATGGATAGTTGCGCGCGCGGCGGATTGCATATGTATATATACTTTTTCCGGCGGATTGCGTTAACAGCGTGAACAGAAAAATAACAGCCGCGAAATCAACAACTTGCGCATGATTTTGTAGTTTTTTGATATTGGTAACGTTTCGAATACAACAAAAACATTGACACGCACCAAATAGCTTTTATAATGCGCCAACAGTCAACAACTGGAGGAAAGGAAATGGAACAGAAAACCACTAAGGACTATTGCGACTGGCTTCGCGAGCTTGGTCGCCGCCTGGCTAGTGGCGATATTGAAGAGTATAAAATGTCACTAATTGACCTGGCCGGAATGTTAAGCGGTGACGACTGCTACAAGATCACGCGCAGTTCATCCTACAGCCGGACCATCATCAACCGCGTTCCAGAAGTAAGGGCCGCAGGTCGGGTAAGTATCAAGGTCGAGGAGACGGAAGATGATAAATTTTACGTTTTCCGCATGGTCCGAGAATCGAAAAGGAAAATCATCACACCCGAAGAATTGCCAGCTATCAAGGCAAGGGCGATCAAAAAGTTTGCCGATCGCTTACTGGCAGCAATCCCGAACATCGTGGACCTGGAAGGGGATAAACTGGCTGGAGCTTGTGAGGGCGTAAGCCGCTACCAGGATATGATCCGCGAAATCATCAAAGAGGAGGAGCAATAATGAAAAAGGCATTAATCAGCGTTTTGGCGGCAATGGCACTCCTGACCGGATGTAAAGAGGATGGCACGCTATCGGACGGATCGCATCGCTTGCACTTGCTGCCAACTGAAAACTTGCACCTTACGGAATCGTGGCGCGAGTTTAACAGGGCCGCCGCCGGAGATTCACCGATTAAAAGCACGATCGCGGTTATTAACGGTTTGTGGGTGTCGGGATTTGCCATCGTCATCTTGACCGGACGCAGCGACGAGGTTCGCTATGAAACCTGCAAATGGTTGAATGAGAACGGCGTGAAGTTTGACGAAATCATCATGCGCCGTCAGGATGACAACCGAAAGGATACGGTTATTAAAGAAGAAGCCTTGCGCGCTATTGGCCTGGACAACATTGTTTGCGCCTTTGACGATTCGCCGAACGTGGTTAAACACTTCCGCAGCTTGGGGATCACAACCTATCAGGTCACGGAATACGACAAGCCACACGCTCACATACAATCTCACGGTGTGGAGAAATTATAGATGGCTGACTTTATGCATCAAATGATTGTTGTATTTAAGGGTAGTGAAGATGAAGAGGTTCGCGAATGCTTCACCATTGAGAAATCATACAGCGCATCTTTAACCAGCTTTGGCAACATATCTATGATTGATGATAATGGCGATCCGTGGATTTTTGAAGATGATACGGATTGCTTTGAGATTAAAGAATAGCACTTTTGCAAAAACAGATTAACGGGCTTGCGGTATAGTAGGCCCATAAACAACAAACGAGGATTAAATCATGGCTAACAAGATCGAATTTTTTAAAGCGGTAGACATTATCGACGGCGCGCCTAGCTTCTTCGCTATCCATTCTATTGACGGCAAGGATATTGGGTACAACGTTATCCGTCGAGATGGAATCTCAAAACTTAGTGACCTGGTAGGTCATGTTGTGGCAAACGGGAAATGTGCATGGCCCGATTCGCCACGAGAGCCGCGCCGCCGCGACATGGTAGAGCCTGTTCTGCTTTACACTCTGGTAGTAGAAGGAGAAAATAAATGATTTGGTTACTTGCTTTTTTGGTTGTTTTTCTTTACATTTCAGGCTTGTTTACGTTCCGCGCGTTGGTGAAATATTCTGACACGACAGACAAAGACGATAAAATCGTTCTCGCTTTCTGGTTTGTTTGGGTGTGGTTAGCAATTTACGAGATCATCAGAGACAAACAGAAATTTGAGTGGTGATTCTTGCTATGGCGCATTCATGCAGTGCGCCATGTTGAGAAAACCTAAAGGGGGAAATGATGCGTAACTTTGAAAAAATCATTACCAAAAAGAAGCGTCGCGGGTACGATGAGCATGTGGAGCTTGTGAAAAAGCAACGCAAAAAGCGCAACGAAGACAAGAAGCGCGGGAAAAAATTTAATGCGATTTTTCGCTATGGAGATCATTAATCATGAAACGAGATATTATCATCCTTAATGGGCCGCCAGGTTGCGGGAAGGACACTATTGCAGCTTACCTAACGGGCCATCGTTACCCTGCTGTAAAGGCGTCATTCAAACGGCCGATGTTCGATATTGCTTTTTCTATGCTGGGCGTGTACCGATACGATGAATTTATGGACCTGTACAACGACCGAGAGCAAAAAGAAAAGCCTCAAGTTATCTTAGGCGGCAAGTCACCTCGACAATTCATGATCTGGATTAGCGAGGATGTAATGAAGCCAGTTTTTGGGGATCACTATTTCGGGCGTCGCATGGTTGAAGAGATTCACGAGATGTACCGAGATTTAGCGGTTGTGATCAGCGATGGCGGATTCCCCGAAGAAGTCAAGCCGCTTGTTAAGGCAGGGCATGAGGTGCATATTTGCCGATTGCATCGCGACGGCTTCACGTTTGCTGGCGATTCGAGAGACTACATTGACCTGAGCGGTTATCACTATCGAATCCATCACTATGATTTCCACTTGCAGGACGGCAAGCCAGATCTAGCTGTAAACGAGATCGTCAATACGGTCAAATGGAAGCACACACAGATTAAATAGCACGAATTGCTAAACGCGGGGTTATCGGCCCCGCTGTAATGCTCACATCAACAATCAAGAGGAAATCACAATGGTTAACATCAGAAAAATTCGCGTCGGCACTAAATTCTTAGTTACTTACGCAATTCCAGATAGCGGAATGAAGAAGGGCCAGATTGTTAAGGTTGATAGCAAAAGATTCGGAATCCCTGGTATCAATGGCTATCTAATCAATAGAGATCTTGGATTCGACGGATTCGCTATCCGTGCGCTTGAGGGTATTGTTGCCACTCTTAAACGAATCACTAATCATCGCGGCTGCCCAATCAAGACGATTAAAGCGCCAACCAATTACGGCAAACTGGATAATCGTCGAATCCGACGCCTGGCGCGTAACGCGTTAAAATTCCGTGGCGTAGGCGATGATTTCTACTATGGATACAAGAGGATTGCGCGCAATGCTGGGAAATAACAATAACGCAACGAATCCTAAGCCACCTTTTGATTTTCATTCCGCAATGATTGCGGTATTATCAATGCTACTTTTTCTTTATAGCATGAGGGCGCCACTATGGTTTTTAACGCATTGAAACGACTGTTTAAGCCGGAATACCGGATCGTATTTTGCCGCGACTGTTCTACTTATCATGTGCAGCGACGCAGCTTAGGCGGCAATTGGCACTATGTTACAGATGACTTTTTCGGCATCATTGCCACTGAATTTAAGTATTACAGTGATGCCTATATGTACGTCAAGAAGCGCCACCGCTTACGCAAGTGTCGTTTTTCCGTACTGATTCACGTTAATGATTGTTACTGAGGTGAAAATGAAAACTGGCATTATTATTCTTTTCCTGATCCTTTTCGGCAGCCATTTAACCATTAACTATGAGGGCATTATGGCCTTTTGGGGCAACTTGATGATGTTTGCCGCTGGTTCAATTGCTGGCTACTCTGACGGGAAAAAGGATGGCGTACGCAAGATGCTGATGGGACTTAAACAAAAATAAGGGGATCTAAAATGGCAAACAAAACTTACCGCAAACTACTGGTTAACGCTTTTGAAAACATCGCGCAGTGTAACAAGTGGAACGACTCTAAACACTCGCCAGTCACAATGAAGCGCGCCGGATTCAAAAATGCTCGTTCATGGGCGCGAGCTTTCGCATCTTGCTATATGCCGGATGGCGGATTAGGAGCGATGAACGATTTTTTGATCAACATGATAGAGGAAGCGGCGCGAGAGGATCGACCGCTGACGCAACATGATTTTGATGAGTTTGCGCGCTGGGAAATCGAATATGCGTTATAAATAGCACTTTTTGTTAAAACCAGCTTCGGCTGGTTTTGTATTATATGCGCATCGACAACATAGGAGGCCGGAACATGGCAACGCTGACAGTTAAAACAAAATTTTCCGTTATGAAGTTCGAGTGTGAGCAATACAATTACAAGAAAGGTGGCAGCTTCGGAACGCTGGTTACATACGACAAAGAAGGTCGGCAACTTGAGGTTGTGACAATAGGTAATGCGCTAGGCGGCGAGAATCCACAATTTCAGTTTGAGTGACAAGTGATGAAAGATAAAAGTTTTGTAGGCCATGTTCGCGTTAAGTTAATCAATGTTGACTATCGTATAGATCCAGACTCACCTACATTGCGCGAGTGGGCTGGATTCGAAAACGGAAAGGAAATGGTTGTAGAGCTTTATAAAGACGGTGAGATGTGGGCTATGGCTGGCGTTAACCGTAGCGGCGAATTTGGCGAAGTGAAGGAAACAGATTGGTTTAGTCTGACAAAAGAAGAAGCGGAGATTATCGAATGATTACGATCAACCTTTCAGAAGAGCAAGCGCGCATTATGTTAGCGGCCTTTGGTTGGCGAGATGATGATGGTATTCAGGCAACGGTTAAAATCACTGAGACGGTAGCGCGTGAAGTTTTTAACCAGCTTGAACACGCATTTGTTCCTGTTGGCACTGATCAGGCAGGAACAGCGGCTTGGTTCGGTGAGAACGGATACAGAGATCAGCAAGTCGAAAACTGGAAGCGCATAAACGAGACTGCGGAGGAATCAGGGCTATGATTTACATTCACTACTACCAAATCGGAACTAACGAGAACAAGAAAGAGCATCGTTTCATCCATGATGATTTGGACAAGGCAAAGGCCCAGCAACAGGTTTTAGGCGGTGTCATTCAGGCTTTTGAGCCTGTAGAAGATATTGAGTACCGCGAGCATTTAAAAGATGTTGTTATTGATGAGATCTCTTGCTTGATTGATGATATGACAAATCACGGCCATGGTTCCCCGTGGGAAGACGCAGGATCTGTAACGTGGGACAAGGCCAAAGTTAAGACGCTAAACAACTTTCGAGAGATTCTCGACGGTTTTTAATTAAAAACGCATAGCCGTTAGAGCGCCTCAATCGCATTCTAACGAGCTATTTTTCTGGTAAGGTGATTTAATGGATGAGTACAAACAACCTTCGCAGTGGTGCAAAGAGAAGCAAGAAGAGGCACTGGAGCGCGGAGATGTAGAAGAAGCTATGAACTATTTCAAACTTGCGGAAGAATGGAAGGGGAGAGGGTACTGATGTTCGGCATGAATGAGGCGCAATTCAACGCAGCCAAACGCCAGGCTAAAAAGTGCGGCGAGGCGATGAAAGCGGATGTGGAAAAGCGCGGGAAGTATGTTGATGAAGTAATGAAGGGCATCATTGCAGAACACTACCAGCCAATCGCGCCAATGTTGACGATCACTCAGTTCATTTGGCTATGTGGTTACTTGCGAGGACGTTGGGGGAACGCTTTCGACAGGGAATGATTGACAACTCTTTCCTGATTGGTTAGCATGGCGTCGTTTACATAAGAGCGGCTTAGTCCGAACGCGTGACGCGATAGTCACACAACAACGGCGATATGCAGGAGGTTTTTGCAATGCAAAATAATCCGTAAGACGTATCGCCTTTTTTAATGGAGATCCAAAATGATTAAATACAAATTAACCGTTTCTTTCCGTGATACCGTTATCCATCCTTTTCTCAAGAGCTTTGTTAAATGCTTTACGGTAGAAGCTACAGAGGATCAGCTTGACGGTGACGAAACTTGCATTTCTATTGGAAATGTTGCTTACCCGATTCACAACATTACCAGCATTAAGCGTGAGGTTGTCGCTGATGAATTACAAAGTGAAGATGACGATCCGGCGAATGGGGCGTAATTGCCAATCATGCAAACAGGAATATGAATGCGTAGTTGATGCTCTTGATGAACTGGAAGCAGTAGCAAAAGCAAAAGAGCAATCGGGCGCTAATCCTGAAACACATCAATTTTCAATTAATCTTTTGAGGGCTTTACAATGATCGCATTATCTTTCTGCATTGGTTTTATCATGGCTATCGTTATCTTTTCCGTTGTCATGCGCTTTGCTTATAAGTTCGTTATTAATAAAGGCTGGTACGCTTCTGCAATCTGGAGCGAAAAACAAAAGAAATGGCTTGTCCGTGGTCAATACCTGATGATCGGCAGCAAGATCCTAAATTCCATTCGAGCCAAAGATGGAAAAGTAAAATATACAGCTTAAAAATTACCCGCCGCACGGCGGGTTTTTTATTGCCCGTTGTCTGGTATAATCAGGCATCTAAACAAAGGAGGATTAACAATGGCTAAAAACGTTGAGCCTGCTGTAAAGGCATTAAATTTTAAAGAGTTATACAATAAAACTTATGGCGATATTGTCACGCTAAACAACCGCCACAAGTACACGCCGGAACAGGTTTTTGACATGGCGATCCGCTATTTTACGTGGGCCGAAGAGAATCACATCCAGGCGGCTGAAACCGCTTCCTTTCAGGGTGACGTGTACGAGAGCAGGGTTTACAAGCCTCGCGTTTTCACGGTAAACGGATTCAGCTTGTATCTCGGAGTTACTGAGGCGGCTGTAAGCAAGTGGCGTAAAGAGCCTGGATTCTGCGATGTGATGGAGTTTGTTGATAAGGTAATTTACGAGCAAAAATTCCAGCTTGCGGCAAACAACATGATTAATGCTGGATTTATCGGTAAAGAGATCGGAGTAGAGAAGCCAGCAACAGTGAGCGTTGAAGCGAGCGCGGCAGCTAATGCAAGCATTGACGCAGTAACTGCCGATGAGGTGAAAGAGGCTGTGATTGATATTCTGGAGCAACTTTAATGATCATATGGGAAGACTTGACGGCGGCGCAAAAGCGAGCCATTAAAGAAATCAGTGAGCACTCATTCGAAAAGATGATCAGAATCTGGTTCCAATTATTGCAGGGGCAAAAATTCCAGAGCAACTGGCATTTTAGCTTATTGTGCAATGAGGTAGAGAAGATCATCAATGGAGAGTCGCAGAATGTGATTTTCAACATTACGCCAGGTAGCGGTAAGACTGAGATTTTCTCGATCCACATGTCACCCTACGCGTCATTGAAAAGCCGGAAAGTGAGAAACCTTAACCTTTCGTTTAGTGATGGCCTTGTCCAGCAAAACAGCAACCGGATAAAGGAGATTATTGGTTCTCCTGAGTGGCAAGAGCTATGGCCAGGAAAACTGGCAAAGGAGAGCGCTAAAGATCTGATAGTCACCGAAGGCGGCAAGGTTAAATTGCAAGTTAACTCACGTTCTATTGGCGGCCAGGTAACAGGTTTGCGTGGCGGCTATATGGACGATGGTTTTACTGGTATGCTGGTTCTTGACGATCCAGACAAGCCGGATGATATGCTTTCTAAGGTAAAGCGTGAGGCTATCCACATGCGGTTAAAAAACACAGTGCGATCGCGTCGAATGAAAGACACCACGCCGATTGTTATGGTGCAACAGCGACTACACGTTAATGATTCCACCTGGTTTATGCTTAATGGCGGGATGGGTGGTATTGAGTTTAAAGTTGTGAGCATTCCGGCGCTGGTTACGAAAGAATACCGCGAAACGCTTCCTGATTGGTTGAAGCCTGAATTTGATCGTGATGTGCTATCAAGTAAGCCAGTGATGATAGATGGTGTTGCTCATTATTCATTTTGGCCTGCAAAGGAAAGCGCGGAGGAATTGCTTGCATTGCGCAATGCAGATCCTTACACGTTCGCCAGCCAATACCAACAGCAACCAATCGCGCTTGGCGGCAACGTGTTTAAAACAGAGTGGTTCCAGTATTACGGCAGCGGCGAAAAATGCGCACTACCAAAACCGGATCGCTTTGAATACACATTTATTACTGGAGATACCGCGCAGAAGGCCGGAGAGCTTAACGACTATTCAGTTTTTTGTTACTGGGGGATGTATAAGAATCGCGTTTACTTCATTGATGGCATTCGCGGAAAGTGGGAAGCGCCGGATCTTGAATTAAATTTTATTGCCTTCGTTAATCAGTGCTGGAAGCGCAATAAGGAGTGTGGCAGCTTGCGACGTATCCACATTGAGGATAAGGCCAGCGGCACGGGTTTGATTCAGGGGGCCAAAAAGAAGATCCCGATTGATATAAATCCCGTTCAGCGAAGCAATGACAAGGTAACGCGAGCAATGGACGCCGCGCCAGTGATGAGGGCCGGACGTGTGGCACTGCCAGAAAATCATCCAATGTTGCCTGAGATACTGGCAGAGGTTGCAGCATTCACTTTTGATGATTCTCATCCCCATGATGATATTGTCGATAATATAGTTGATGCTGTTAACGTCGAAATGAACTTGGCAGATGATCCGGTGGCAAGGATGAAAAAGCTGGCTGGTCTACGCAATAAATAGCACTAATTGCTAAAAAGTTATATAATCAAGGCTGGATTTTTCCAGCCTTTTTTATTATGGAGATTTGACGATGAGTGAAAAAACAAGGCTAGTTAAGGCCGATGGATACAACGAGATTTTCAAGGGCAGCAAGGGCAATGGGCGTGTGGAGTTGCCTTTCTTTATGCAAGGGTTCGAATACACCACGCACGCTGATTTTTACATTCGCGACGGCCTAGCGAAAAGAATCATCGACGTTGTTCCAGAAGAAATGGTGACGCCTGGATTTAATATTGATGGCGTGGAAGATGAGGAAGGTTTTAGATCTTTGTGGGATGAGAAGCGACTAAGCGATAAAATCATTGATGCGCTTTGCTGGTCGCGTCTTTTTGGTGGTGCGGCAATCGTGGCAATCGTTCAGGATGGCAGGTCGTTAAAGTCACCTGTAGCGCCTGGCGCAATCCTTGAAGATGTTCGCGTTTACGATCGCTTTCAGGTTCGCGTAGAAAAGCGCGAAACTAATCCACGCAAGGTACGATATGGTGAGCCGTTAATTTACACCATTTCACCTGGTGCGGACTTGCCAGAATATCAGGTTCACTATTCGCGAGTCTGTATTATCGACGGTGAGCGGCTACCAAATCAGCGACGTCAATCAAATGATGGTTGGGGTGAGTCAATCCTGAATAAGCGATTGGTTGAGGCTATTTGTGATTATAACTACTGCGAAAACTTAGCAACTCAATTGTTGCGACGTAAGCAACAGGCGGTATGGAAAGCCAAAGGTCTTGCCGATCTTTGTGATGATGATGATGGTGTTAACGCCGCACGTTTGCGCCTTGCTCAAGTTGATGATGAGGGTGGCGTAGGCCGTGCGATCGGCATTGATGCGGAAGATGAGGAATATGATGTTTTAAATTCTGATATTTCCGGCGTCGATTCATTCCTGGAAAAGAAGATGGATCGCATTGTATCTCTTTCCGGCATCCATGAAATCATCCTCAAAAATAAGAACGTTGGCGGTGTTAGCGCGAGCCAAAACACGGCGCTTGAAACCTTCTACAAGCTGATCGATCGAAAGAGAAAGGAGGAATACAAACCAATCCTTGAATTTCTGATCCCGTTCCTGATTCAAGAGGAAGAATGGAGCATTCAGTTTGCGCCGTTAAGCGTTCCAAGTGAAAAGGACCAGGCCGAGATCTTGAACAAGAATATTGATTCTTTGAGCAAGGCTATTGACGGTCAATTCATGGATACAGAGGAGGCGCGCGACACATTGCGAGCCATTGCGCCTAACGTTAAACTAAAAGACGGCAATAACATTAAATTACCTGAGCAGGACGTAGAGCCGGAGCCAGGAACAACCGAGGGTAACGATCAATGATAGTGAAAGGCGTCGTTAAACAATGGCGCTTTCCTGAAGCAAGCGAGCGGCAATTGCGCCGCTCAATTCAGGAGGCGATAAGGGATCTTGTTGTGCTGATGCGCAGCAAAACAAAGGAAATGAAATTTGACGCGGACACCGAAGAAATCAACGCCGCAGAGGATGAGATTAGTAGCTTTGCGTTAAAGCTAATAGCTGGCATTGTCGCATCACTTCCGGCTATCGGCCTTGCTGTTTATAAGTTCAACGCGAAGCAATTTATTAACGTGGCGAAATCAACGGGAGGTAAGTCAAATTCCGCCGTTATCATCCTTATGGCTATTGGGGCCAATGCGAATGAGAGTTGGTATAGGACGCTATACGGTCAATGGCATGACATGACGATCGCATCTCTTCAAAAACTATTTGGAAACATCGTGTCTGACTGGTCAACCAATATTAGATCGGCAAACTTTCGCGGAATGAGAGATAGTCAGGTTAATGAATTGGCTGGTAAGAGGTTCGCAGTGTATAGCTCTTGGGGTAAGACCAGGGCGGAAAACATCATAGGCGCTTGGAATAGTAGACTCATGCGCCAGCGTCTGTATGATGCAAAAGTAACTCATTATTTTTGGCATGGTATGCTTGATGACAGAGAGAGATTGCAGCATGTACAATGGGAGGGTAAGCGCATTGCGCTAGATTCTGAACATGATTTTCCTGGTGAGCCTTTCGGTTGTCGTTGTTGGGCCATACCAGATTGGAACAGTTAAGAGGTGTTAAATGAAGGCAAAACAAAGATTTGATAGCGCCAAAGTAAAGGCGCACTTTGATGATAACGGGTTTTTAGTTGATCGCCCTATCGTGGCGCGAATTGGTTTACAAGTCTATCAGACTCCTTTCGGTGAGCGCCGAGAATTTCGTCCGGCGTCCGAAGTATTCAAGGCCGACTCGCTCGCCACCTTCGCAGGGAAGCCAGTCACGGTTGGTCACGTCACGGTAACGCCAGAAAACGCCGAAAAGGTTGTGGTTGGTTCTTGTGCTGGCGCTGGTGTGCCGAACGGGATCGGCGTAGAGGTTCCGTTAAGCATTTACTCAAAACGAGCAATCGAAAGCGCGAAGAAGCGAGACACGGCGGAAATTTCAGTTGGTTATACATCGGTTGATATTGATAAACCAGGCTGGGGCAATAATAAAACTGGTGAGTACGTTTTCGATGAGGACGTTAGCGAAGACTGGAAACCTGATTCTCCTGATTGGGTTAAGTTTGATGCAATCCAGACTGAAATCAAGGTAAACCACATCGCGTTAGTTTTCCGAGGTCGAGCTGGCATTGCAAAATTAAACCTTGATAGCCAGCAAGATTTTCCGTATAGTGACGACGTTATTAACAACAAAGAGGATCAAATCATGACTGTAAAAATTAAACTGGATGGCGCTGTAGAGTTTGACGTGCCGAAAGCAGTTGCGGACCGCATTGAATCACTGAAAGCTGATGCCAAAGCGCAGAAAGAAAAGGCGGACGGCCTGGAAGCTGAGCGCGATGCGCTGCAATCCAAAGTAGATGGCATTCAGGATCAGATTGATGCCGCAGTCAAGAAGGCAAAAGAAGATGCCGAGCAATATGCTCAATTAGTGGCAGACGCTAAAGAGTTAGGCATCAAGTGCGACGGCCTGGACGCTAAAGCAATCAAGGTTGCATACATCAAGGAAGTTATGGGCAATGACGTTTCTGATAAAGCTGATGCTTATATCGAAACAGCTTTCGACATCGCCAAAAACTCTGATAAAATGGCGGCGCAGCGTAAGAGCATTAAAGGTGACTCTTTCGCTAATGAAAAGCAGGATGACGCAGGTTCTAAGCTGAATCCTAACGCTCGTTTTGAGAAACTGAAATAAGGAGTAATTAAAATGGCTAAAATTGGAGCAAGTTATTTTGACACTATGGCGCGCGCGCTTCCTGGTCAGGTATCCGACACGTCAGCATATAACATCGACGGCGCTTGCGTTCTTGACAAGGATGACGGAATCCCAATCCTTGTTGGCGTGGCTGTTAAGTTAAAAGGAGTTGATTCAATGGGTAACAAGCTGATCGACTCCATTTCTGCTGGCGGTGATGTTCCTTATGGTGTTGGTGTCCGCTCGCACTTTCAAACCACGGCTGATAATGGTCGAATGGTTTATGAGGCTGGCGGCGGAATCAACGTTATGACCGAGGGCCGTGTTTGGATGATTGGCGATGATTCTGACAAGAACAAAAAGCCATCTTATCGTGAGCCTGTAAAAATTGATGAAAACACTGGCAAGGTGAAAAGTGATGGTACTATCAATACTAACTGGATTTACACTGGTGATAAAACCACATTTGGAACTGGCGAAGATGCGTTGACTTTGTTTGAAGTTCAAGTCTTCCCAAGCTAAAATAAAGGCGCTCGCTTGAGCGCCTTTTTTATTATATAAGGAGAAATGAAATGGCTAAAGATTATTCATCTGTCATGGGTCTTTCTTGCCCTGGTTGTTTGGTTGATTCTACTCGATACAATGTTGATGGTACTGGCGTTTGTGGTTCTGAATCTATCATCGCTGGCAAGGTTGTTTTCTTTAAGGAGAGAATCGACGGTTACAACATATTTGTTGATCATAAAGAGTATGATGCGGTTGTTGCTGGCGTCGCGCTAAGGAGCAACATAACAACAACAGTTAACGAGGAGGACGGGTATTCTGACTACAAGGAAGGAGACGCCATCAACATTTTGACAAGAGGGGTTGTATGGTGTCTGACTCAAACGATTGAATCTCCTCCTGAGCATGGGGATCTTGTTTATGTTAACAATGATGGTTTTGTAGCGAAGAGTGATGGTGATGAAATCGTCGATGGCTGGATTTTTACTGGTGACTTCTACAAGTTTGATGAAACAATAAACATAGTCGGAGTCAGAATAACGCCGCTTCATCATAGAAAATACCTTCTTACTGGTGCGATTATTGAGGCTGAAAATGGATACATAGAGGGCACAGAGACGATCAATAACGTTCAATTAAAGGTAACGGTTGTTCCGACTTGGGCCGATGACAAAACGGGTCAGTGGACAATTACAAATCCACAAGATCCAATGGTTGCCAGTGTTAGCCGCACAGGTCTTGTTGTTCCTACTGGTGTAGGAGGCAGAGTTAATGTCAACTGGACTGCTAATGATGGTTCTGGAGTTGCTGACCAGTTTGATATTGTATTTAAGAAAACCGCTGGCGAATAACTAATAGCATAAAAAAACATTGCACGTTTAACAAAAAGTGCTATCATCTAGGCCGTTACATTTAACGGCCTTTTTTATGGAGGAAGCAAAATGGCTAAAAAATATGATGAACTAGATGCTACGATTGTAGCGAATCATTTGCAGATTCAGGGTGTTAAGTCCGACGCTTCTGATATGGGTATTTGGACCGCTCAAGAGCTACACAAGATCCGCTCTACAGCATACGAGAAAGAGTATCCGGCAGGTTCCGCGCTTCGCGTATTCCCTGTAACAAACGAGCTTTCTGATACTGACAAGACTTTCGAGTATCAGACTTTTGATAAGGTTGGCTACGCGAAAATTATCGCCGACTACACCGACGATCTGCCGACTGTGGACGCACTGATGACTTCTGAGTTTGGCAAAGTGTTCCGCCTGGGTAACGCTTATCTAATCTCCATTGATGAGATTAAAGCAGGTCAGCGAACTGGCAAGAGTCTGTCAACTCGCAAGGCTAACGCTGCGCAAAATGCACATGATCAGTTGATTAACTTCCTGGTGTTCAAAGGTTCTAAGCCTCATAAGATCGTTTCCGTTTTCGATCATCCTAACCTTACGAAAATTGCATCCAAAGGCTGGATGAGCAATGACGGCAATACCAAGTTCCCGAAGGTAGCAAGCGATGAACTGGAGGCTGCAATCGAAACGATCGAGGAAGTGACCAAAGGTCAGCACCGCGCGACCAATATCCTGATCCCGCCGTCCATGCGTAAAGTCCTAACGGTTCGAATGGAAAATACCACTGAAAGTTATCTTGAATACTTCCAGAAGCAAAACGGCGGTATCACTATCGACTCTATCGCAGAGCTTGAGGACATTGACGGCAAAGGTGCGAAAGGTTGCTTGGTTTACGAAAAAGATCCAATGAACATGAGCATTGAGATTCCAGAAGCGTTTAACATGCTTCCGGCGCAGCCAAAAGACCTTCATTTCAAGGTTCCTTGCACTTCCAAGTGTACTGGCCTTACGATTTATCGCCCGTTTACGATGGTGCTTATTACTGGCTTGAAAAAAGCTGAGTAATTAGATAACATGGGGAGCCTTAAGGGTTCCCCTTTTTTATTTATGGAGTACACAAAATGAGCAAAACTTTAAAACTTAAAGTAACTGGCGTTTGCATGATTATTATGGACGGTAAGCGCTATCATCCTGGTGATGAAATCGAAATTGAATCCGATCGCATTAATGATTCCGCAGTTGAATACCTGATCGCTCGCGGCGATGTGGAAGTTAAAGACAATTCCGAAATTAACGAGCAAATCAAGGCGAAAGCGGAGAAGAAGCGCAAAAAAGATCCTACCGAGGGTAAGAGCCGCAAAGAGCTAGAGGACGGCGGCGAATATTAATAATTGGGGCGCTTATGCGCCCTTTGTCACATCTGGAGAAAACAAATGGTAGATGAATTTTACACAGACGCTGAAATCGTTCAGCAAATCGTAAAGTTGGCCCCACCAATGCAACAGGTTGATCCCGATTTAATTGTGGCATGGATTGAGCTTGCTAAAGAGTTTGTTTGCAAAAAACGGTTTAAAAACTCATACCCGAAAGCGGTTGCGCTTTACACTCTTCACCTTATGACCTTAGACGGGGCAATGAAACAGGAAGGTGAAAGCGTAGAAAGCTACTCCCGCCGCGTTGCCTCGTTCACTCTGACTGGTGAGTTTAGTCAGACGTTTGATCGAATTTCTTCCGATACAAGCGGAAAGCAGATCCGACAAACGCCGTGGGGCAAAATGTACGAAGTGTTAAACCGTAAGCACGGTGGCGGCTTTGGCCTTGTGACTGGATTGCGCCGGAGATGCTGCCGATGAACTACAATGAGATTGCAAGAATGGCTACGGCTGGGATTAACTTTTTCAGCGATGCTAACGGTATGTTTAAGTGCATCACGCAGCAGGGAGGGGTTGAGATTATCGGCGGAGAGGAAGTTACCAAGCCGGAGATTTCAGTGATGATAAAGGGGCTTGTTAGATCTCCGAGGACTAGAGAGGTTGACGGTGAAACAATACGAGTAACCGACAAGCTGGGGATATTCACCAATGAAACTGAGATCAAAAATGGTTATCAGATTGAAATTGATGGCGAACGTTATGTTGTCGTTGAAGCAAGACCAGTCAGGCAGACTAACATCACGGCGGCTTATCGTCCGATATTAAGGAGGATTGCTGTGCATGGCTGATAATTATAAGATCAGGGAATTTCACGGTGATATAAGCAGGTGGATTGATTCAGTAAGCAGCGGCCTTGTTGATTGCGTTGAAATGTTCGCGACAAACGTCCACGAGGATCTTGTAAATCGCTCGCCAGTTGATACGGGCCGATATAAAGCCAACTGGCAGATAACAGCAAACAAGCCGCCGCTATATGCGCTCAACCAATACGATCGCGATGGTGGTAAAACCATTGCAGAAGGTAAGCGAGCAATATATGCAATCATGCGTGGCGGTGGCGCGGTGCGGTCAATCTACTTTTCAAACATGCTCATTTACGCCAACGCGCTTGAATACGGGCATTCAAAACAAGCGCCGTCCGGCGTACTTGGAATCGTGGCGGTAAAGCTGCGATCTTATATGGCTAAGGCAATAAAGGATTCGAGGGCAAAAAATGCACTATGATTTAATGTTGGCGGCAAGAAAGGCGCTGGCGGCTGAATATGAATCACGATTTAAGATAGCCTATGAAAACGTTGATTTTGTGCCGCCTGGAGATGGTTCTATGTGGTTAAAATTTAACTACATGGAAGCAGACACGGATCGCATATCTCTTGATAGAAAATGTGTTTCTTATATCGGTTTGGTTCAGGTTGGGATTGTCATTCCTCCTGGCGGTGGCACTGATAAAGCGCGTTTGCTGGCTAAAGAGATTGCGAGATTTTTCTATGATGGTAGAATGATTGAAACTGGCTATATTAGCGAGGGGGCAAACGTCCACGCATTACTAAAAAGTGAAACAGGTTGGTTCTTGCCGATCCGTTTCAGTGTTAGGCTTGATACAAAGGAGGAATAATCATGCACTTGCCTAATGGTTCTCAAATTTTCATCGGCGTTAATATGGGCGATCCGATTCAGGCTACGGCTATTTCAAATGCTGATGATCCTGTTTTTACTACTGACAATACTCAAAATATTGAGAAGGGCGCTTATGTTCTTATTGAAACATCTTCCTGGGGAAAACTTGTTAGTCGAGTCCTTCGAGTAAAGGAAGTAACTAGCAATCAAAGTGTTACTCTTGATGGTGTAAGCACGAAAGACACCAATGTTTTTCCGGCTGGTTCTAATACCGCAACTTTCCGAGAAGTAAAATCATGGGTAGAGATTCCTTGCGTACAGGATCTTGCGCAGGACGGCGGCGAGCAACAGTATTACACTTATCAGTGTTTGGCTGATGACCAGGAGCAGCAGTTACCGACCTACAAGAGCGCAGTTTCTCTTACCTACACTTTTGCGCATGAATATGATAATCCGATTTATCCGATCTTGCGCGATGCTGAGGAATCAGGCGACGTAACCGCTTTGCGTATGTATGTTCCGAAAGCTAAAGAGATGCGTTGCTGGGCTGGCGTATTGTCCTTTAATGACATTCCGCAAACCACTATGAACGAAATGGAAACTGTTTCCCTTTCCGTATCTCTGAAAGGTCGATTTACGTTCTTATCTTCCGACATCAATTAAAACAAGGGGCGTTGCGCCCCTTTTTTCATTCCTGTAAAATCAATCTATCAAATAAATCAATTCCACTTTTAACAAAAAGTGCTATAAGGAGATCTTGAGATGGCAAAGATGAAACTAACGTTAGGCCCACTGCCTGATTTTAAGCTACCTGTTTCTTTCGTGCTTCCAAATGGTGATGAGCAAGTTATTGTTTTTACCGTGCGCCACAAGAAGGCAAGCGAGATTCACGAACGATACACGGCAGAAAAGCCGATGAGCGACGTAGAAATGATCACCTTCCTTGCTTCCGGTTGGGATCTGGAAGATGAATTTAACGAGGAAAACGTTGCTAAATTGCTGGATTATTACCCTTCTGCGTCATTATCGCTGACTGGTCATTATATGAAAGCACTTGCGGGGCAGCGGGTAAAAAACTAAAGCGGGCGGTTTACCTGTTTTACCTCAAGCCGCCAACTGACGCACAATTAGAGGCCGTCGGCCTATCCCGTTCAGACTACGAAGGGGAGGAGCCGCCGGAGGTAATTTTTGATGAATCAATGTTTCAATCTTGGGATCTGTTTTGCGCTATGCAGACGCAATGGAGATCGACTAGCGGCAGCGTGTATGGGTTCGACTATAACGTTTTGCCTATGCTTTTTGACATTTACAAGATTGAGGATCGTGAGATGGCGCTAAATGATTTGCGCATCATGGAACAAAAGGCGCTAGAAATGATTCATTCAAACAAAACATAAGCGCCGCGAGGCGCTTTTTTAATATCTGGAGGTTTTAAAATGGCTGAAAAATACGCTGGCCTAACGCTAGGCGTTGACGTGTCGCAGGTCAACAATGCTGTTAAATCATTGCAGCAATTCAAGAAGGCAAACGACGACGCAAAAAAAAGCGTTAATGAATTTGTTGATTCTGAGGTTGTGGCGAGACAGCAAGCAAAACAGTTTGCCGAAGAACTGGCGCGCCAGAAAGCAGAATTTAAGAAAATCCAGGAGTCAATTGATCCCACCGCGTCAAAGATGGATAAGCTACGAAAGGCAGCGACACAGCTTGATGCGCTATGGAAAAAGGGCATTGTTCCTGATGAGACTTTTTTTGAGCTTGGGGCAATTCTTGAGACACAGCAAAACAAGCTGATCGCAACCAAAAAAGCGATGACAGAGGAAGGCCGCGCGGCGCTTGAGGAATCAAAGAACAAAGCGCGTGCAGCGGAAGAGGCTAAAAAATTCATCCAGGCTTTGCGTGAGCAGGAAGAAGCAGCCGGAAAAAGCAAGTCTGAATTGCTGGAAATGAAAGCGGCACAGCTTGGGGTTAGCCAGGAGGCAGCACCTTACATCGCAAGACTGAAAGAGCAGGAAAAGCAGATCCAAAAACTTGGGATTTCTACAGGCCAATACAATCAAGCAATGAAGCTATTGCCAATGCAGATCACAGACGTGGTGACTTCACTTGCTTCGGGTATGCCTGTTTGGCTGGTCGCAATCCAGCAGGGCGGACAGATTAAGGATTCTTTTGGTGGCGCATCCAATGCTTTAAAAGCGTTGCTATCTTTCCTGAATCCGGTAAACGTGGCGTTTGGCTTGCTTTCCGGCACGCTGGCAATTGCTGCATATAATGCCTACAAAACACAGACAGAGTTTGAGGCAATTAAAAAAACCGTTCAGGAAACAACTGGCTTGACTGGTGATTTTGCCGAAAAGATTGCTACCGGAATCCAGGAGCTTTCCGACAAGACAGGAGAAAGCGCCGAAGATCTGGCAAAGGCTTACATCACCACGAAAGACGGCGCGAGCGAGGCGATTAAAAAACTGGTTGACGTTGGCATGACTTATGATGACGCAAAAAAGAAAGTCAACGAGTACAAGGGCGCGTCTAGCTTTGTCAGCTTGAATAACGAAATTGCAAACCACAAAAACAAAGTCCTTGAGTTGGGCGAGTCGTGGTATGAAGTTTTGAAAGCGAAGCGTGATTACGCTTCCCCGTCCGGCGGCCTGTTAGGTAAAGAGCTTGGCTATGTTAATCCTATGCTTAAGTTTGCACTTAACACTTATGAAGACATTGGAAAGGTCGTAAAAGATGCGAATAAGGACATGGCGGAACGAGCGGAGCGAATCGACAAAGAAAACCTGTCATTAAACAGAGTTCGAGCGGCGCAAGAGGCTTTAAACAAAGCCATTGAGGATCAGAAAGGCGTGGCGCGTTCGGCTGATGAAGAACTGAAAAAGCGTGCGGCTGAAAACGTGGAGTTCAGACGCAAAGAGCTTGAGGAGATCAAGAAGCAGGAGCAGAAAAAGAAAGAGGCTAAAGGCGGAATAGTTCGCGGCCCTACTGAGCAGCTTGATAAAGAGTTGTACGTTTTAAAAGCGCAACTGGAAACGCTTAAAGAGCATCGCACTGTTAATGATGTTATTTCTCGCCAGCGTAAATCTTTATGGAGCATCGAAAAGCAGATCGAGATCCTGGAGGATGCGCAGAGCAAGCGTAAATTGACCGGAGCGGAACAGGCGCTACTAAACGAGCAAAAAGCCGTTCTTGAAATGGCAAGGCAAAAAGCGGAGCTAGGGGATCAGATTGTTTTGCAGGAGCGCAAAAACAAGCTGGAGCAAGATAGCATTAAGTTTATCCGTGAAACTCAGGCGGCTATTGATGTGCTTGGCCTTAAGCAACTTGGCTACACTGAAAAGCAGATCGAGCGTGAGCTAGAGTTACGCAAGCTGCGCACAGACTACGAGGCGCAAGGAGGAAGCGTTAGCGATGAAGTTTTTCAGCAAATGGAGGCGAAACTTAAGCAGTATTATCAGACACAGGATGAGGTTCAAGGCAACTGGTTGGCAGGAGCAAAAAACGCATGGGAGATGTTCGCGGAAGATGCAAACAATGCCTATGGTAATGTTCAGCAGATCGCAAGCGAGGCGTTAAACGGCCTTACAAACCAATTAGCGAATTTTATCGCTACTGGCAAGGCAAACTTTAAAGACTTCTCGACGGCTATCATCAAAATGATTATTCAGATGATCACGAAAATGGTTGTCTTTAATGCGTTATCTGGCCTGATGGGTGGTCAAACCTGGACGATGGGGAGCTTGCTTAAGAATATTGGCGGATTTGCTGGCGGTGGATACACTGGCGACGGCGGGAAGTATGAGCCAGCCGGAATTGTTCATAAGGGCGAATTTGTCATGACGAAGGAGGCAACGCAGCGTATCGGGGTAGGCAACTTGTACCGCATGATGCGAGGCTATGCTAACGGCGGCGTTGTTGGTGGTTCCGGCTATACTGGCGGTGGCACTGTCACTGGTGGAGCACCTCAATTTAACATTGGTGGGATTGATGTTAGCATCAATAACGGCAGCGATCCGAAGGGCATCGAAACTGGCGTTAAGATGATCTTTACTGATATGATTAAACGTTCCTGCATGCAGGGCGGGGAGGTTTACGAATTTGTTATGAGCAAGCGAGGTTGATAATGAAGCTGGATCAGTTTAAGTGGTGTACGCAGGTTCAGAACGGCGGCGGATCCATGACGTCATCAAATAACGATCGAGAGATTGCATTCGGTAACGGATACACACAGGTAGCATCTGGAGGCTTTAACACAATCCGGCGAGAGTTTAGCATTGTTTACGCTGGGCTTGACTACAGAGATGTTGTCAATTTCCTGAATGAGCACAGGCTAAAACCTTTCTTGTGGATCATGCCTGATGGAAGCCCTGGATTATTCAGGGTGAAAAGCGGCAGCGTCGGCCTTACTCCACTGTCGCCAACCGTTCAGGAAGTAAAAGCCACTTTTACGGAGCAATTTACATCAATGCAGTAATTTAAAGCCGCCTTTGTGCGGCTTTTTTCTTGATGTTACAATGAGCAAAAAAGGAGGTAGAAAATGGCTAATAAAGAATCAGGTAGAGTTGAATTTGAGAACTGCCTACAAAGTTTGTACCCAGGAGAAATTATAACGCTTGTAGAGATTGACGGGACGAAGTTCGGGGCAAATATTTACCGATTTCACAATGAGAACATCTCTTATACTGCCGAAGAATTAATGCAAGCGCAGCAAACCGGAATCTTGCCGCCGAAAGATATTATTTTTCAGGGTGAGGTTTACGGAGCGCGGCCTTTCGGTGTGAGCGGGATTAACTTCACAAGTAACGGCAGGGCAGATAAGCCTCAGCTTATAGTGTCAAACCTTGACAGCAGGGTTAGCGCCATGATCAGAAATTACAATGGCATGATGCAAGCAAAGGTGACTTTCTGGATTACGGCAAAGGAATTTATCGGAGAAGGCGGAGCAATCAAAGATGGCGCTTACAGAAAATTGGTTTATTACATTGAGCGCCCAAGCCAGTATAATAGAGAGGTGGCGAAATTTGATCTGACGTCGCCTTACGATATGGATGGACTGATGATCCCGCCGCGCATCACTCAAAGCGTTTGCTATTGGGCGCAAAGGGGGTGGTACAGGAGCGGAAAGGGTTGCTCTTATAACGGATCGGCAATGTTCGATAAAGACAATAAGCCAGTAACAGATCCATCACAAGACTATTGCGCCGGAACTGTAACGGCTTGCAAATTGAGGTTCGGTCAGCAAAACGAGTTGGATTTCGGCGGTTGTGCGGTGGCATCACTGCTACGGAGGAATCAATAATGATTAGTGCAAAAATTAAACTTGAAATAATGCAGCACGTTAAAGAGGAATACCCTAAAGAGGCTTGCGGCGTCATAACTCAAAAGTCACGGGTACAGAAATATCACCGCATAACCAACGTGCACGACGATCCAGAAAATCATTTTGAAATGGACGCCGTAGAATACGCTGAATCACTCGACAAAGGAGAATTAATCGCGGTGGTACATTCCCATTGCGGGGATGGTGCTAGTACGATACCGAGCGCGCACGACTCATGTATGTGCGATGAAATGGGTGTGTCGTGGATTATAGTATCATGGCCCGAAGGTGATATGAGAATTGTCGAGCCGCAGGAGAGGCCGCTTATCGGTCGCCCGTGGTCGCTGGGGTCGTTCGATTGCTGGGGTCTTATCATGGCATGGCATAAACAGCACGGAGTAGTATTGAATGACTTCCGAAAGCCTTACGAGTGGTGGAAATCAGAATATGGTGAAAATCTTTACCAAGATAATTATTTGAAGGAGGGATTTGTTGAAACTAACGAGCCTCCAAAACCTGGTGATATGGTGATTATGCAACTATCATCGCCAGTCTGGAATCATGCGGGGATTTATTTGGGTAACAACCAGCTATTACATCATGCGTTTGGAAAGCTATCTCGCATCGACTTGTATTCTGGATGGTATCAGGAGCACACTGTAAAAATTTGCCGACATAAGGATCTGAAATATGACATTGAAAGTAATTAAGCTATCTGGTTCCCTGGGGCGTAGATTTGGCGTCTTTCACAAAATGGCGGTTGACTCATACCCCGAAGCAATACGCGCGCTATCTTCCCAGGTTGAAGGGTTCAAAGACTACATGCAAAGCGAAGTAGGATCGCGAATGAAATACGCTGTATTCGTTGACGGTAAAAACGTTGGTCAGCATGATGAAAAATCATGGAAGTGCGCGCGAGAGGTTAGAATAATTCCCGTTCCAACTGGTTCTAAGTCCGGCGGCCTGTTCAATGTTGTTTTTGGCGCTGTAATTATGGCTACTGCGTTCATTACTGGTGGTGCAAGCCTTGCGGCTATGGGCGCTTTTGCATCTTCCGCATTTATGATGGGTGGTGCTATCGCGCTGGGCGGTGTCATGCAAATGATTTCGCCGCAGCAGGGCGGAATGAAACTGCAAAGCCAATCAGCAGAAAACAAGCCTTCTTACGCTTTCGGCGGTGCAGTAAATACCACGGCGGCAGGTTATCCGGTTCCTTTGCCATATGGATATAGGACGGTAGGCGGCGCGATCTGGTCGGCTGGCAGCTACGCAGAAGATAAAGCATAAAAAAATACCCGCCTTGCGCGGGTTTTTTTGTGCCTTTATAATGTGCAAACCAAGAAACAGCACAAAAGGTTAAAAGTCATGGCTAAATATATGATAAGCGGCAGTAAGGGGGGCGGTCAAAAGCCCTACGTGCCAAAAGAGATGGAAGATAACCTGATCTCGATAAACAAGATTAAAGTTTTGCTGGCTGTATCTGATGGCGAGTGCGATCCAGATTTTACGTTGCGTGATCTTTATCTTGATGATGTTCCGGTTATTGCCAGCGATGGCACTGTTAACTACGAGGGAGTTACGGCTGAATATCGACCAGGTACGCAGACGCAAGATTACATCCAGGGTTTTACTGACACATCAAGTGAGGTTACAGTTGCCAGAGATATTACCGGAGACAATCCTTATGTTATTTCTGTTACAAATAAAAACCTATCTGCGGTAAGAATAAAGATCCTGATGCCAGTAGGCATTAAAACAGAGGATAATGGCGATCTTGTTGGCGTAAGGGTTGAGTATGCCGTAGATATGGCTGTTGATGGCGGTTCTTATAGCGAGGTTATGAGAGATGTAATTGACGGCAAGACAAGATCAGGATACGACCGCAGCAGAAGGATTGATCTTCCTAAGTTTGATGAGCGCGTTTTAATCAGGGTTAAGCGACTTACCCCAGACAGCACATCTTCAAAGGTGACTGATAAAATCAAACTGCAAAGTTACGCTGAGGTTGTGGATGCAAAATTCCGTTATCCTCTGACTGGCCTTGTATTCGTAGAATTTGACAGCGAATTGTTTCCTACGCAAATCCCTAACATTTCTATAAAAAAGAAATGGAAGATTATTAATGTGCCAAGCAACTATGATCCAATATCAAGAGAATATCACGGATCATGGGATGGGACTTTTAAAAAAGCGTGGTCAAATAATCCTGCTTGGGTTCTTTATGATCTGGTGACGAATCAGCGTTATGGACTCGACCAGCGAGAGTTGGGAATACAGATCGACAAGTGGAGCTTATACGAGGCGGGCGTTTACTGTGATCAGAAAGTTCCAGACGGTAAGGGCGGTACAGAGCCTCGCTACCTATGTGATGTGGTGATTCAGAATCAAGTTGAGGCTTATCAGCTAATCCGTGACATTTGCTCAATCTTTCGCGGAATGAGCTTTTGGAATGGAGAGAGCTTATCAATCGTGATTGATAAGCCGCGCGATCCATCATACGTGTTTACTAATGAAAACGTCATCAACGGTGATTTTCAGTACACAACCGCAAGCGAAAAAAGCATGTACACGCAGTGTAACGTGACGTTTGACGACGAACAAAACATGTATCAGCAGGACGTAGAGGGGGTTTTTGATACTGAGGCGGCATTACGATTTGGATACAATCCAACAAGCATTACAGCGATCGGGTGCACGCGCAGGAGCGAAGCGAATCGTCGCGGTCGGTGGGTTTTGAAAACAAACCTTAGAAGCACTACTGTAAACTTTGCTACCGGACTAGAGGGGATGATTCCATCAATAGGTGATGTGATTGCTATCGCTGATAATTTTCAGAGCAGCAACCTAACGTTAAACCTATCGGGCCGAGTGATGGAAGTTTCAGGATTGCAGGTTTTCGTTCCGTTTAAGGTCGATGCTCGTCCTGGTGATTTTATTATCATCAACAAGCCGGACGGGAAGCCAGTTAAGCGCACGATCTCAAAGGTTAGCGCAGATGGAAAAACTATTGAGCTAAATGTTGGTTTTGGTTTTGAAGTTAAGCCAGACACTGTTTTTGCGATTGACCGTACTGACCTTGCGTTGCAGCAATACGTTGTGACAACTATCAGCAAGGGTGATGACGAAAACGAGTTTACCTATTCAATCACGGCTGTGGAGTACGATCCGAACAAATACGACGAGATTGATTATGGCGTAAACATTGATGACAGGCCTACTTCAATTGTTCAGCCTGACGTTATGGCAGCGCCGGAGAATGTTCAGATCTCATCTTATTCTCGCGTCGTGCAGGGTGTTAGCGTTGAAACTATGGTTGTTTCATGGGATAAGGTTCCTTACGCATCGCTTTATGAAATGCAGTGGCGAAAAGGTGATGGTAACTGGCTGAATACGCCGCAGACCGCTAACAAAGAGATAGAGGTAGAAGGAATTTATTCAGGCAACTACCAAGTAAGGGTGAGATCCGTTTCTGCAAGCGGTAACACTTCCCCGTGGTCAAAGATTGCAACCGCCACCCTGACAGGTAAAGTTGGCGAGCCAGGAGCGCCGATTAATCTTACAGCTTCTGATAATGAAGTTTTTGGCATTCGTGTCAAATGGGGTATGCCGGAAGGATCAGGCGATACGGCTTACATTGAGCTTCACCAATCGCCAGATGGGACGGTGGAAAACTCAAGTTTGCTTACGCTGATCCCGTATCCTCAATATGAGTATTGGCATAGTACGTTACCAGCGGGGAAAGTTGTATGGTATAGAATCCGTAGCGTTGACAGAATAGGCAACGTTTCCAGCTGGACTGACTTTGTTCGTGGCATGGCGTCAGATGATGTTGAATCTGTTTTAGGCGACATTCTGGACAAGATTTTTGATACCGAAGCTGGCCAAGAAATCAAAGAGAACGCCATAGACAGTGCCAACAAAATCAAAGACCAAGCGCAATCAATCATCCAGAACGCTTTGGCAAATGATTCTGATGTTAGAGTTATGAGAAAGGAGAATGGGAAACGGAAAGCTGAATTTAGGCAATCTATACAGATGATTGCTGATGAAACAGAGGCAAGGGTAACAGCGTTAACGCAATTAAAAGCAGAATTTGATGAGGAGATAACTAGCGAAGTAACAAGACTTGATCAGGCGATCGCAACAGAATCAGAAACGCGAGCAACAGCTATAGAGGAATTAAAATCACAGATTGGTGATGATATACAGGGGCAGTTAACGAGAGTTGAGGAAGCGATTGCAAGCGAAACAGAGGCGCGCGTTTCTGCCGATACTGCATTAACGGCAAAGTTTGGTGATCTTGAGTCGGCACTTACTGAAAAACTTGATTCATGGGCTGGCGTTGATTCCGTTGGTGCTCAATATTCAATGAAGCTGGGCCTAACCTATAACGGTCAGCAGTACAGCGCCGGAATGGTTATGCAGTTAACGCAATCACCGCAAGGATTAATATCACAGATTCTGTTTGACGCTAACAGATTCGCGATCATGACAAGTTCTAGCGGCGGGGCATATACGCTTCCTTTCGTGGTTGAGAATAACCAGGTTTTCATCAATAGCTTACTTGTGAAAGATGGTTCAATAACTAATGCCATGATTGGAAACTTTATTCAGTCAAACAATTTTGTTCAAAATCAGCAAGGTTGGAGGCTTGATAAAAACGGAACATTTGAAAACTACGGATCAACTCCAGGAGAGGGAGCTACTAAATTCACCAACGAAGGATTGAAGGTAAAAGATGCAAACGGAGTATTGAGGGTTGAAGTCGGAAGGATTACCGGAAGCTGGTAAAAAAAAGGGGGCGTAGCCCCCTTTAATTTTAATCATAGTGTGATGCATTTATAACCAAAACAGATGAGGCGGTGTAAATACCAACAGGTCCAGGGGTTTGTGCAACCTGCCTAGAAAAAGAGTAGATCCCGTTACCATACGCGGCAGCTTGAGACTCAAAAATCATAAATCCACCTAAAGACGGATTAGGTACAGAGTTTAACGCTGTTAGTGATGGCATTATTGCACAAGGGTAGCCCAGGTTAACATCAAACGCGATCCCGCTCACACCAACTTGCTTTGCATCAAGCGGCCTCATTTTTCCATGATAAACCATTTCACCATGAGCGTTATAAAACGCTATGCCGTGACTACCTGGAGGAGTCACCATGTTACTAAAAGCATAAACAATAACCTCCCCTTGATTATCAGATCTATCAATTCTTATTGCGTGCCTTCCACCATTGTTAAATTGCGTAAATGATATGTATGATTTAGCAGTCAATCTAACAAAGAAAAAACATACCCTATCAACAGGAATTGACGAAGTAAAAACGGTTCCGGTATTAGCAGATATTACGGCCCGATCAATTAGATTAACTGGAGTGAAATCTGGACTTAACCATAATGATCCGTCTGATTTTTTTATACTCATCCCGTACATTATCACCCCCAAAAAGTATATATATATCTTGAATCAGATCCAGAAAGCCCACTCCATGTAACGGTGTCGCCACTTACCCCTAAGTTTGGTGCGCCAGGGTCGCCGCCACGCCAGGAATTCATGCCAACATATATTGCTTTCAATGATTTACCTGGCGGCCTGTTTTGGTAAGTCTTGCTACCTGATGGCTGAGTGAATTTATCAAGGAAGAAAACAGGCGTTAAAAGTCCTGTAACTTCCCTTCCTCGATCGTCATATATTGCATAACCATATTGCGCCATTAATTACACCTCAAATCAATAAATTTACTTTCATTTTGCCAACGGTTGATAAATTTAACTTCTTTATTGTCAACGCTCAACCTGTATTGCTTTTGGCTGAATCTGTTTTCGCGTACTGCATTAATTTTAACTTCATGGAATCCGTTAACAGGGAATGTTTTAACGTTAAATTTTGCCGTGCAATCGATCTCTTTGAAGCCGCCAGTAGGCGACGCTGCGCATCCGGTCAGAGCGGCTACGGTGGCGATAACTGCGATTAATTTTTTCATCTTCAATACTCCTTAGTTGTCTTTGCCTGTAACTATACACGATCCGACAAGCGGCGTTTAGCAAAAAGTGCTACTTGTTATTTTTTGTTTTTCGGTGTTATCGAATTTAAGACGGCGTAAATTTAGCGCAAATTTTAGCCAACATAAGGGCAATAAACAATCAATAAAATAGATATATACATATAAAATCAATAGTTTATTTATTTATGTATGTATATTTGTTTTTTTCTTGTTATCTGTGTTTCTTGTGGTTTTGGTTGTTTGTGGTGATTTTTCTTTCTGAGTATCTGTATGCGCCATCATTCATGTGTATGTATATAATCCGGCGTACCTGAGAGAACAAGAGAACAAGAAAAATAACGCATATTAATCATTAACTTACGTGTCAAATTTGTTTTCTTGCCATCTAAGAACGTTTAGAAAACAGAAAAAAACAAAACAACTATTGACTAAATCAACCAAATGGCTACAATGCACACACAAAGCAACAAGGAGCATTAAAGATGAGTGATTTTAACGCCTACACTAGCGAAGAAATGAGCAATGAGCTTTATCATGATCCTAACGCGTGGACGGCTGAATACGTCAGCGGTTCCAGCTTGGCGGAGATTTACAGCACTTGCCCGGCGTACTGGAAGTACAAGCCTCGCCAGGAAACTAAGGCGCTTGTTTTCGGTACGCAGTCGCATACCAATTTTGAAAGCAAGGAGTTATTCGAAAAAACATATCGCCGCGCACCGTCGCAGGATGACTTTAAAGATCTGATCACAAGCCAAACGGCGTTAGCTGCAAAGCTGAAATCTTTTGGCCTGAAAGGTACGACGGGTAAGCAATACCCTGAATTGCTGGAAATGCTGTACAAGTGCGGTGAGGATCTCAATGTATGGTGGCTTATCGAAATGATGGCAGAATGCCAGGCCGCAGCGGACGGCGTGCAGTTAATCGACGCGAAAGATTATGATGCCTGTGTAGCGATGCGGCGCGTACTTGAGGCAATACCTGAGCATAATGCTTGCATGAATAGCCCAACCGCGCAGCGTGAAATGTCAATATTCGGGATCATCAATGGCGTAAAAGTTAAAGTGCGCCTTGATCACGTTGACGTAAACAAGGATGTAAAGGCCACAATCATTAACGGTTACGACGAAAAAGGCCGACCGATTTATGAAGAAGTCATCTATCCAGAAGCTGTGATTATCACTGACTATAAAACAACGGTTAGCGCAAATCCGGTTGACTTCCAGCGCCTGGCTTACAATCACGGCTATTATCTCAAAATGGCTTTGCAGCATGATTTATTTAAAAAGGCGTATCCAGACGAGGAAAGGCCAGTAATTGTGAGATTGCTTGCTCAAGAAAAGAAAGAGCCTTACTTGCCGCTCGCATTCCGCATGAACATTGAGCAATTGAAGATCGGGCGTATCCAGTACATGAGCGTGATCAACAAGTTCAACGTTTGCCAACAGTTAGATGAATGGCCTTCGTATGCAAACGGGCAACCAGAAATTGATCTTGATACTCCTGATTGGGTCCGCGCTCAATTCAGGCAGTATCTATTACAAACCAAATAAATAGCTAAACTTTTATAATGGTTGGTGATATAATTCGCCAACCAGATAACGGGAGAATGAAAAAATGAAATTATCCGATCAGTTTGATAAGGTTTTGCCAGCATTGCACAAAGCTCGCAGCCTGTTTGTAAAGGTTAAAAAGGATCGCCAAAACAGCCATCTTAAAAACCGTTACGCTACGCTTGATTCAGTCCTTGATGCCATTACCCCAGCATTGATGGATAATGAGCTTATGATCATGCAGGACGGCGAAAGAATTGATGTAAGCACATTGCGAGTTGAAACTACCGTCATGCACGTTTCGGGCCAGTGGGTAAAATTCTACTTTGACATTCCGATCGTTAAAAACGATCCTCAAGGTGTAGGATCTGCTTTCACATATGGGCGTCGTTATTCTGCGGCTGCGGCCTTCGGATTAAGCCAGGCGGACGATGACGCACAAATCGCTGTCAAGACGGTAAACGACTGGAAGCGAGATATTGAAAAATGCGAAAGCGTAGGAGAATTGCAAGAAGTGCTTAAAAATGCGTGGAAGTCAAGCGATGCGGCAAGCAAGCAAGTAATCCGCGATCACTACGAGAAGCGCAAGGCTGAAATTGAGATAGGCGGCGCGCGCGGATTTAATCCGGCAAAACCGAAAGAAAACCTAGCCAGCGACACCGTTGACACTCCAAATAGCGAGAAAGTAAAATCACAAAGTATCACTGACTTTGAATAATAAACGGGGCGCTTGCGCCCCTTTTGTCATAGGAGAAAACAAAATGCACGTTATTACAGGTGAGATCCGAAAAGAGCCAAAAGTAAAGCAAATGCCTAACGGCAGCACGCTATATGTTGTTGAGCTTTCCGAACGATATAAAGACCGTGAAGGCAATTGGCAGTATACAAACTATGTATTTTTCTTTAACGCGAAAACAGATGGCCTGAATGGTTGGTATGCTGAGGCGTTCCAGGTAGGCAAGGTTATTTCTGTTTCCTGCGATACCTTGCGAGTTGAAACGCGAGAATACAACGGAAAGATTTACAGCACCGTGCAGCCTGGCGGATTTGCAAACTTGCTATTTAGCCAGCGTGGGGAAAGCCAGCAACAATATCAACAGCGAACGCAAGGAGGCTGGGGGCAACCACAACAGCAACAGCAACAAAATACTCAACAGCAGCCGCAGCAAAGCAATCAGCCGCCGATTGACTTTGACGACGATATACCATTCTAATAACAAAAGCCCCGCATATGCGGGGCATTTTTTAGTCTGTATCTGTTGGGTTGTTGATTAATTTCGCTACCGCTTTTTTTAGATCCTCTATCTCTTTCTCCATTTTCTCAATTTTGTTTCCCATGTAGACCATAGCGCAAGCCATATCAGCCATGATAACGTTATTGTCAAGAGCTAGTGTATCATCTGCTTTGTCAACCACAATCTGACGATCCACATATTCTTCACCTTCATCATTAACGCCTATAACATCTGCAAAAATGTCCCCTCCAGGTATTAGCTTTACATATTCAGGATCTATTTTTAACAGATCCTGAGCTATCATCCCGAATCGCTGGATGTTGCTTCCATTGTATTTAAACATGGTAGGCAGCCACTGCATAACGCGATCATAGCTTTCTTTTCCATCTGTATAAATTATATCGTGCTTTAAATCCCTGTCAGAGTTAGCTGCCTTTTGGAAAATGAAATTTCCACTTGATGACCATGTAGTTATATCGTTTGATGCCGGATGAAACTGGAAATTGCAGAAAAAATTACCATCACCACGAAGCCTTAGAGAACAAAGTGGCCATGCATTATTACCTTGTGCGATAAGACCCCAAGTTGCACGAATCGGGTATCCACCAGTTGATTGTGTAGCCCAAGATAACCCAGGACTCCAGCCGCCATCATTATTGGTTACAATTTCACCCCAAACAAGAGCATTACCCCAATAATTTGGATCGTCCCACCCCATTTGTTGAGTTATTCCGGTGTATTGAGCAGAATGCGTTCTGCCGTCAGGGTAAAACTTGTGCATATAGCTTTGAACACCATGCTTATACAGTTCAATCCCAAAAGACTCAATTTCTGTAGAACCGCCTCTGATCAAACCAGTGATAGCGTAATCATCATACCAGTTGTAACGACTTACACCAGTCCATGTGTTGATTGGTGGATTCATAATTGAAAATAATTGCGACGCATTGCGTTCATTACCATCTGCATAAATACCAGCCCCAGGAGCTAAGGAGATACTTTTCGCTCCTGAAAAAGTACCATTTTCATTAAACTGATAATACTGTGATGCCCCATTATGAAATACGCCTATTGTATGCTTTCCTACGCCAAGTTGAGTTTCAAAGTAAGACTGAGAAGAACCAATATCTTCGCCTTGTGTGTTCTTTAGTTTTGAATGGTATATACCTGCGTTTGCAGCATCTGGATTTCCCGTTTCATTTTCAACATTAAGGCTTAGAAATTTTGGTGCATGTTTTTCGCCAAGTCCTATATTGTTTCTGATGCCATTTGCGTCAATAGCTCCAGTACCACCAGAAGAAATAGCTAAAGGCACAGTTTCAAATGAACCAGACCCTGATACGTCCCTCTGGAAAACAAGAAGACCATCATCTCTGATAACAAGCCTATATTCTCTATTTCTAGAGTACAAGATAGTATGCACGTAGTCCTGAAAAAATGAATCAATGCTAAGCGTCCGGCGAGCTTCATCAATGTCAGAAAGACCTTTAAGGTTCTGATCCTTATGCACTAGATTTTCAGGATTTACCTGTTGCGCCCACTGGCGAGCTTCATCACGCGCAGTTTCAGCGCCAGCCTTTGCATTATTTGCCTCAACGGCATGATTGCCAGCAGTATCGCGCGCCAGTTCAGCCTGATCGCGAGCATCAAAAGCCTCCTGTTTAATAGCTTCCGTTTCTGCAATAGCAGAATCCTTTATCTGTTGAGTTTGAGTTTTGATTGCGTCAGTATCCGCTTTAATTTGATTTGACTCAGCGACAGCAGAATCCTTTATCTGTTGAGTGTCATTTTTTAATTGTT
>ULUX01071023.1_pt1 | contig 49933 bp, 49 predicted proteins | sample 1958961 | NCBI WGS metagenome assembly ULUX01 (sample SAMEA4835773, study PRJEB28245) | human gut metagenome | biome: gut microbiome; material: fecal sample | place: Denmark | collected 2008 | reverse complement strand
CCGCTGCCGGTTCGGCGAGGTGGACCTGATCGCGGAGGATGGAAGATACCTGGTCTTCGTGGAGGTCAAGCTGCGCGGGAGCTCCCAGTACGGGCTGCCCATGGAGGCGGTGACGGCAGCCAAGCGGAACAAGCTGCGGGCGGCCGCCCAGCAGTACCTCCTTGAGCACCCCAGCACCCTCCAGCCCAGGTTTGACGTGGCCCAGGTCTTTGCCTCCCAGGGTATGCGGACCGCACACCCCCGCATAGAGTATGTGGAGAACGCGTTTTGACAGGAGGGATTGGAATGGAGCGGCCGTGTGTGTTTGACGCTCATTGTGACACCATTTCCCGTTGTTGGCGGGAGTATGAGGATTTGGACCGGAACTCCGGGGCGGTGGATCTGGAGCGGACGGAGCGGTCCTTCAGCCACTACGCCCAAATCTTCGCACTGTGGAGCGCCCCGGGTTATACCGGCGGCAATACGGAGGAGAAGGCCTATCACGCGCTGCTCCGGTGTTTCCAGCGGCAGATAGAGCGCAGCCAGGACCGGATCTGTCTATGCCGCACCGGGGCGGACATCCGGCGAGCCTGGGCACTGGGAAAGGCGGCGGCCCTGCTGTCCGTGGAAGGGGCGGGGCTGCTGGGCTGCGATCCGAATCGGTTGGAGCAGGTTGCCCGGGACGGAGTGCGGGTGATCACCCTCACCTGGAACCATGCCAACGCCCTGTCCGGCTCCCACAGCGACCATCCGGAGCGGGGGCTGAGCGGGCAGGGCAGGCGGTTTGTCCGGCGCATGGAAGAGCTGAATATTTTAGTGGACGTCTCTCACCTGTCCGAGGCTGGCTTTTGGGACGTGATGGCGCTGGCCCGGCATCCAGTGCTGGCCACGCATTCCAACGCGAAATCCGTCTGGAATCACACAAGGAACTTGACGGATGGGCAAATTACTGCCATAATAAAAAATCAAGGCGTTATGGGTCTAAACTTCTATCGGGAATTTGTTGGCTTGGGGCAGAATCTGGATAGCGTTCGGGCTCATCTGGACCGTATTTTGGAGTTGGGCGGCGGGGAGAATGTGGCCCTAGGCGGGGATTGGGACGGCTGCGATACCATCCCGGACCTTCCGGATGTTGGGGCTCTGGATCGATTTTACGAATATCTGCTGTGCCATCATTATAACGAAATGGTGGTGCGCGGCTTATTTTATAACAACCTGATGAGAGTGGTGAGTCTGCCATGAATTATGCGAGTACACGGGATAAAAAGATGCGGATGTCCGCTGCCCAAGCCATTGTGCGGGGGCTTGCACCGGACGGGGGGCTGATGACCCCTGAAGTGCTGCCCCGGCTTCCGGGTAGCGCACTGGAAACTATGAAGGACATGTCCTATCAACAGCGGGTGGTTTATATCCTGAGCCGCTTCCTGGATGAGTTTTCCGCGCGGGAGTTGACTTCGTTCGCTGCGGCGGCCTACGGCGGAAACTTCGACACACCTGCAGTGGCGCCGGTACGCCAGCTGAAGGATGGCCTGAGTTGCCTGGAGCTGTGGCACGGCCCCACCTGTGCCTTCAAGGACATGGCCTTGCAGATGCTGCCCCATCTGCTGTCTGCGTCCCTGAGCAAGATTGACGAGGAAAAAACGGCATGTATCCTAGTGGCCACTTCCGGAGATACCGGGAAAGCGGCCCTGGAAGGTTTCAAGGATGTGGCCAGGACCAGGATCCTGGTATTCTACCCTCAAAACGGCGTATCGGACATCCAGGAGCTGCAGATGGTGACCCAGGCCGGCGGTAACGTGGGCGTGTGCGCGGTGGTGGGAAACTTCGACGACGCTCAGGCCGGAGTGAAGCGACTCTTTTCCGACGAGCAGCTGGCGCACATGCTGGCGGAGCGGGGATACTTCCTCTCCTCTGCCAACTCCATCAACTGGGGACGCGTTCTGCCCCAGATTGTCTACTATATTTCCGCCTACTGCGACTTACTTAAGAGTGGAGCTATCGCTAATGGGCATCAGATCAATGTGTGCGTACCAACAGGAAACTTCGGCAATATCCTGGCGGGCTACTACGCCAAACAGATGGGGGTACCCATCAAAACCTTAATCTGCGCGTCCAACGAAAATAATGTGCTCACTGATTTTATCAAAACCGGTATTTATGACAAGAACCGCCCCTTCCACAACACGACCTCGCCCTCTATGGACATTCTGGTGTCCAGCAATCTGGAACGGCTGATCTTTGAGCTGTCCGGACGCGATGACGCTTTGGTACGCGAATATATGAGCCAATTGGCTAGCAGCGGCCGTTATCAGGTGACTGCCTCAATTCAACAAAAGATTCAGGGAATTTTTGCCGCTGGATTTTGCGATGACAGACAGACTGAGCAGACCATTTCCCAGGTATGGGAGGAGTTTGGCTATCTCATTGATCCCCACACAGCGGTGGCTTTCCGGGTATTAGAGGAGTACCGACAGTCCACCGGGGATGACACTACTGCAGTGGTTGCCTCCACTGCTAGTCCGTTCAAGTTCTGCACCAGTGTGCTCAATGCTTTAGGTGTGAAAGAGCACAAAAAGGGCGTGGAGATCCTGGATCAATTGTCTGAGCAGACCGGCATATCTGTACCGGCCCCTCTGGCCGCCCTGAAAGGGAAAGCCCGCCGCTTTGATGCTGTGACAGAAAAAGCAGGGATGATAGAGCAAGTCCTGGAGTTCCTGCGGTGAGATAGGAGGGATTGGATGGCGTTGTATGCCATCGGGGATACCCATCTCTCCCTTGGTACGGATAAGTCCATGGAGGTGTTCGGCGGAGATTGGACGGGATATGTGGACAAGCTCCGGAATGGGTTTTCCCAGATCAATGGGGATGACGTGGTGGTCCTGTGCGGTGATCTCTCTTGGGGAATGAGCCTGGAAGAAGCCCAGGAGGATTTCCGTTTCCTGGCCCAGGAACTGCCGGGAGAGAAGTGGCTGATCAAAGGCAATCATGACTACTGGTGGAGCACCGCGGCCAAGATGAACGGATTTTTCCGGAAGAACGGCATGGACCGCCTGCACATCCTCCACAACAACTGTGCCCTGTATGGGGAGGTTGCCCTGTGCGGCACCCGGGGCTGGTTCTACGAGGAGAACGCAGGCCCCCACACGGAAAAAGTGTTCCGCCGGGAGCTGATCCGGCTGGAGGCCTCCCTGAAGGCGGCGGGGGAGCGGGAGAAGCTGTGCTTCCTGCACTATCCCCCCCTGTACAAGGGCTACCGCTGCCAGGAGATTCTGGACCTGCTGGGCCGCTACGGGGTAAAAGCCTGCTATTACGGCCATCTTCACGGGCCCAGCCACCGCCTGGCCATCGAGGGTAGGGTGGACGGCGTGGACTACCGGCTGGTGTCGGCGGATTACCTCGAATTTCAGCCGAAAAAAATTTTGGATTGACGAAAAAAACAGTGGAAATCTTCCATCCCATCTGGTAGAATGGATTGGATTTAACAGAAAGAAGGCGGCTGCACCGGCAGCGGCCGAAGTTGGAGGAACGGAAACCATGAACATCAAGAGCAACGAGAAGAAGGAAAACAGCGTCATCGAGCTGGTCATCCAGGTGAGCGCCGAGGAGTTTGAGGCGGCCATCAACAAGGTGTACAACCGGCAGAGAAAGAACATCATGATCCCCGGCTTCCGCAAGGGCAAGGCTCCCCGGAAGATGGTGGAGCGGATGTACGGCGCTGAGATCTTCTATGAGGACGCCATCGAGGAGTCCTATCCCGCCGCCTATGAGCAGGCGCTGAAGGAGACCGGCATCGAGCCGGTAGCCTACCCCAAGCTGGAGATCCAGGAGGTGGGCAAGGACGGGTACACCTTCAAGGCCGACGTGACCGTGAAGCCCGAGGCCTCCATTCAGGGCTACAAGGGGCTGAGCGTCGCCAAGCCCGAGGTGAAAGTGACCGCCGCCGACGTGAAAGCGGAGCTCAAGCCCTACATCGACCGGGCCTCCCGGCTGGTGAGCGTGGAGCGCAAGGCCAAGAAGGGCGACACCGTGGAGATCGACTTTGAAGGCTTCAAGGACGGCGTGCCTTTTGAGGGCGGCAAGGGGGAGAACTACTCCCTGGAGCTCGGCTCCGGCAGCTTTGTGCCCGGCTTTGAGGACCAGCTCATCGGCATGAAGGCCGGCGAGGAGAAGGATATCGACATCACCTTCCCCGAGGACTATACCCCCGAGCTGGCCGGCGCTGCCGTGGTGTTCAAGGTGAAGGTCAACGAGGTCAAGGAGAAGCAGGAGCCCGCCCTGGACGACGAGTTTGCCAAGGACGTGTCCGAGTTCGACACCCTGGACGAGTTCAAGAAGGACCTGGGCGAGAAGCTCAAGCAGCGCCGCCAGGTCCAGGCTGACCAGGACTTTGAGACCGCCGTGGTGGACGCCTTGATCGAGAAGCTGGAGTGCGACGTGCCCGAGGCCATGGTGGACTACCGGGCCGACCGAATGATGGACGACTACGCCGCCCGGCTGCAGAACTCCGGCATCCCCATGGATGACTACCTGCGCATCATGGGTATCTCCCGGGAGGACCTACAGGCCCAGGCCAAGACTTCCGCTCAGCGGGCCGTGCGCAGTGAGCTGGCCCTGGAGGCAGTAGCCAAAGCGGAGAAAATTGAGGTTACCGATGCCGATGTGGACGCCGAGGTGGCCCGCCTGGCCAAGGAGTACGACATGGCCGAGGACAAAGTCCGGGAAACCATCAACGTACAGGCCGTCATGGAGGAGCTGGCCAGCCGGAAGGCGCTGGAGCTGGTGAAGTCGTCTGTGAAGAAGCCCGCCAAGAAGTCCTCCAAAAAGGCTGAGGAAGGTGAACAGGCCGAGGCTGGCGAGGAGAAGAAGCCCGCCAAAAAGGCCCCAGCTAAGAAGAGCACGGCCAAGAAGACTGCCGCGCCCAAGGAGAAGCCCAAGAGTGAGGAGCCGGCGGCGGAGTAAGCGTCCGCTCCGGTTTGGGAGAGTGGAGGAATAGAAACCCCAGTTCTATGGGCATACTGGATTGGTATTTCTAAGATTTCCACGAAAAAGGAGCGTTTCATTATGAGTTTAGTACCTTACGTAGTTGAGCAGACCAGCCGCGGAGAGCGGTCCTATGACATCTTTTCCCGTCTGCTTAACGACCGCATTGTTTTTCTGGGAGAAGAGGTAAACGCCACAACCGCCTCCCTGGTGGTGGCCCAGCTACTCTATCTGGAGGCCCAGGATCCCGATAAGGACATCCAGTTCTATATCAACAGCCCTGGCGGTTCCGTCACGGACGGTATGGCGATCTATGACACCATGCAGTACATCAAGTGTGATGTGTCCACCATCTGTATCGGCATGGCCGCCTCCATGGGCGCGTTCCTGTTGTCCTCCGGAACCAAAGGTAAGCGCCTGGCCCTGCCCAACTCGGAGATCATGATTCATCAGCCCTCTGCCGGCACCCAGGGGCAGATCACAGATATGGCCTTGCATTTGCGTCGCTTGGAGACGATCAAGCGCAAGATGAATCAGATCATGGCGGACAATACAGGGAAGAGTGTAGAGCAGGTTACCGCAGATTGTGAGCGAGACAACTTCATGAGTGCTCAGGAAGCTCTGGAGTATGGCCTAATCGACAAGGTAATTAAAAACCGCTGAGTGCGCGGGAGGAGCGGAGGTATAGCTTCCGCTCTTCGGCGCTTTTGGGAAGGAAAGTGATTTCATGGCTCGTGACGAATACAGATCGGTACGCTGCTCCTTCTGTGGAAAGCATCAGGATCAGGTGGAGCGGATCATTGCCGGCCCCGGAGCGTATATCTGTAACGAATGTGTCCGCCTATGCATGAACATTCTCAACGAGGAGGAATTGGAGGAAACCGGAACTGCGCTGGATGTGGATGTGCCGGACGTAATCCCCACGCCCCAGGAGATCTGTCAGGTACTGGATGAGTATATCATCGGACAGGAGGATGCGAAGGTCGCTCTGTCTGTGGCGGTGTACAACCACTATAAACGTATCTACTTCGGCGGCGGCGATGATGTAGAGCTGCAGAAGAGCAACATCCTGCTCATCGGCCCCACCGGTTGCGGCAAGACCCTGTTTGCCCAGACCCTGGCCCGTATCCTGAAGGTTCCTTTTGCCATTGCCGACGCCACCACGCTGACGGAGGCTGGCTATGTGGGTGACGACGTGGAAAATATCCTCCTGCGCCTGGTCCAGGCCGCCGATTACGACATTGAGCTGGCCCAGCGCGGGATCATCTATGTGGATGAGATTGACAAGATTGCCCGGAAGAGTGAAAACACCTCGATTACCCGAGATGTATCCGGGGAAGGGGTCCAGCAGGCTCTGCTTAAAATTCTGGAGGGTACTGTGGCCAACGTCCCGCCCCAGGGCGGCCGCAAGCACCCACACCAGGAGTTCCTGCAGGTGGATACAAAGAATATCCTGTTCATCTGCGGCGGAGCGTTTGATGGACTGGAGAAGATCATTGAGCGGCGTATGAACCAGAAGAGCATTGGATTTGGGGCCGACGTCCAGTCCAAGGCGGAAAGGGAACAGGCTGATATCTTCAAAGAGGTGCAGCCTCACGATCTGCTGAAGTATGGTATCATTCCTGAACTTGTGGGCCGCCTACCCGTCATCACGGCCCTCAAGGCACTGGAGCGGGATCAGCTGGTACAGATCCTCACCCGGCCTAAAAATGCTCTGGTTAAGCAATATAAGAAGTTGTTGGAGTACGACAACGTGGAGCTGGAGTTCACCCCGGAAGCGCTGGCCGCCGCCGCGGATAAGGCGGTGGAGCGCAAGATCGGCGCTCGCGGCCTGCGCGCGGTACTGGAGGAAGTTATGACTCCCGTGATGTACCAGGTGCCATCTGACCCCGCTATTGCCAAGGTGACAGTGACTGATCAGGCGATCCGTGGTGAGGACCAGCCCATTCTGGAGCGGCAGGAGGACCGTCCGGCTAAGCCCCGGCTGGGTGCGGCGGCACTGCGCGCAGAGCAAGGCGGAAAAAAGATATCCAGAGGCAAAAATGTATCCTGACAGCATGAGAATCAAAGGGGCGGGCTTTGCTCGCCCCTTTGCGTTTGTTTTGACCTGACCCAAGGAGGCAGAGACCATGATCGAGCAAAACAGAGGATCGAGAATCCAAACAACTATGCCTGCCCTTGCACTGCGGGGAATTACCGTGTTTCCCAATCTACTCCTGCATTTTGATGTAGGCAGAGATCCTTCTATCCGCGCCCTGGAGGAATCGATGGCGGGGGCCCGTGAGGTTTTTCTGGTAACGCAGCGTGATCCCGCTGTGGAAAAGCCGGGACAGGCGGATCTCTATGAGATCGGAACCGTTGCTTCAGTGAGGCAGATTTTACGCCTTCCGGAGAACGGGGTCCGTGTCATGGTGGAGGGGCTCAGCCGAGGACGGCTTCTGAGTTTGGCAGCATCTGAACCCACCCTGATGGCTCAAGTTGAGCTGTTGCCAGACGTCCCCTCAGCAAAGACGAACTCACCCCGCACCGAGGCGTTAATCCGCCAAGTTTACACCTTGGTAGAGCGTTACATTGAGCTTTCGGACCGGGTAACCGCAGAGGTCTACATGAGGCTGTTGGCCAGCAGTGACCCCTCGTATATCTCCGACTATGCCGCGCAAAATCTGCCGCTGCGTTTTGAAGATAAACAAGCGGTACTAGAGGAACCGCGTCCCGCAAGACGTTTGGAAAAGCTTAGCCGGATTCTCACCCGAGAGGTGGAGATTCTGGAGGTGGAGACAGAGCTGGAGACAAAGATCCACGAGCAAATGGTCTCCAATCAGCGGGACTATGTGCTGCGGGAGCAGCTCCGGGTCATTCAGCGGGAACTGGGAGACCAGGACGGGAAGGATGAGATGGATGAATATCGGGAAAGGGTGGCTCGGACGGATCTTCCCGATGAGGTGCGGGCAAAGCTGAACAAGGAGATCGCCCATCTAGAGAAGCAGCCTTTTGGCTCATCTGAGGCGGCCGTCATCCGAGGTTATTTGGATGCCTGCCTGGATCTGCCTTGGCGGGTGAAGACTAGGCAGAGAGTAAGCGTCAAGGCGGTGGCCAAGACGCTGGATGCCGACCATTATGGGCTGGAGAAGGTGAAGGAGCGCATCCTAGAGTTTGTGGCGGTCAAGCAGCTGGCCCCAGAGTTGAACAGTCAGGTGTTGTGTCTGGTGGGTCCGCCAGGGGTTGGTAAGACCTCCATCGCCATGAGTGTAGCCCGGGCCATGAACCGGAAGCTGGCCCGCATCTCTCTAGGTGGTGTCCACGATGAGGCGGAGATTCGGGGACATCGAAAAACCTATGTGGGGGCGATGCCGGGACGGATCATTGCTGGTATCCGCCAGGCAGGCAGTGCTAACCCGGTATTATTGTTGGATGAAATTGACAAGCTGGGTAGCGACTACCGGGGAGACCCAGCCTCTGCGCTGTTGGAGGTACTGGACACGGAGCAGAACAGCTCTTTCCGAGACCATTACCTGGAGCTTCCCTTCGATCTGTCCGACGTGCTGTTTATCACCACTGCCAATACCATAGATACCATTCCCCGGCCGTTGATGGACCGGATGGAAGTGATTGAGCTGCCCAGCTATACCGACGAGGAAAAGCTGGAGATCGCCAAACGGCATCTGTTACCCCGGCAAATGAAGCGCCACGGACTGAGCCGAGGACAGTTGAAGGTGTCCGACGGAGCGCTGAGGAGGATCATTTCGGGTTATACCAAGGAGTCTGGGGTCCGCGTGCTGGAGCGTCGGCTTGCTGCACTATGTCGTAAAACCGCCATGAAGGTGGTCTCAAATAATGTAAAGTCTGTTCGCTTGACAGAGAATGACTTGGAGGAGTATCTGGGCGTACGACGCTATCATGAGGACCGGGTGGCTGGTGAGCCCTTGGTCGGAGTGGTGAATGGTCTGGCCTGGACCTCGGTGGGCGGTGAAATCCTGGAGGTGGAGGTCAATGTCGTGGACGGCAGTGGGAAGGTGGAACTGACCGGGAACCTGGGCGATGTGATGAAGGAGTCTGCCCGGGCGGCTTTGTCCTATATTCGCAGCCGGGCGGTTCAGCTTGGAATTGACCGCGACTTCTACAAGACCAAGGACATTCATGTCCATTTCCCGGAAGGGGCGGTTCCAAAGGATGGACCCTCCGCCGGTGTGGCCATTACCACCGCCATGGTGTCCGCCCTGACGGGCATCCCGGTTCGCCGGGATGTGGCCATGACGGGTGAGGTAACCCTGCGAGGCCGGGTGCTGGCCATTGGCGGCCTTCGGGAAAAGACAATGGCGGCCTTGCGCAGTGGTGTGCACACGGTATTTATCCCTGAGGAGAATGAGCGGGACCTTGCGGAGATTGACCAGAGGGTACGTGCCGCCCTTTGCTTTGTGCCAGTCAAGCAAGTGGATGAGGTGCTGGCCGGGGCGTTGACCGGGCGCACAGCAGCAATTGCGGCCATTGGCAGTGGAATCCATCCCGAAGGCTGCCAAGGTCAGAGAAGCCAGCCTGCACTCAGGCAGTAATAGCGGATGGGAGATATGAAATGAAAGTGAATCTCAATCAGGCGCAGTTTGTTCGTTCCGCCGCCCGGCCGGGGGACTTTCCCAGGGACCGCTTATCTCAGGTGGTCTTTGCCGGGCGGTCCAATGTAGGCAAATCCTCAGTGATCAACCGTCTGCTCAACCGGAAAAATCTGGCTCGGGTGGGGTCTGCGCCGGGAAAGACCACCCACATCAACTACTTCCTCATTGACGATCGGTTTTACCTGGTGGATTTACCCGGCTATGGATATGCTAAAGTGTCTAAGCAGGAACGAGACCGCTGGGGCCGACTTATCGAAGCGTGGTTCGCGGATACAAGCCTAATGACCCTTGGAATCCTGGTGGTGGATGCCAGACACAAGCCCACGGCGGACGATCAGACCATGTCTGATTTTTTCCGATCGTCAGGGAAACCCTATGCTGTGGTAGCCAATAAGCTGGATAAGGTAAAGAAGAGTGAGGTCCAGGCCAATCTGGAGCAAATTTCCCAGGTGCTGGAGCTGCCGCAATCGATACCAGTTATCCCCTTTTCTGCGGAAAAGGGGGATGGTAGGCAGGCGCTGCTGGATCAGATCCTGAAACAAGTGGAAGGGGTAGAGTGAAGGATGCGCTATGTGAGAGTGGAGATGGATGGTGTCCCTCGCTGGGGCGTGATTCGGGATGGGGAGGTTCTGACGCTCCATGGGACGCCCTATGAGGAGCTGGTGTACGACGGTGGAGCCTTTCCCCTGGAGGGGTGCAGGCTGTTGGCTCCGTGCGCGCCTACAAAGATTGTCTGTGTGGGAAAGAACTATGCGGATCATGCCAGGGAGCTGGGCAGCGAACCGCCAGGCTTTCCGGTGCTGTTCCTCAAGGGCCCCAACACCCTCAACCGACCGGATGGCGAGGTTCACGCCCCCGGATTTGTGGGACGGCTGGACTATGAGGGGGAACTGGCATTGGTGATCCGGCGTAAGGCAAAGGATATAAAAGCAGCGGACTTTGCGGATTATATCCTGGGGTACACCTGTCTGAATGATATCACCGCCCGGGACGTGCAGCAACATGACGGACAGTGGACTCGGGCCAAGTCCATGGATGGATTCTGCCCCATTGGCCCCTGGGTGACAGATGAGGTGAATCCGGATGGCCTGACGCTGGAAACCAGACTGAACGGCAGGGTTACCCAGCAGGGGAACACTGGGCAATTCATAACGAAGATTCCAGCGTTGCTGGAGTTCATTACCGCTTCTATGACCCTGGAACCGGGGGATGTGATCGCCACTGGAACACCGGCTGGTATCGGCCCCATGAGGCCAGGGGATGTGGTGGAAGTAGAACTGGAAGGGATCGGAATCCTGCGCAGCCGGATTATTTGAGATGCATGGCATACACTGCAAAAAGTGTGTGCCATGCATTTTTTTGCTTATTTTTTTGTAAATTGCCGGATTCTCTTAGGTTGTTTGTAAAAAACAGAAGATAATTTTAGAAAAATCCTTGCGTTGCAAAGGAAAAAGGCGTATACTAATTTTGTGAAAATATACATATTAGGAGGTGGGAACGTGTATCAGATTGGGGATAAAGTTGTGCATCCCATGCACGGGGCCGGGGTTATTGACTCCATTGTGCAACGGAAGGTCAACGGCGTGGTAAAAGACTACTATCTTTTGAATTTGTTTAATGGAAATATGATGGTCATGATTCCCACTGACAACACCAATGAGATCGGGGTGCGGCCGGTGGTATCCGGGCAGGAAGCAACCAAGCTCATCCAAGCCATGGAGCATATCCAGGTCGATATGACCCAGAACTGGAACCGGAGATACCGGGAGAATATGACCCGGATTAAGAGTGGGAACCTGCTGGAGGTGGCCCGTGTAGTAAAGGGGCTGACATTCCGGGAACATGAACGCGGGTTGTCTACTGGAGAGCGGAAGATGCTTCACACAGCAAAGCAGATTCTGATTTCAGAGTTGGTGCTGGCCCAGAGTCTGCCCTATGAGACGGTGGAGGAACGGGTGGACCGGATCCTTGCCCATTGATAGAGACAGAAAAGGAGCCGTTCGGCTCCTTTTTGCGATTGAACGGAGGTTGTAGCCTATGGGATGGTTCAGACGAAAAGGCAGGAAGAGGGAGACCGGCTTTTGTTCCGCAGTTGTGGTGGCCGCAGGTTCCTCCAGTCGGATGGGTGAGGACAAGATCATGCGGGAGCTGGGGGGGCTTCCTGTGGTTGCCCGCACATTGATGGCTTTTGAACAGGCGGCGGAAATAGACGAGATTGTGGTGGTTACCAGGGAAGAACTGGTGGCTGAGCTGGCTGCGCTGTGCCGGGAACTCCAGATATCCAAGGTGTCTAAGGTGATTCGGGGCGGACATACCCGAACCCAGTCCGCCCGCATGGGGACACTGGAGGTCAGGCGGGAGGCAGAACTGATCGCTATTCATGACGGCGCCCGGCCCTTTGTCAGCCAGGAGGTGATTTCCGCAGCCATTGAAAAGGCTGCCCAGACCGGTGCTGCCGCACCGGCGGTTCCTGTGAAAGACACCATCAAATCAGCCGCTGACGGGGTGGTAGAGCGTACATTAGACCGCTCTAAGCTGTATGCTGTCCAGACTCCCCAAGTCTTTGAAGCATCTCTGATCCGGGCGGCTCTGCAGAAGGCACTGGATGATGGGATAGAACTCACCGATGACTGTGCCGCCGTGGAAAGGCTGGGAATGCGTGTGTCCCTTACGCCGGGCGATGAGAAGAATATCAAGCTGACCACGCCGGCGGATTTGCTGTGGGGAGAGGCGCTTTTGAGTGAGGGGGTATTGTAATGCGGATCGGACATGGCTATGATGTACACCGGTTGGTGCCGGAGCGAAAACTGATCCTGGGCGGAGTGGATGTTCCGTATGGATTTGGCCTGTTAGGACATTCGGACGCAGATGTGCTCACCCACGCAGTGATGGACGCTCTGCTGGGGGCAGCGGGCCTGTGGGACATTGGGCATGCTTTTCCTGATACGGATCCTGCGTATGAGGGAATTTCCAGTCTAAACCTACTGGAACAGGTGATGGAGAAGCTTGCGTTAAGAGGATTCTATGTCGGCAATGTGGACGCCACAATCCTGGCTCAACGGCCGAGGCTTGCCCCGTTCATTCCAAGAATGAGGGAGAACCTGGCAAAAGTTCTGGGCCTTGTGCCGGACCGGGTTAATGTTAAAGCTACCACCGAGGAAGGACTCGGCTTTACTGGAGCTGGGGAGGGGATTGCCGCCCACGCAGTGGCTTTACTCCTGGAGCGATAGAGAATTTCCAGACGCACAAACGCTCCTCTCGGGACATATACTGTCCTGAGAGGAGCGTTTTGACATGGTCTTTGAGCGGAACCTGAACCACAGAGAAAGGAGCCCTGCGGCCATGTGGATATGGGAAAATACGCCGCCGGATCACTTACAGCCTGAGGGAAGGGAGGTCGGGGCAACATGATCTATTACCTGATTATTTGCCGCTCGCTGACCTACGCCCAACGTACAGCACGGATTTTGGAGCGGGCTGGTATCAGCGGCCATATCATGAGGGCGCCCAAGCTGATTTCAAAAGAGGGGTGCGGTTACTGCGTCAAAATTGCTGAGCGACGCCTTACCGATGCGCTTCGAATTCTGCAGCGGGAGGGGATGGCTCCCAAGCAGGTATTCCTTCAGGATGCCGATGGTGTATTTAGTGAGGTGCAGTCATGATCTATCTGGACAGCGCGGCTACGACTCTGGAAAAGCCGTCTGGCGTGGCCTCATCGATCGCCTGGGCGGTCAATCACTTGGCCAGCCCCGGCCGGGGCGGTCATCGGGCGAGTATGCGGGCGGCGGAGATTATGTATCGCTGCCGGGAGACGGCCGCCCGGATGTTCCACGTGGGGCAACCGGAACAGGTGATACTCACCTCAAACGCGACCCACGCCCTGAACCTGGCCATTCACTCCCTGGTGCGGCCAGGTAGCGTGGTGCTGATCTCTGGTTATGAGCACAACGCAGTCACGCGTCCGCTGTGTCAAGGCCCGCGCGTCAGGGTTAAAGTTGCGGCAGGACCTCTGTTTGATCCGGACGGCGTGTATGAGGCATTTGAACGGGAGTTGACGGATGAGGTGGATGTGGTCATCTGCAATCATGTCTCCAACGTATTTGGCTTCATCCAGCCTGTGGAGCGGATCGCGGCGCTTTGCCGGCGACGGGGAAAGCCACTGATCGTCGATGCGTCCCAATCTGCCGGTACACTGCCAGTGGATCTTACCGGATGGGGAGCCGCCTTTGTTGCCATGCCAGGGCACAAAGGGCTATATGGCCCGCAAGGAACCGGTTTGCTTTTATGTAACGCCCAGACGCTGCCGCTGCTTTATGGTGGAACCGGGAGTGTGTCCAGCAGTCAGCAGATGCCAGATTTCCTACCCGATCGGCTGGAAGCAGGAACCCAGAACGTCTGCGGTGCGGCAGGGTTGCTGGCCGGTATGCGGTTTGTCCAAAGCCTCGGTGTGGAGCGAATCTGCCAGCATGAGCAGAAACTCTGCCGCAGGATGATGGATGGAATGGAAGATCTACCCGGTATACAGCTGTACCGTGGAGGCATCGCAGTTCAGAGCGGATTGTTTTCTTTCCGGATAGAGGGGATGGACTGTGAGGCGGTGGGTGAGAGCCTAAGCCGTCGAGGCATTGCGGTGCGGGCGGGACTGCACTGTGCGCCCATTGCCCACCGCACGGTGGGCACTTTGGAGAGCGGAACCGTTCGGGTCAGTTTTTCCGCATTTAATCAAATGCGCCAAATTGAGCGTGTGATAGCCGCCGTTCGGGCGGTCATTTGGGAGAGGGCACAGTGAGCGCTGTGTCCTCTCTTTCTATTCCAGTTGCGGGAGGAATGATGATTTAGAAAAGTTAAAAATATTTAATTTTTTTGAATTTTGTCCCATCGGCTTGCCATTCAACAGCAAATGGGCTATAATGACTTGGATAAACATGTGGGGCTCAGCCCCTTTTGGCATGGGGATGGAAGGGCTGGTGATTTGTTTTGTTGGACAGGATCAGAGAGATGTTGAATACCGGTTTGGAACTGGCTAGGCTGATCGGAATCTTTGACATTATAGACATCGCCCTGATCGCCTTTGTGATCTACCATATCTTCCAATTCGTTCGCCGGAGTCGTTCCGGCCAGGTGGCAAAAGCCATCCTGTTCATCTTAGTGGCCATGGCGGTGGCAAATCTACTCCACTTGAGGGTGGTCAGCTTCCTGCTGAACTATGCGGTGGAGTTGGGTGTGATTGCCCTGGTCATCATCTTTCAACCGGAGATCCGCCGGTTCTTGGAGCGCATGGGCAGCGGTAAGATCAAGGAGCTGTTCATCGTGGAGAGTTCCAGCGATGAGCTGGAGATTGCCATTGAGGAGACGGTGAAGGCCTACGTTTCCATGTCCCGGGATAAGGTTGGCGCATTGATGGTCTTTGAGCGTAAGACTGTATTGGACGATGTGCTGAAGACTGGTGTAACTATGGATGCCCGCATATCTTCGGAACTGCTTAAAAACTTATTTTGGAACAAGGCACCCCTCCATGACGGCGCGGTGATCGTGCGAAATGGCCGCATCGTGGGAGCAGGGTGTATGCTGCCCATGTCCGGCAATGTGAATTTGAGCCGGGATCTGGGCATGCGTCATCGTGCCGGCATCGGTATTAGTGAGAGCTCCGATGCAGTGGTGGCCATTGTCTCCGAGGAAACGGGTTCCATCTCGGTGGCCATCAACGGCATGCTCAAACGGAACCTGTCTCCGGAGACCCTGGAAAAGCTGCTGCGCAGCGAACTGATGCCTGAAACAGATGAAAAGAAGACCACTACTGCCGCAGCCAGACTGTCTGACCTGATCAAGGGCAGGAAGGGGGACAAGACGAATGGGAAAGAAGATTCTTGACAGCAAAATACTCTATATCTTCCTGTCTGTGCTCCTCGCCATTGCCCTGTGGTTCTATGTCACCTCTCTGGACGGCAACGAGGATTCCAAAACCATTTCCGGTATCCAGGTGGAATTTGCGGGGGTGGAGGCTCTGGAGCAGCGGGGGCTAATGATCGTAGGGGATGCCCCCAGGGTTTCCGTGCGGGTGAGCGCGGCGCCCATGGTGCTGGCCAGGTTGGACAGCCAGTCCGTGCAGGTCAGCGTGGATGTCTCCCAGATCACGGAGGCATCCCAGTATACCCTGGCCTATACCGCCACCCTTTCCCTTCCGGCAGGGGTCAGTTCTAGCCAGGTACAATTCCTCTCTGGACAGACCGGAAACGTAACTTTTACCGTAGCTCGGTACACCTCCCGCCAGGTGGAGATCCAGGGCCAATTCGTGGGTACCGTGGCAGAGGGCTACCTGGCTGGCCTAGCCGATGACTTCGTTTTCTCGCCCACCACGCTGACGGTGAGCGGCCAGGCGGATATGGTCAACCAGATCAGCTGCGTGCGGGTGACAGTGGACGGGGAAGGTCTAACCGATTCCATTAACGGGGACTATCCCTATGAGTTCATCGGTACTGACGGTGAGCCGCTGGAGGATCTGGACGTAGAGGTGGACAGTGAGACGGTCCATGTGTCCTTCCCCATCTATGCAACGGCGGAAATTCCCCTCCAGGTAACCCTGGTGGCGGGCGGCGGCGCCAGCTCCGCAAATGCCAGCTATGAGCTGAGTGAGGACACCATCCTGGTGGCCGGAAGTGCTCAGGCGGTAGCGGCCATCCAGGAGGAGGGGGCGCTGACCATTGCGGCCATTGACCTGGCCACTGTTCGGGACGGCGATCAGCTGCATGTAAGCATTCCCTTAGCGGACGAGCTGACCAATATCAGCGGGTTCACCGAGGTGACGGTAACCATCCACATTGACGAGGGACTAGAGACCCGTACCGTTGAGACCAGCAATATTGATTATATCAACTGTCCGGACGGCTGGACGGCCAGGATCCTCACCCGGGTGCTCAGCGTGGAGATTCGGGGCACACCAGAACTGGTGGAATCCGTGATCGAGGAAAACGTGATCGTGTCCGTGGATCTGTCCGACATTCACGAGGCAGCTGGACAATATTCCGTATCGGCTACGGTGTATCTGAACAGTGTGGGAACAGTGGATCAGATCGGGGTCATGAGCAACGGCTATGAGGTAGTCGTTGAACTGAGCCGGAGCTGATCGGCGATGTTTGGCTATGTCAGGCCGGCACTCAACCGGCTCAGTGAGGAAGATCGGGCCAGTTACCAGAGCGCTTACTGCGGATTGTGCCATGCCATGGGCAGGCGCCATGGGTTTTTAACCCGGTTTACCCTAAACTATGATTTCGCTTTTCTGGCCATCCTGATTTCCGGAGGGCGGGGCGTAAGCGGTACCTGTGCGATGCGTTGCCCAGTCCACCCCATCCGCCGGCCGCAGCAATGCCTGGCGGGCGCTGGGCTGGATGTCACGGCAGACGAAAGCGTGATTCTCACATGGTATAAACTTACCGATGACGTTCAGGACCATGGGCTTGTGACCGGGCTGCCCTACCGCCTGATTCGCCGGCTGTTCCGTCGGGCTTACCGCCGGGCTGCCCTGGCCCGTCCATGCTTTGACCAACAGGTTGGCGCCGGAATGGAGCGTTTGCGGCAGATGGAGAAGGAACGCTCTCCAAGATTGGATCGGGTTGCAGACGCGTTTGCGGGCATCCTAGCGGCAGCAGGTGCCGGACAGATGCCTGACGAGTCCAGCTGTCGGGCCATGGAGCAGATGCTTTACCACTTGGGGCGGTGGATCTATCTGGCGGATGCATGGGACGATCTGGATGAGGACAGGAGGCGCGGGAGATATAATCCCCTGGATGCCCGTTTTTCCGGTAGGGCAAAGGAGGAGCGGGCATATGTAGAGACGACGCTGACCCACTCCTCCCGGCTGGCCGCCGCCGCAGCCAACCTGATTGACTTTGGAAAATGGACTCCAGTTGTGGAAAATGTACTGTATTTCGGCCTGCCGGCAGTGCAAACCGCCGTGTTAGATGGCCGTTGGAAAGAAATGCGTAAAGTAAGGGAGAAACAGACGAATGAGAGATCCGTATGAAGTACTTGGTGTAAGCCCGAATGCCAGTGACGAGGAGATCAAGAGAGCCTACCGGGAGCTGGCGCGGAAATACCACCCGGACAACTACCAAAACAACCCGCTGGCGGACCTGGCCGAGGAAAAGATGAAGGAGGTCAACGAGGCCTACGACGCTATCACCAAAAGCCGGTCCGGCGGGGGCGCTCCCGGCGGGTACCAGTACGGGGGGGGCAGCTCCACGTCCTACCAGGGCGGCTACTCCTCCTCGTCCGGCAGCCAGACCTTTGCCCAAGCGCGGCAGTATATCAACATGGGGAACCTGGACGGCGCGGAGCGGATCCTCCAGGGATCAGCTACAAAGAACGGCGAGTGGTATTTCCTCATGGGGAGCATCGCCTACCGCCGGGGTTGGCTGGATGAGGCCCGGCAGAACTACCAGATCGCCTGTCAGATGGAGCCCAACAATCTGGAGTACCGTCAGGCCCTCAACATGATGCAGCGGGGCGGGTATGGCTACCACTCAGACGTATCTGGGGCGCAGTGCGACAGTCTGGATTGCTGTGCCTCTATGCTCTGTCTGAACTGCCTGTGTGGAGGGTGCCGTTGAGATGAGATCAAATGGATCGGCGAGAAAGGTGGCATACCCCGCTATTTTGAGTGCGGTCTCCCTGGTGTTGGTTTATATTGGATCTGTTGTGCCCTCCGGAAACTGGGGAGTTGTCGCGGTGGCAGGGCTGCTGCCCTGTGCGGCGGTAATTTCCGTCGGACTTCAGGCGGGCTTTCTCTGTTGGGCATGCGTGTCTTTGCTTGCATTCCTTCTCATTCCGGATAAATTCTGCGTGCTGATGTATGCGGTTCTGTTTGGCCTGTACCCCATGATGAAATCCCTGATCGAACGCATCCGACGCAGGCCGCTGGAATATCTTCTGAAGCTGGTCTTCTTTAACGCCGCTTTTACGGTAATCTATTTGGTCATGAAGGCTGCGGTGCTGGCATCCCTGCCCCAAGTCCTCTCTGTGGTATGGGTGCTGTATGGAGTGGCCAATGTGGCGTTTCTGCTGTACGACTATGGGTTTAGCAAGCTGGTCTCATTATACCTTGCCCGGATCCACCGGGCGATGCGCTGAGCGGCTGGGAGGAGGGGACGCAGATGATCAAGAGCATGACCGGCTACGGCCGGGGAGAGAGCGGCTCAGAGCATGTCACGGTGACGGTGGAGCTTCGCTCGGTGAACAACCGATACCTAGATTGCACGGTAAAGATGCCTCGCTCCTATATCTTCGCAGAGGACGCCATCAAGGAGCGGATTCAGTCCCGGGTGGCCCGGGGTAAGGTGGACGTGTTCATCACCGTGGTTCAGAGTGGAGGAGATGCTTTCTCCGTCACGGTGAATGAGGATCTGGCCAAAGCTTATATTACTGCCCTGGAACAGCTTTATTGTCTGGACCCCGCCCATGTGAAGCCGGACTACCGGGCCACCGACCTGGCCCGTTTCCCCGATATACTTGTGGTGGAAAAGCAACCGGAGGATCAGGACGCCCTAAAGGGGCTGATGCTGGAAGCCCTGGACCGGGCGCTGGACGACTTTGACGCCATGCGCTGCCGGGAGGGAGGGCGTATGGCTCAGGATATCCTCGGCCGGGCGGAGACCATCGAGGAGTTCATCGGCCAGATTGAGGCACGGTCTCCCCAGACGGTGGCAGACTACCGATCCAGGTTGGAGGCAAAACTTCGGGAGGTCTTACAGAACGTTCAGATCGACGAAAGCAGACTACTCACCGAGGCGGCTATCTTCGCCGACAAGGTGGCTGTGGACGAGGAGACCGTTCGTCTGCGCAGCCATCTGGCCCAGCTCAGGGAGCTGTTGGGAAGAGGCGGCCCGATTGGCCGCAAACTGGATTTCCTGATCCAGGAGTTCAATCGGGAGGCCAATACCATTGGATCCAAGTGCAACGATGTGGAGAACTCCCGTCGTGTGGTGGATCTCAAGGCGGAAATCGAGAAGATCCGGGAACAGGTTCAGAACCTGGAGTGAGGAGGCAGAAAGATGCGGCTGATCAATATCGGGTTTGGCAGCGCTGTTTCCGAGGGAAGGATCATTGCGGTGGTCAGCCCCGAGTCTGCGCCAATCAAACGTCTGGGTCAGGAGGCCAAAGAACGGGGGCTGCTGATCGACGCCAGCTTTGGCCGGAAGACGAAGGCTGTGTTGGTGATGGACACCGGCCATGTGATCTGGTCCTCGTTGACGCCGGATCAGATCAGCAGCCGGTCTGTCCAATGTGCGGAACGGGAAACTGTAGCAGAGGAAGAGAAATCATGAGCGGGCTAAAGAAACAGAGAAAAGGGGAACTGATTGTTCTCTCCGGGCCCTCCGGTGTGGGAAAGAGTACGGTAATTGCGGAACTGCTCAGCGATCGCCGGGATATTTACTTTTCCGTATCATATACTACCCGGGCACCCAGGGTAGGCGAGGCTGATGGGGTGAACTATAACTTTGTTACCCGGTCGGAGTTTGAACGAATGATCCATCACGGAGAGCTGTTGGAGTATGCTGAGTATGTGGGAAACTATTATGGTACATCTCTGAGGACCATTCAGGAAAAGCTGGATCAGGGCATTGACGTCCTGTTGGATATTGAGGTCCAGGGCGCGGCAAAAGTGCGGGAAAAATGTCCGGATGCGGTTCTAATCTTCATCATACCGCCCTCCTTGGAGGAACTGTCCCGTCGGCTCTATCAGCGCAATACCGACACTTCAGAGGTAATTGGGCGGCGATTGGAGCGGGCGCGGCTGGAGTGTCGGGAAAGCGTATGCTATGATTATCTCGTGGTCAATGATAACGTGATGAACGCCGCCCACGAAATTCGCTCCATTCTAGAGGCGGAGCGATGCAGAGTAAAGAAGCGCATCCATCTTGCCCAGAGCATTGTTGGCAATGCAGATACGCTGAAGTGTATGTGAGGAAAACGGAAAGGATTGACGAAACTATGCTGTTGTACCCTGCGATGAAAGACTTGCTGAAGAATGTACCCAGCCGCTATTTGCTGGTGAACCTTGTGGCATCCAGAGCCAGAAAAATTTCCAGCGAAGCGGAGCGGGAGGGGATCCATTTGGAGGAGAAGCCGGTGACTATAGCCATCGAAGAAGTGGCTAACGGCATGCTGCGGCCTGAGACGGCAGAGTTTTCCGAGGCCGCCTCACAGGAAACAGAGTCCGGGAACTTAGATAGTGCGGAACACGCACAGATGGAAAGTGCTGTGGCTGGCGAAGCATAACATAGAAGGAGGAGCAAGCGGCAAGAAAAGCCGCTTGCTTTTTGGACGACAAAATTGCAGGGGGGAGGGAAAGCTATGCCGCTTATTGCAAAGATTGCTGTGGCTGCTGCCCCTTATGCCATTGACCGCCCTTATGATTATCAGATCCCGGCTGAACTGGAAGATATGCTAAGTCCGGGCATGCGTGTGGCAGTTCCATTTGGGAAAGGGAACCGGATAAGCGACGGTATCGTGCTATCCATAGGCCCAATCCAAGAACAGCAGGGAACGCTCAAACAGATCCTAGCCCAGTTGGATGACGAGCCCATGCTGAGTGCCCAAGATATCCAACTGTCTCTTTGGATGCGAGATCAGTATTTCTGCACCGTATATGACGCTGCCCGAGCGATCCTGCCTGCCGGTCTATGGTTTTCCCTAAAAGACTGCTGGAGGATTGCTCCTGGAGTGAGCCGGGAAGCGGCCTACGAGGCCGCTGGAAGTTCTTCCAAAGCCAAGCATTTGGTGGAGCTGCTCTTCGCTAACCACGGCTGGGCAGAGCTGAGCCAGATTCGACTTGCCTTTGGTACCTCGGATCCTATGCCTGCGCTGCGGGATTTGGAGCGGGCCGGTGTGGTAACACGGGGGGCCAATGCGTCCCGTGCGGTCGGGGATAAAACAGAGAAAGTGGCCGTCTTGGCCGCGCCTGCAGAAGAAGCTATGACCTATGCCAATAGCAGGCGCCGCCGTGCGCCTCTACAATATGAGGTGATCCAGGCTCTGTGTGCGGTGGGCCGGGTATCAACTAAGGAGCTGTGTTACTTTACCGGAGCATCCATATCTACTTTGAAAGCCCTAGAAAAAGCTGATATCCTGACGCTGGAGACGCAGGAGGTTCACCGCAGGCCACAGTTCCCTCAAATAGAGAGGGCAAGTCCGCCCGTGCTTAACGAGGAGCAACAGCAGGCTTTTGCGGCGATGACCGCCCTGTCTGAAAGCGGAAGGCCTGAGATAGCACTGCTGTATGGGGTCACCGGGAGCGGAAAAACCCAGGTTTATATCCGGCTGATCCAGTGGATGCTGGAACGGGGGAAGTCCGCGCTGGTTTTGGTGCCGGAGATTGCCTTGACCCCCCAGCTGATGCACATTTTCTTATCCCATTTTGGCGGCCAAGTCGCTATTCTCCACAGCGGCCTTACAACTGGAGAACGCTATGATGAGTGGAAGCGGGTGCGAAGCGGCAAGGCCGTTGTTGCTGTGGGAACCCGCTCTGCAGTTTTTGCACCCTTATCCAACTTGGGAGTGATCATTCTGGATGAGGAGCAGGAGCCGGCCTATAAATCAGAGCAAACGCCGCGGTACCATGCCAGAGATGTGGCAAAATACCGATGCTATAAATCCAAAGCCTTGCTGGTTCTGGGTTCCGCGACGCCTTGTGTGGAGAGCATGTACCACGCCCAAAACGGCACCTATCATCTGCTGAAGATGACGCATCGCTATAACGACCATCAAATGCCTAACGTATCTATTGTGGATATGAAGCGCGAATTGCGCCGGGGGAATGGTGGCTGCATCAGCGGAGCGTTGGAGCAGGCCCTGAAGGATACCTCAGAGCGGGGAGAACAGGCCATTCTTTTTTTGAACCGACGTGGCGCCAACCGCCTGGTAAGCTGTGGAGAGTGCGGACAGGTACCCACTTGTCCCCGATGTTCCGTGCATCTGACGTATCATTCTGCCAATCATCGTTTGATGTGTCATTACTGCGGGCACTCAGAGCCGCTGCCTGAACGCTGTCCGCATTGCGGAGGCATCCTTAACTTTATTGGCGTTGGGACGCAAAAGGCAGAGGAGGAATTGCGCCAGAAACTACCCGGCATTCGAATCCTTCGTATGGACGCAGATACCGTCTCCGCGACCCACAGCCACGATATGATTCTGGAGCAGTTTCAGAAAGAAAACATCCCTGTTCTGCTGGGAACGCAGATGGTCGCCAAAGGATTGGACTTTGAAAACGTCACGCTGGTAGGTGCATTGGAGGCGGACCAGGCCCTCTATGTAGAGGATTTTCGGGCGGGGGAGCGCACCTTTTCACTGCTGACCCAGGTGGTGGGAAGATCTGGCCGTGGAGACAAGATAGGACGGGCCTTAATCCAGACCTATACCCCGGAAAATGAGGTGATACAGTATGCGGCGCGTCAGGACTATGACGCTTTCTACAAAAGCGAAATCCGCATGCGTCAGCTTCGATTTTCCCCCCCATTTAGCGATCTTTTTGTACTGGGAGTGTCAGGTTTAGAGGAGACCGCTGTGCTTCAGGCCTGTCTAAAGATTCGAGATGGCCTGGAGCAGGCGTTAAAGCAGCCCCCATATGGCGGATATTCATTCCGTCTGTTGGGGCCCGCTCCCGCAGCGGTAGTCAAGGTGAATGGCCGCTACCGTTACCGGATCACGCTCAGCGTTCGCAATGTCCGGGAGGTTCGGCAACTGGTGGCCCATTTGATTCGCCGTGCCCAGGGGGATAAGGCCAATCGAGGGCTGACCATTTTCGCAGATTTGAACCCAATTGGGTGATCAGGTATGAACTGGAATTGTACAACTCGTCTTTCGTGCATACGGAAGAATAAAGGCTCATAAGGAGGAATCCGCATATGGCACTGCGTAAAATTTTAACTCAAGGCGATCCCGCTCTGCACAAGGTTTGTCGTCCAGTGGAAAAATTTGATGAACGACTGCATATTTTATTGGACGATATGAAAGAGACCCTGACCCAGGCCAATGGAGTAGGGCTGGCTGCCCCCCAGGTGGGTATTCTGCGCCGGGTGGTTGTTGTGGTGAATGAACAGAACGAAATGGTGGAACTGATAAATCCTGTCATCGTCCATTCAGAAGGGGAACAGACCGGTCTGGAAGGTTGTCTCTCTGTCCCGGGGCAGTACGGCGTAGTTACCCGTCCCTACAAGGCCACCGTTCGGGCCCAGGACAGAAATGGGGCAGTATTTGAGATAACCGGGGAAGGGGTAGTAGCCCGGTGTTTCTTCCATGAGCTGGAGCATTTGGATGGACACCTATTTGTGGAACACACAGACCGACTGTACACTGCAGATGAACTGGACGCGATGGAAAAGTCTGGGGCGGAGGCGGAAGATCGATGAGAATTGTTTTTTTTGGAACGCCAGAGTTTGCGGTTCCCGCCCTAACCGCCTTGGTAGATTCCAAGCAGACGGTGGTTGGGGTATTTACTCAGCCGGACAAACCGAAAAATCGAGGCATGAAATTGATGCCAACACCTGTAAAGGAATATGCCGTTACACATGATATTCCGGTATATCAACCCAAAACGCTTCGGGACGGAACCGCGCTGGAGATTCTGCAGCAGTTGGATCCGGAATTGATCCTAGTTGCCGCTTACGGAAAAATTCTGCCGAAGGAAATTCTGGGTCTCCCGGCAAAGGGATGCGTGAATATCCACTCTTCGTTGCTGCCCAAATACAGAGGGGCTGCCCCGATTAACTGGGCAATTCTCAATGGAGAGGACTATACCGGTGTCACCTTGATGTATATGGCGGAGGGATTGGACACCGGGGATATCATCACCTGGGAGAAAACTGATATTTCCTTGGATGAAGATGCGGCTCAGCTTCGGGATCGTCTGGCCAAGCTGGGGGCAAAACTGCTGATTGAGACGCTGCCCGACTTAGAAGCAGGGACAGTACAAGCGATACCCCAGGACGATGCCCTTGCCTGCTATGCTCCTATGCTTTCCAAGGACCTGTCGCCTATCAACTGGAACGGGAGTGCCAGGCAGATTCATGATCAGGTCCGCGGTCTGATCCCTTGGCCCTCCGCTGTGACGGCATTGGGCGGTGTGCGGTGTAAGGTATGGAAGACCGCCCTTTCGGGCGAGTGTTCCGGAAAGGCCCCGGGGAGTGTGGTTCAGGCGGACAGGCATGGGCTGAAGATTGCATGTGGGGATGGAGAGGTCCTGGAACTGTTGGAGATACAGCCAGAGGGAAAGAAACGCATGACTGCGTCCGCCTTTTTAGCTGGCCATCCTATTCCAGTCACATGACGGGAAGAAACGGACATCCCTTGACCTCCTCCAGAGAGGTGGCTGTACAAACCCTGGACGCCTTCCGTTGTCGGGGAGCGTGGTCAGACGGATATCTGAAGCGTATGCTCCGGGAGAATCGGCTGGACAGGAGGGAGGCGGCTCTGGCCACTCGGCTTTGCTATGGTGTGCTCCAAAACCAGATGCTGCTGGATTGGCATCTCCGGCGTTTCTCCAAGCTTCCGCTGGAAAAGCTGGAGGGCAAGGTGCTGTGCATCCTTCGGGTGGCGGTTTATCAAATGCTCTTCATGGATAGAATTCCTTCCAGTGCCGCAGTGAACGAAGCGGTCAACCAGGCACGGGTTCATAGCCGGAATCCGAAAACGGCCGGTATGGTCAATGGAATTTTGCGGGCCATGCTCCGACAGATGCCACTGCCTCAGCCAGAAGAAAGGGACGAGATAGACACTTTGGCTGTTCGGACCAGCCATCCGCGCTGGCTCGTTGAGCAATTTTCCAATCGGCTGGGGTTGGAGGAGGCCGGGGCCCTGCTTGCGGCGAATAACCTGGATGCACCGATTACGGCGCAGGTAAATCTCTGCCGCATTTCGGTCCAAGAACTGCAGAAACGGTTGGGAGAAGAGGGGGCAACAGCGCGGCCTCATCCCTGGATGTCCGGTTGCCTAACATTGGATCATACCGGGAATCTGGAGTCGCTTTCCACCTTCCAAGATGGATTGTTTTATGTCCAGGATTGCGCAGCCAGGCTGGCGGTTTCCGCAGCGGGACTGAAGCCTGGAGATCGGGTGTTGGACTGCTGTGCTGCGCCGGGAGGGAAGACCTTTGCTGCTGCAGTTGACCTGGAGGATAGGGGCCTGGTGATATGCTGTGATATTCACCCCCATAAAGTGAAGCTGATCGAGGCAGGGAAGAGTCGCCTGAAGTTAGACAGTCCCCATCCCATGCTTCAGGACGCATCACAGTTACGGCCGGAATGGGCGGAACAGTTCGATGCTGTAATTGCGGATGTGCCCTGTTCAGGACTGGGGATCATTCGGAAGAAGCCGGATATTCGCTACAAGGATCCAGAGTCCTTGGCGGGGTTGCCTGCGATACAGGGCCGAATCCTGGACTGTAACGCGGCCTATGTAAGGAAGGGCGGTGTACTGATCTATTCCACCTGCACTTTGCTCCAGCGGGAGAATGAGGATGTGGTGAGCGGTTTTCTCACCGCCCATCCGGACTTTTCCCTGGAGGCATTTGAACTGCCTTACTGGGGAAGGCAGGAGGGAATGATCACCCTATGGCCTCATATCCATGGCACCGACGGCTTTTTTATTGCGAAGCTGCGCAGGGAAGGGTGAAGTGTCGATGATTGATCTGAAATCCATGACTCAGGAAGAAATGCGTTCCTTCTTCCAGGAGATGGGTCAGCCAAAATTCCGGGCCAAGCAGGTATTTCAGTGGCTGCATCGTGGAGCGTCCGGCTTCCAAGAGATGAGCAACATTCCAAAGACTCTGCAGCAGCAGCTGGCACAAACTTGCCGACTTAGTGTGCCAGAGGTCGTGCGTAGGCAGGAATCCAAGTTGGACGGCACCATTAAGTACCTATGGCGGCTGTGGGACGGCAACTGTATTGAAACAGTACTCATGCGCTATCACCATGGGAATACGATCTGCGTGTCCTGTCAGGTAGGATGCAATATGGGCTGTGTCTTCTGCGCGTCTACTCTAGGAGGAAAAGTGCGGGATTTGGCTCCCTCAGAAATTCTGGATCAGGTGATTTTTACACAGAAGGATAGTGGGGTCCGTATTTCCAATATCGTCATGATGGGGATCGGTGAACCGTTGGACAACTATGAAAACGTGATGCAGTTTCTGAGGTTGGTGAATGATCCGGACGGTTTGAATATCGGAATGAGGCATATTTCCCTGTCCACCTGCGGTTTGGTGAACAAAATTGACAAATTAGCGGATAGTGAGTTACAATTAACCCTAAGCGTATCCCTCCATGCCCCAGATGATGAGACTAGGTCAAGGTTGATGCCGGTCAACCGGTCTGTGGGTGTGGAGCGGTTAATGCGGTCCTGCCGGAGCTATTTTGAAAAAACCGGACGGCGCATTTCTTATGAATATGCCGTTATTGACGGAGTGAACGACAGTGATTGGCAAGCGGATTTGTTGGCTGAACTGCTGAAGGGACAGCCAGCCCATGTCAATCTAATTCCGTTGAACAATGTGGAAGAGTCCCCACTGAAGCCAAGTCCGAGAGTGAGGCAGTTTCAGCAGCGGCTGGACCAGCAAGGGATTACTGCCACGGTTCGGCGTAAATTAGGCGGCGACATTGACGCTTCCTGCGGCCAGCTCCGCCGCAAACAGATGCGAGAGAGCACCACCCACCCTGGGAAAGGATGAAGTGCCATGAATCTATTTGGGTTGACGGATACGGGAGCGGTTAGGAGAGAAAACCAGGACAGCTATGCCATACGGGAGCTGAATGACCAGATGGCAGTGGCTGTGGTCTGTGACGGCATGGGCGGGGCTCGGGCAGGAAACGTGGCAAGTGCTGTCGCGGTGGAGACTTTCACCGCCGCAGTGGAGGATTTTTTCCGGCAGCGGCCTCCCCAAAATCGGGATGATCGTCTGAAGATGATGCGCGTTTCCAGCCAAAAGGCGAACCGTGTGGTGTTTGAACTGTCTGAGAGCACACCGGAGTATCAGGGAATGGGGACCACGCTGGTGGGTGCGCTGATTCTGCCGGAAGAGTTCTGCTTGGTTAACATTGGGGACAGCCGGGCGTATATCATCCGAGAAAATACCATCAAACAGATCACCCAGGATCACTCGCTGGTTCAGGTTCTGGTGGCCCGTGGAGAGCTTACGCAGGAACAGGCAAGAGTGCATCCGAAAAAGAATCTGATTACCCGAGCGCTGGGCGTGGACAACGAGGTGCAGGGAGATGTCTTTTGGACGCCGGCCTGTATGGGGGACCGCCTGTTGCTGTGCTCAGATGGACTGAGCAATGTGCTGTCAGACCAACAGCTTCTGGATACCTGTCGAAGTGGAGATGCCGAAGTTTGCTGCAGACAACTGATGGCCCAAACATTGGAGTTGGGAGCCCCAGATAACGTGACTGTTATCATGGCACAGCTGTAACAAGGAGGATTTACCATGGATCAATACATAGGTAAAATGCTCGACAACCGATATGAGATTTTGGAATGCATTGGCATCGGAGGCATGGCTGTGGTCTACAAGAGCCGGGACCATCGGCTCAACCGACTGGTGGCAGTCAAGATTTTGAAGCCAGAATTGGCAAAAGACGCGGATTTTCGCCGCCGGTTCCATGATGAGTCTCAGGCTGTTGCCATGCTCTCCCACATCAATATTGTCTCGGTCTATGATGTCAGCCATTCTGATGGCCTGGATTATATTGTCATGGAATTGGTTGACGGTATGACGCTGAAGCAGTATATGCAAAAGCGCGGTACTCCGCTGAACTGGCGGGAGGCAATTCATTTCATTACCCAAATCTTGCGGGCCCTTGGGCATGCCCACAGCCGTGGTATCGTTCATCGGGATATCAAGCCCCAAAACATTCTGGTTCTCCGGGACGGAAGCGTGAAGGTTGCAGATTTTGGGATTGCCCGTCTGGCCAGTGCGGCTCAGGCAACTTTGACCCAGGAGGCATTGGGTTCTGTACACTACATTTCCCCAGAGCAGGCAAAAGGCAGCCAAGTGGATGGCCGCTCTGATCTTTACTCTGCGGGTGTGGTACTCTATGAAATGCTTACCGGCCGCCTCCCATTTGAGGGAGAAACCCCTGTATTTGTGGCAATTCAGCATATCAACTCAATTCCCATTCCCCCCCGCGAGTTGAACCCGGATATTCCACCGAAACTTGAGGCGATTATACTAAAGGCCATGGCGCCGGATCCGGATCAGCGGTATCCTTCTGCGGAGGCGATGCTTGCGGATCTGAAAGAATTTCGGAAAAATCCAGACGCCGATACGCCGCACGTCCATGAGAATCCGGATTCGGAGGAGGTAGAGGAGCCTACCATGGTGGTCTCCCTCTCTGATCTGGCCTCAGCGGAGAGGTCAACAGCGGGGGAGCGGGAGCACCGTCTGAAAGGTCACGAGGGCGGGCAAGGCCGGATCCGGAGACCCCGTGAGCAGGACTACCAGGAGGAGAATATGGACGAGGAGGACGACCCGCCCCGGCGAAGGGGAATTCCTCCTATCGTATTCGCTGTCTTGGCCATCCTGCTGTTTGTAGGTGGGATCATCTTCTTCGCGGTGACCTTGTTCTCCCAAGATTCGGGTGATACGCCGGAAGGCTTTATTGTACCGACCCTGCTGGGCCATACCATGGAGGAGTTGGAGGCGGATCCATCCATCCAGGGTGACTTCACTGTGGAGGTCGGATCCACCGTGTACAACGAGGAGTATGAGGAAGGGCAAATCTGTGCCCAGGACCCTGAACCTGGTGAAACGGTGCGGGGAGAAAATCGGGTGATTACGGTTACCATCAGCGGTGGAGAAGAAGGCATCTATATGCCTGATAATCTAGTGGGCCAGGAGGCAACTTCCGTCATTGCTGAGCTTCAGGATATGGGGCTGCTGGTGGATCAGGAGTGGGAGTACTCCGCCAATGTGTCGGAAGGCTATGTGACCGAGTGCACCCCAGTGCCGGGCACCCGTCTGGAGCGGGGGGACCGTGTCACCATCGTGATCAGCCGGGGCCCGGAGGAGGCGCCTCCGGTGACTGTGACCCAATTTGTGGGGCTGAACATCGATCAGGTCCTGGATCAGGTGAGGAGCCTGGGCCTGACCATCGGAACCGTTTCCTATTTCCCCAATGATGAGTATGCCGAGGGGATCGTCATTTGGCAGAGCATCTCTCAGGGGGAAGAGGTAGAGGTAGGAACCGTCATCAACTTCCAGGTCAGCGAGGGCCCCGGGCCGCAGCCATCGGCAGATCCCTCACCAGACGTGACCGATCCCGTCGTGGAACCAACAGAGGGTGTCAATGCGCCTGCGGGCACTGCCGTGGTGGAGGTGGATCTGTCCCCCTATGATGGAATCGTTACCCTCCGTATCGAGGTGGGTGACCGGCCGCCAGTATTCGACAACGCTGTGGACGCCTCGAAGGTGGATACGTTCAGCCGTACCGTCAGCGGGACCGGGACGGAAACCGTGAAGATCTATATCAACAACCAGCTGATGCGCAGCTATCCGTTGACTTTTACTTCATGACGGGAATCATTATAAAAGCCCTGAGCGGGTTCTATTATGTACAGACTAAAGCATATGGAGTGGTCTGCTGTCGAGGGCGGGGAAGGCTGCGGCATGAACGGATTACGCCCTTGGTGGGAGATCGGGTTGAGCTCACTTATCAGGGTGATGATACTGGACGGGTTGACGCCGTGCTGCCGCGTATCAATCAGTTCCACCGCCCTATGGTGGCCAATATTCAACAGATGGTCATTGTGGCCTCGGGGGCTATTCCGGCAACAGACCCTTACCTCATTGATCGGATGACCGCCCTTGCGGAATGGAAGTCTTGTACGCCGATCATTTGCTTCAATAAATGTGACCTGCGTCGCATGGATGATCTTGCTGCAGTATATGAGAAGGCGGGATTTCACACTCTTCAGATCAGCGCTGAAACTGGAGAAGGAATGGATGGCCTTGCCTCCTTGTTAAGGGGAAAGGTTTCTGCCTTTACGGGCAATTCCGGCGTTGGAAAATCTAGTATTCTCAATACACTTCATCCTGGCTTTTCCCTGCGGGTAGGTGAGGTCAGCGAAAAGCTGGGCCGTGGTCGGCATACTACCCGGCATGTGGAACTGTTTCCTGTTTGTGGTGGCCTTGTTGCGGATACACCGGGTTTTTCCTCTTTGGATGCAGAGGAGATGGAGCAGGTTCCAAAAGAAGAACTGGCTCAGACATTTCGCGAGTTCGCACCTTATTCGGATCAGTGCAGGTTCAGTAGCTGCGCTCATTACAAGGAGAGGGGATGTGCAGTGCGGGATGCGGTTGGGAGCGGTTTGATCTCGCCAAGCCGATACCAGAACTATATCCGGATGTATGAGCAGGCCATGGCTCAAAAAAGCTGGGAGCGCCATGGAAAGCATTGAAAAGAGTGGAACCTGACAGGCCTCCTTTCTCATAGACTGGAACAGAATCCGGTTGATGAGGAAGGAGGCTGTTTTTATGCGTATTATGGTTGTAAAATTTCCGAAGGCCCTATGCGGGATTTTGCGTAAGATTCTGCACATGGATTGAATATTTGCGCTCTTTTTTTCATATAGGTGTCTTAGCATCCTGTCCACGGGAACGGGGGAGCTGATGCGTTTGCGTTCCCATGTGCAGCTAAAAACGAGCATCAAGCAAGGAGAGGACACTTATGGAAATGGAACTGCATCGTCAAACCCTGGAGGGATTTCACCTGGTCTTTGACTCCGCATTGGCTCAGGAAGAGACCTTGGAGTGCATTGTACCGGACGCTCTGCCCGATGTAGCCCGCATCGTTTCAGCGGTAGGACATATTTTCCTCAAAAATCGGCAGGCGGGAGGGGGCACTCTGCGGCTGAGCGGTTCAGTCTATGTCACGGTTTTGTACATACCGGAGGGTGAGAATCTGCCAAAGTCGATGGAAGCAGAGCTTCCCTTCCAATGCACCAAAGATTGTCCTCAGATCCATGAAAACTGTCGGGTTCAGGCTTCGGCCTTTGTGATCTCTGCAGATGCCCGGGCAATGAATCCGAGGAAATTGCTGATCCGAGCGTCGTTAAGTTTTTTGGTGCAAGTATATGAGCAGCAGCTGCGCGAAATCACCTGTGATGCCTCGGATGGCAAGGAGTATCATCTGGAAAAACAATATGTGCAGAGTGAGGATTGGACTGTTGCTGACGTAATGGAAAAATCATTTTTGTTTTCCGACGTATTGCGTCCGCCCGCCTCTAGACCCACAATGGAAGAGCTTCTGTACTACCGCTTACAATTGGGTGCGGCGGAGGCGAAGGCCATCGGGAAAAAACTGATTTGTAAAGGGGAATTTCATCTGTCCACTCTCTATCGGAGCGGGGAGGCAATATTGAATGCTGGATTTGAGCTGCCATTCTCCCAGATCTTCGACCTGGCGCAATCGGTAGAGGATAGCGAGGTGAACCTGTCAATACTGGCTACCGGTCTGCAGTGCACTCTGCAGGATGGAGAGTTGGCGATCAGTGTTGAGGCATTGGCTCAGGCGGTACTCTGGGTACGGCAGCCACTTACCGTGATGAGCGATGCCTATTGTACCAGCAGTCCACTGGACGTAGAACGAGCGCCTTGTACATTTTGCATTTCGGCCGTCCATGATGAGTGTCGTGAGACGGCGCGGCAGTTTTGTGAGTCTGGGATCCCGGCTAAACAGGTATTGGACTGTTTTGCATCAGTGGAATCTATAGAGTGCAAGCAGGAGGAAGGAAAGCTGAGTTGTTCTGTCCAGCTCCATGTGGAGGCTCTCTATCTCAGTGAGGATGATGCTCTGTGCGGGGTCGGTTATGCCATTCCGGTTTCGTGCGAGATCAACATCCCTGATGGCGGAAGCTGCCGGTGCGAGTGCTTGCCTATAGGAGAGCTCACCGCAGTTCCGGTAACCGGAGGGTTGGAGGTGCGCGGGGAGGTATTGTTTTCCTGGGCGACGATCCAAGAAAAAAGCATTCCTTGTGTTATCACCCTGCGGCAAGGAACGGTTCCAGCTGTCCAAATACCCAAGCCATCCCTGATCATTCGAATGGTTGGGGAGGGGGAAAGCCTGTGGGAGGTGGCAAAATCCTGTGGAGCCACCATCCAGGATATCCGAACGGCGAATGAGATCACAGATGACGAGGTGGCTACCGGCACCCTCTTGCTAATTCCCACAAAACGCAGTTGAATGCGGCACGGTAAAGTGATGAGGTTAAGCGGCATATCATTTCCGTACCTTCCGGCAACCGTTTTGTTGGCTTGTCATATTCCGGAGCTTATCCCCATACACATGAAATAAACACGGGGTGAGGAGGAATCTGCTTTGGAAAATCACAAGCTGTATGAGGATATTGCGCAGCGCACCCAGGGCGATATCTATATTGGTGTAGTAGGTCCAGTTCGAACAGGAAAATCCACTTTTATCAAGAGATTTATGGAGACGCTGGTTTTACCCAAGATCGAGAATACCTATGTTCGGGACCGGGCAAGAGATGAATTGCCTCAGAGTGGGTCCGGCCGGGTTGTGATGACGGCGGAGCCAAAGTTCGTCCCTGAGGACGCCGTGGTCATGGCTATGGAGGACGGCAGCACGTTTTCCGTTCGCCTCATTGACTGCGTAGGCTATATGGTTCCTAGTGCCATGGGACAATTCGATGGCGACCTACCCCGCATGGTGATGACCCCCTGGTTTGACCATGAGATCCCCATGACTCAAGCGGCAGAATATGGGACAAAAAAAGTGATTACGGACCACTCCACCATCGGGATTGTGGTGACTACAGACGGCACTGTAACTGATATTCCTCGGGAGGACTACCTGGAGGCGGAGGAACGTGTGATCACCGAGCTGAAGGAGCTAGGCAAACCATTCGTGGTGTTGCTCAACTCTGCCCAGCCATACAGCGATCGGGCGCAGACCATTCAGGCAGACATTGCGGAGCGATACAATGTCACATGCCTGTCAGTCAACTGCCTTACTCTAGACGAGGGAGGGGTGAGTGAAATTATCCGGGGAGTACTCCATGAGTTCCCCATGAAACAAATGGATCTATTTCTCCCCGCCTGGGTGGACGTATTACCCTTCGACCATCCCATCAAGAACGGCCTATATGCTATGATTCGGGAAGAAACTGCGGGATTGCAGCGGATTCGGGATGCGGAACGGGCCGTGGCGGCAATGGGTACTCGCGACGAGGTGAGTTCGGCAGTACTAAACCGGATGGATATGGGAAGCGGTGTGGTCACTGCCACTTTGGAACTGCCCCGAAGCCTATTCTACACCACTGTCTCCGAGCGCTGTGGACTGAACATTGCGGATGACGGAGATCTCATAGATCAGTTGACTCAGTTGGCGTCCATGAAGAAGAATTATGAAAAGGTGGAAGGCGCGCTCGCTCAAGTCGAGCAGACAGGTTATGGAATCGTCATGCCGGACGTCCAGGAAATGGTACTGGAGGAACCGGAGATCGTCAAGCAGGGGGGACGCTATGGGGTGCGCCTGCGGGCCTCCGCACCATCCATCCACATGATGCGGGCAGATATCAAGACCGAAATATCCCCCATCATGGGGACAGAAAAGCAGTCGGAAGAGATGGTGGACTATCTACTCCGTCAGTTCGAGGGAGATACCGGGAAGATCTGGGACTCCAACATCTTTGGCCGATCCTTCCATGAGCTGGTGGGGGAGGACCTGCAGAGCAAGCTCAAACGTATGCCGGAGGACGCCCGGGAAAAGCTGCGGGAGACCCTGGAACGGATCATCAACGAGGGTTCCGGAGGGCTGATCTGCATTATCCTGTGACGGCATGCAAGGCCAAATTTGCAAAAAGTGATATAGGTCTTGCACAAAAATGAGTGCAAATCGCATTTTCTTTGGTGGTGAACCACGAAAATGAATTTTAGCTATTGACTGCTTGCAAAAATGCGGGTATACTCCGACCATAAGGCAAGGGCGCTCCGGAATCCGGAGCGCCTTCTGCTTTTCGCAAGGGGGCGTGTCCACGAGAGAGGGGCGCGCCCAATTTTCATGATACCGCCGGCCGGGACCAAGGGCGGACAGGACGGCGGCGCAGAGGGAGGAAATCAAATGGAGTTTTCAATTGTGGATACCCTGTGGGTCCTGCTGGCGGCCATCCTGGTGTTCTTTATGAACCTGGGCTTTGCCTCCGTGGAGTCGGGCTTTGCCCGGGCCAAGAATACGGTGAACATTCTGTCCAAGAATTTCATCGTCTTTGCCATCTCGTCCCTGGGCTTCATGCTGCTGGGCTGGGGGCTAATGTTCGGGGGGGATAACCCCTTTGTGGGAACCGAGCATCTGTTCATCCTTGGTCAGTCCGACCTATCCTTCTATGACGATACTCTGACCTCGTCTGTGCCCTTCTGGGGTAAGTTCTTCTTTCAGCTGGTGTTCTGCGGTACAGCGGCCACCATCGTGTCCGGTGCGGTGGCTGAGCGCATCAAGTACATCTCCTTCATCATCTTCTCCTTTGTGCTCACCCTGGTGATCTATCCCATCGTGGGCCACTGGATCTGGGGCGGCGGCTGGCTGGCCGACCTGGGCTTCCTGGACTTTGCCGGTGACAGCGCGGTCCACTCCGTGGGCGGCTGGGCGGCCCTGTCCGGCGCCCTAATCCTGGGCCCCCGCATCGGCAAGTACGGCAAGGACGGCAGGCCCCGGGCCATCCCGGGCCACAACATGTCCCTGGCGGTTATTGGCTTGTTCGTTCTGTGGCTGGGCTGGTTCGGCTTCAACCCCGGCTCCACCATGAGCTTCCAGAACCCCTCCGACGTGATGCACATCCTGGTGACCACCAACACCTCCGCCATCGCCGCGGTGCTCACCTCCACCATCACCGCCTGGGTCTTCCTGGGCAAGCCCGATTTGGGCATGACCATCAACGGCTGCCTGGCCGGCCTGGTAGGGGTCACCGGCGGCTGCGCCTACTTCACCGTGGAGGTCTCCCTGCTGGTGGGGGCTATCGCCGGGGTGATCGTGGTGTTCCTGGTGGTGTTCTTCGACCGCATCAAGATCGACGACCCTGTGGGCGCCACCTCGGTCCACCTGGGCTGCGGCGTATTCGGCACCATCTGCGTGGGTCTGTTCGCCAAGGAGGGGGTCACCACCCTGTCCACCGCCAACGGCCTGTTCTACGGCGGAGGCTTCTCCCTGCTGGGAGTGGAGCTGCTGGGCGTCGTAGCCGTGGGGGCGTTCACCTTCGTCACTTCGACCGTTGTCTGGCTGGTACTGAAGAAGACCATTGGTATCCGGGTGTCCCGGGAGGAGGAGCTGGCCGGCCTGGACATCGGGGAGCACGGCAACATGGCCTATCCCGACTTCGCCGCGGCGGCCTCCATAGGCGAGTTCGCCTCAGAGGAGGGGAGCGCCAGACCTGCGGCCGCTCCGGCGGCCAGTGCCGACGAGGCGGTGCCCGTGGTCCATAAGGTTGCCACGCCCAGCGACGGCGGGCCGAAGCTGACCCGGGTGTCCATCATCACCAACCAGTCCCGGTTCGCCCAGCTCCAGGACGCATTGGAGAAGCTGGGAGTCACGGGGATGACGGTGAGCAATGTGTTCGGCTATGGCGCGCAAAAGGGTCACCAGACCTACTACCGGGGTGCTCCTGTGGAGGCCCGGCTGCTGCCCAAGGTGAAAATCGACGTGGTGGTCAGCAAGATCCCCACTCAGGTGCTGGTGGACGCGGCCAAACAGGCGCTGTACACCGGTAAGGTGGGGGACGGTAAGATCTTCGTCTATGACGTGGAACAGGTGGTAAAGGTACGTACCGGAGAGACCGGATACGACGCGCTTCAGGATGAGACCTGAGATATTTCCGGTTCTTATAAGGCAAGTGGGAAACAGTTTCGTGCTGTTTCCCACTTGCCTTATAAATACAGAATTTAGCTTGGCAGGCTATGAAAGGCCCTGCGCTATTTTTTGAAGTCGCTCTGAGTCTGACAGGGATAGTGAGCCATACCTGGTTTTGAGAATGCCCTTTTGACTGAGCTGCCCCAAAATCCGGCTGACAGTTACTCGGCTGACCCCCACGGCCTGACCGATTTCCTCATGGGTGCAGTGGAGCAGCCCCTGCCCGTCCTTGGGCTGGTCGAGAAGATAGCGGGCAACCCGCTGCTGAGCAGGCAGGGAGGCGTTACCCACATGGTGGGAGAGAATGCGCACTGTTCTGGCAAGATACTGCAGCATGGGCTGGGCCAGCTCCGGATGTCGCAGGAAGATCCCATCCAGCTGCCTCTGGTTCACGGAATAGACCAAACTCTCCTCCACCGCCATGGCGGAGGACACCCGGGGACAATTGTCGAAAAAGGACGCCTCTCCCATCAGGTCACCGGACCGGTGGATGGTCAGCACCCGCTCCTCGCCGGAATCCAGGCTGATAAAGCTGCGGACCTCTCCCTGTTGCAGATAGTAGAAGCAATCGGGCATCGTACCCTGCAAATAGATCATCTGTCCTGGACCGTATCGCTTAGGCTGGCGCCCTTCGCCCAGCAAATCCCAAATGAGCACTGTAACCACCTCCTGTACCAAGATTGTATCATACTTTACATTCTTTTCGCAAGACTTCTGGCATACTAGATTCAATCAATCTGCAGGAAGGAAGGCGATTGCATGGGTATGACCATGACGCAAAAGATCCTGGCCCGGTCCGCGGGGCTGGATCAGGTAGAGGCCGGGCAGCTGATCGAGGGCAAGCTGGACCTGGTTTTGGGCAACGATATCACCACCCCGGTGGCCATCACGGAGTTCCGCAAAGCGGGGCTTACCTCGGTTTTTGACAAGGACAAGATCGCCATTGTGCTGGACCACTCCACGCCTTGTAAGGACATCAAGTCCGCGCAGCTGTGTGCGGTCTGCCGGGAGTTTGCCAGGGAGCACCAGATCACCCACTTCTACGATGTGGGACAGATGGGCATTGAGCACGCGCTGCTCCCGGAAAAGGGGCTGGCCGCTCCTGGTGAGGTGATCATCGGCGCGGATTCCCATACCTGTACCTACGGTGCCCTGGGGGCCTTTTCCACCGGAGTCGGCTCCACCGACATGGCTGCCGGCATGGCTACGGGCCTGGCCTGGTTCAAGGTCCCCAGCGCCATCAAGGTCAAGCTCACCGGTACCTTAGGCCAATATGTGAGCGGCAAGGACGTGATCCTCCACCTGATCGGCCGGATCGGCGTGGATGGAGCCCTGTATCAGTCCCTGGAGTTCTGTGGGGACGGGGTGGCAAGCTTGGACATGGACGATCGGTTCACCATCTGCAACATGGCCATTGAGGCAGGAGCCAAGAACGGGATCTTCCCAGTGGATGAAAAGACCACCGCCTACCTGAAGGGGAGGGTGGACCGCCCGTACACGGCATTTGAGGCCGATCCTGATGCTCCCTATACCCGGGAGATTGAGATCAACCTGTCCCAGCTTCGTCCCACGGTGGCCCTGCCTCATCTGCCCTCCAATACCAAGCCGGTGGACGAGGTGGCGGGCAAGCCCATCCAGCAGGTGGTCATCGGCTCGTGTACCAACGGCCGGCTGAAGGACCTGCGGGAGGCCGCTGCCATCCTCCGGGGGCGGAAGGTGGCCGACGGGGTGCGGTGTATCGTCATCCCCGCCACCCAGCAGATCTATCTGGATGCCATGGCGGAGGGGCTCATCGCCGACTTCATTCAGGCCGGCGCCGCCGTGTCCACCCCCACCTGCGGACCCTGCCTGGGCGGGCACATGGGGGTGCTCAGCGACAATGAGTGGGCCATTTCCACCACCAACCGAAACTTTGTGGGGCGGATGGGTCCAACCAGTTCCATGATCATTCTGGCTAGTCCCGCTGTGGCGGCGGCCTCCGCCGTCACCGGCGTGGTCACCGACCCGGCTGCCATTTGACGGAGGTGTAAAGGAATGAAAGTTTACAAGTACGGCAACAACGTGGATACCGACGTCATCATCCCGGCCCGCTATCTGAACGCCCCGGATGAGAAATCCCTGGCCTCCCACTGCATGGAGGACATCGATGCCTCCTTTGCCTCCTCGGTGGAGCCAGGCGACATCGTGGTGGGAGGGAGCAACTTCGGCTGCGGCTCCTCCCGGGAGCATGCCCCCCTGGCCCTTAAGGCGTGTGGGGTGAAGTGTGTCATCGCCAAGAGCTTTGCCCGCATCTTCTACCGGAACGCCATCAACATTGGTTTCCCCATTCTGGAGTGCCCGGAGGCAGTGGACGGCATCTCCCCGGGGGATCAGGTGTCGGTGGACTTTTCCACCGGCGTCATTGTCAATGAGACCACCGGCGTCAAGTTCCAGGCAGCGCCCTTCCCGGAGTTCGTCAACGGTATCATTGCCAGCGGCGGACTGCTGGCATCCCTGAAGGCCAGGGGGGTCGCGAAATGAACTACAAGATCGCACTGATCCGGGGGGACGGCATCGGCCCGGAGATCGTCAACGAGACCGTCGCCGTCATCGACCGGGTGGGGGAGAAGTTCGGCCACACCTTCCAGTATGTGGACGTGCTCATGGGCGGTTGTGCCACCGACGCGGTGGGCAAGAGCTATCCAGACGGTACGGCGGAGCTGTGCAAGTCCTGCGATGCCGTCCTTCTGGGGGCGGTGGGCGGTCCCAAGTGGGGCAGCGATAAGCCCGCCGAGCAGCGGCCAGAGACGGCTCTGCTGGCTATCCGCAAGGACCTTGGACTCTACGCCAACCTGCGCCCCGCTTCCCTGCGTCCTGCCCTGGCCGACGCCTGCCCCCTGAAGCGGGAGACAGCGGACAAGGGCATTGACCTGCTGGTGATGCGGGAGCTCACCGGCGGCATTTACTTCGGCAAGCGGGAGCGGTACGATACTCCGGACCGGGGGGTGGAGTGCACCGACCTGATGGCCTATTCCGAGATGGAGATCGAGCGCATCGGCCGCCGGGCCTTCGAGATGGCCCGCCTGCGCCGGAAGAAGGTGTCCAGCGTGGACAAGGCCAACGTACTGGAGACCAGCCGCCTGTGGCGGTCGGTGATGCACCGCTTGGCGGAGGAGTACTCCGACGTGGAGTATGAGGACGTGCTGGTGGACAACTGCGCCATGCAGCTGGTTCGGGACCCGGGGCAGTTCGACGTGCTGGTGACGGAAAACATGTTCGGGGATATCCTGTCCGACGAGGCCTCCATGATCACCGGCTCCATCGGCCTGCTGCCCTCCGCCTCCATGGGGGATGGCGATCCGGCTCTGTACGAACCCATCCACGGCTCCGCTCCCGACATCGCGGGCCAGGATAAGGCCAATCCCATTGCCACCATCCTGTCCGCGGCTATGATGTTCCGCTACTCCTTCCAGCTGACAGCGGAGGCGGACGCCATCGAGCAGGCTGTGGACCAGGCTCTGGCCGACGGCTGGCGCACCGCCGACATCGCCAAGCCCGGCGAGGCGGTGGTCGGCACCAGAAAGATGGGGCAGGTCATCCGGGAAAAGATTTGAGATAAGATCAAGAGCGGGCGGCGCTAAAAGGCACCGCCCGCTCTTTCACCCGGTTCCGTACCTATGCTCCCGCGCGTAGACCAAAAGCTCAGGCGTCCTGATCCAGTATTTTACGCCTCAGTTTTCAAAGATCCACTCCTCCATATAGTCGTTGCACTCATAGTCCAAATAGAAGAGCTTGCCGTTCCGCAGGATAAAGTTGGTGGGGAAGTAGTCTATAACCGTGTCTCGATTCTAACACCGGACAGGGTCTTTTGCAAACCTTTCGCCGGGGCCATGCAGGGGAGAGAACCGGCATAAAAATCCACGTTGCCAACCTGGAAAAAGGATGCTATCATGGATGGTGGTGGCCTTCCGCCAGGGCTGCCGATTGATGACTGCCGGGGAGGGCAAGCTTGGAAGGAGACGTCCGGCGGGGCTGACAGGAAGAGCAGAGCAGCCTCACCGGGAACGTGACTTGTGGAAAAGGAGCTTCAGCTTATGATTTTGGCCGCGGATATCGGGAACACCCGGACCACTTTTGCGCTGTTTACTGAGACGGGGCAGTTGAGTTTCCTGTCTGAACTGGATACAGACCGGAGGATGACCGACGACCAGTGCGCCATTCGGATCCTGGGAGTTTTTCAGCTCTATCGAGCCGATATCGCCCAGGTCAAGGGGGCCATACTGTCCAGCGTCGTGCCGCCAGTCACCGGGATCTACGCCAGGGCCATCCAGCGGCTGACCGGGAACGCGCCCCTAATCGTGGGGCCCGGACTGAAGACCGGGCTGAACATCCGGGCGGATGTGCACAACCAGCTGGGCAGTGACATCGTGGCATCTGCGGTGGCCGCAATGGCGCTGTATCCCACCCCGGTCATTGTTATCAACTCCCATACGGCGGTCTCCTTCTCCTATATCAGCCACTCCGCCTTTGAGGGCTGTGCCATCATGCCCGGCATGGGCATTGCCCTGGAGGCTCTGTCCCAGAACGGGGCTCAGCTTCCCCATATCTCCATGGGCCGGGTGGACAGTCCGCTGGGGCGCAATACGGTGGACTCCATGCGGGCGGGTATTGTCTACGGATACTCCGGTGCTTTTGACCGCTTCATCGAACCCCTGGAGGCGGCCGCCGGCACCCCAGCCGCCAAAGTGGTGGCGACAGGGGAGAAGCTGCCGGAGATCTTCCGCCATTGCCGCCGGGAAATCACCTACGACCATGATCTACTGGTTCATGGTCTGTATCTGCTGTATGGGAGAAATCAACCTAAGGGCCGGCATCATTCCTGACAGGCGGAGATACGTCAATAAAAGTAAACTGTTTCAAGAAACCACCGGACGGCGTGGCCGTCCGGTGGTTTCTTTGTCCCGCCGCAGCCTGGCGGACGGTCTCCGATGGGAGAATGCAATCCTCTGCGAGCATTTGTTTGCAATTTGCATAAAGTGAAGCTGCAAAACACGCCTTTTTTGAAGGAAATAGGCTTGCAATTCTGCAAGTCAAGGCATATAATATGCAAAGTAATTGTTTTGGAGGGATTGCATTGAAAGAGCTTTCGTATCTGGCCTCGCAGGTGCAGGCATCCAGCACCATGGCCATGGACGCGCTGGCCAAACAGATGAAGGCAGACGGTGTGGACGTGATCGGGTTTGGAGCCGGGGAGCCGGACTTTAACACTCCGGACCACATCAAGGCCGCCGCGGTACAGGCCATCGCGGACAATATGACCCGCTATACTCCGGCCTCCGGCACACCGGCGCTGAAACAGGCGGTCTGCGCCCGGATGAAGGCTGATTGTGGCCTGGACTATCAGCCGTCCCAGGTGGTGGTCACCAGCGGCGCTAAGCACTGCGTCTATATCGCACTGCGGGCCCTGGTAAATCCCGGAGACGAGGTGATTCTACCCGCGCCGTTCTGGGTCAGCTATCTGGAGCTGATCAAGATGGTGGGTGCCGAACCGGTGGTAGTCACCGCGGAAGAGACTGCCGACTTCAAGCTGACCGCCAGCCAGCTGCGGGAGGCTATTACTCCGAAGACCAAAGCGATTATTCTCAATAATCCCTCCAATCCCACCGGCATGGTGTACAGCAGGGAGGAGCTGCTGGAGCTGGCCCAGGTGTGCGTGGATCGCGATGTGTATATCATTTCTGACGAGATCTACTACAGCCTGCTCTATGATGAAGTGGAGTTCACTTCTGTAGCCAGTTTGGGGGAGGAGATCAAGAAGCACACCATCCTCATCAACGGCGTCTCCAAGTCCTACGCCATGACGGGCTGGCGGATTGGCTATATCCTTGCGGAGGAAGCGGTGGCCAAGGTAATGAGCAACTATCTCAGCCACTCCACTGGATCTCCTTGTGCCATCTCTCAGGCCGCGTCGGTGGCTGCCCTTACTGGCCCTCAGGACGAGGTGGAGGTGATGCGCCAGGCATTTGAGGCGCGTAGGAATTATATCGTCAGCCGACTCAATCAGATTGACGGCGTAAGCTGTATCAAACCGGAAGGCGCCTTCTATGTGATGATGAACATTGAGCAGCTGTTAGGCAAGACGATCTGTGGGGAGGCAATCCATTCTAGCGATGACTTCTGCTCCGCCTTCCTGAAGCATGGGCTGGTTGCGACAGTTCCCTGCAGTGGCTTCGGCGCCCCCAATTTCGTGCGCTGGTCCTATGCCACCTCCCTGGAGAATATTCAGAAAGGGCTGGACCGGCTGGAGCGGTTCCTGGCCGGTAAGGAGCAGGACAGGTAATTTTTCCGACCCCCTTGCAAAATGTGACGGTTTTGGTTATACTGGACATGTAATCTCATATAGCAAGGAGGTTGATCCCAATGGCTCAGATTACAAAGGATACCATTATCGGCGATATTCTCGACATCGCGCCGGATACAGCTCCCATCTTCCTGTCCATCGGCATGCATTGCCTTGGCTGCCCCGCTTCCCGGGGGGAGACGGTTGAGCAGGCCTGCATGGTTCACGGTGTGGACGTGGACGTGCTGGTTGAGAAGCTGAACGCCAGCATTGGCTAATTGGTAAAAGGGGAAAAGAGCGGTATATCCGCTCTTTTCCTTTATCTGAACAGAACGGTGGGTGAGAATCGTGGAGCTGACGCCGAGGCTTCGGGCACTGGCGGACCTGGTTTGCCAGGGTGCACGGCTAGCCGATGTGGGGACGGACCATGCCTATCTGCCGGTGTGGCTGCTCCTGCGTGGAAAGATCGACCAGGCTATCGCGGCGGACCTGCGGGAGGGCCCCCTGTCCCGTGCCAGGGAGACCGCGCGGCAATATGGGGTGGAAGACCGAATTTCCTTTCGCCTCTGTGACGGCCTGTCAGCCGTTGGGGAGGACGAGGCGGATACCATCGCCATTGCCGGAATGGGCGGGGATACCATCGCGGCCATTCTGGGCGCGGCCCCGTGGACCCGATCCAAGGCCCTGCTGCTCCAGCCCATGACAGCCCTCCCCAGCCTGCGGCAGTGGCTGCAAAACAACACCTATCGAATCGTGGAGGAGCGGATCGCCCGGGAGGGCGGCCGCCTATATAGCATCTGGACGGTGACCGGCGGAACGATGCCGTCCCTCACCCCGGCGGAGCTCTGGGCAGGCGCGCAACGCACCTCGGATCCGCTGCGGGCAGCCTATCTTGAGATGATGGCAGGCAAGGTAAAGCGCGCCCTGGCCGGGCAGCTGGCCTCCAGGCAGCGGTCGGAGGCTCAGATACAGACCCTCTCTGAGGTTCTGCGCGGCCTTGAAGAGATGCGGAAGGAGCTGTGAGTCATGGCTGTCACGGTAAAAAATGTATATGATTTTCTGCAGGAGAAGGCACCCTTTTCCCTGCAAATGGATTTTGATAACGCCGGGTTCCTAGTGGGACGGGGGGACCAGGCAGTACACCGCATCCTGGTCGCCCTGGACATTACCCAGCCGGTGATCCAGGAGGCGAAGGAGCTGTCCGCTCAGCTGATTGTGGCCCACCACCCGGTGATTTGGGGCGGCGTGAAATCCATCACTGACCAGACAGTTGCCGGACACAAACTCCTGGCGCTGATTGAGAACCGGATTGCCGCCATCTGTGCCCACACCAACCTGGACGCGGTGGCGGGCGGAGTCAACGATGCCTTAGCCCTGCGGCTGGGGCTGAGCGAGATTGGCCAGCTGCACCAGGACGGAATTGACGGGCAGGGAAGGCCCTATGGCATTGGCCGGACCGGAGTAGTTCCCCAGCAGAACCTGTACGACTTTGCCCAGGCAGTTAAGAAACTACTGGGCTCCCACGGCATCCGCCTGGTAGACGGAGGACGTCCGGTGCGTAGGGTGGCAGTGGGCGGAGGCGCCTGCGCCAGTATGCTGGAAGACGCCGCCGCCAAGGGCTGCGATACCTTTGTCACCTCAGACGTCAAGTATGACGGCTTTTTGGACGCTAAGGCTATGGGGATCAATCTGATCGACGCGGGCCATTTCCCAACAGAGAACGTAGTATGCCCAGTGCTTCGGGACTGGCTCGCCCGACGGTTTCCCCAGCTGACGGTGGACATTTCCCAGCACCATCACGAGGTATTTTCCTACCTCTGAGGCAGGCGCGCAGGCATGAGTCTCCCCTTCCACTCATAGAGTGAAGGGGAAGGGGGGACGTGCGTTGAAGCGGGAAATCATCCGTATTACGCTTTGCATTTGTTTCGTGGTGGGCATCACTTTGATGGAGGCCAGGCGTATCCTTCCTGCCTCCTCCCTAGGTGGTTGGGAAGACGGTCCAACGCTTATTCTGGATGCAGGTCACGGCGGGGAGGATGGAGGTGCTGTCTCGGCTGCCGGCAACAAGGAAAGCGAAATTAATCTGGCTATCGTTCTGAAGTTGGAGTCTCTGATGGCCTTCCTTGGTGTACCAACTGTACTGACGCGCAGAGAGGACATCTCTCTCCATGAGGAGGGCTGCAAAACTCTCAGGGAGAAAAAAACATCAGATCTGAAGCAGCGTGTATCTATTGTAAACGAGACCACGAACGCCATGCTTATCAGTGTACATCAAAATTACTTTACAGATGCTAGATATTCAGGAGCTCAGGTGTTTTTCCATTTGGGAGATGTGAGTCGCCAGTGGGGGAATACCACGCAGCAGGCCCTGCGTCAGGTATTAGATGAGAACAATCAGAGAGAGGCGTCGCTCCTCACAAGCTCAGTCTACCTGTTTGAGCACATCACATGCCCTGCGATTCTGGTGGAGTGCGGCTTCCTCAGCAATGGGGAGGAGGCATCCCTGCTGGTGACAGATGATTATCAGAGAAAAGTCGCCGTCGCTCTGGCCGGCGCCTATTGCCAGGAGCTGCGGCTACTGAACTACGTGGGAGGAACCTGAAGTGGCAAAAACCAAGACCATGTTTTTCTGTACGGAGTGCGGAAATGAAACGCCCAAGTGGCTGGGGAGATGTCCTGCCTGCGGGGCTTGGAACACAGTGGTGGAACGGCCTGCTCCCTCGGAAAGCCGGAAGAGGGGAGGGGCGCCTGCTGTTTCCGGAACTCTGCGACGGCCGCAGGCGCTGCCGGATGTGGAGGCAGCGGATGAGTTGCGCTTTCACACAGGCATGGATGAACTGGACCGGGTATTGGGCGGCGGTGCTGTAAAGGGCTCTCTGGTTCTGGTAGGAGGAGCACCAGGCATTGGAAAGTCCACTTTGATGCTCCAGATCTGTGATAACTTATGCCGTTTCGCCAAGGTGCTCTATGTATCGGGAGAGGAATCAGAACGGCAGATCAAGCTGCGCGCCCAACGGCTTGGGATTATGGGGACAGACCTTTACCTGTACTCGGAGACCAGTCTGGAGGAGATCATCTCCGCAGTAGAAGCGCAGCGACCAGATATCCTAATCGTGGATTCCATCCAGACCATCTACAATTCTGAATCTACCTCATCGCCCGGCAGTGTGGCCCAGGTGAAGGAGTGCACTATGGCCCTGATGCAGTTGGCGAAAGGACATGGCATTACAATATTTGTGGTAGGGCATATCAATAAGGAAGGCTCTCTGGCCGGGCCAAAGGTGCTGGAACACATCGTGGACTGTGTGCTCCATTTCGAGGGAGACGAGCATAGCTCCTACCGGATCCTCCGGGCGGCTAAGAACCGATTCGGCGCCACCAATGAGATTGGGGTGTTTGAGATGGGAGATCAAGGGCTGACAGAGGTCCCTAATCCCTCTGAGGCCCTGCTGTCCGGTCGGCCGAAGGATACCCCAGGCTCCTGTGTAACCTGTGTGATGGAGGGCGTGCGGCCAGTGCTGGCGGAGGTCCAGGCGTTGGTGACGCCCTCCGCCTATGGAAATTCCCGCCGCTCCAGCAACGGCTTTGACTACAACCGTGCCGTGATGCTCAATGCTGTACTGGAGAAGCGGGGTGGATTGACCCTCTCTAATTGTGATTTTTATGTCAATGTCATTGGTGGGCTCACTGTGAATGAGCCAGCGGCCGATCTGGCCCTGATCATTGCCCTTGCTTCCAGCTTTCGGGACAAGCCCGTGCCCTACGACCTGGCAGCGGTAGGGGAGGTGGGCCTGACCGGCGAGCTGCGGGCGGTCCACGCCTTGGGCCAGCGACTGTCTGAGGTTCGTCGCCTAGGATTCACCAAATGTTTGGTTCCAGCCAAGGGCAGTGGAAAGTTAGAGGCTCCGGAAGGGCTTAGTTTAATCCGGATCACGAACATCCGCGAGGCCATTGCTGTATTGATTTGAGCGTGGGGTAAAGTTTAGGCACTGATCATTAGGGCTGGCCAAGCCTGCGGCGCTTGACGCCCGTTCAAGCGTGCACAGACCATCCCGCTGGTACAGACAGCTTTGCGTACATGGAATTAAACTCATAAAAAATTTCTCCCTTCTCCTTGCGGGTAGTTTGGGCGGAAGGGAACGGGAATATGCGGCCCTATGATATCCAGAAAGAAATCCTACCAGGAGGGAGGTTAATCGGTGAAAACACTCAACTGAACAAAATAAAAATTTTGTTCAGTTGAGAAGGGGTAATCCATGTCGGAGACCTCTTTTTCGGCCGGTCTGCCGCTGCCGGCTGACCAAACCTCACCGACTCTGTTTATGGACTATCGTACACAGGCGCCACCCATCCTTCGGGATTTTTTAACCTATCATGAGGCGATCCAGGGCCATTCCCGCAAAACGGTCGATGAGTATTTTTTGGATCTTCGCACGTTCTTTCGCTATATCAAGCTGGAAAAAGGTCTCGTCTCCCGCGATATGCCTTTTGAGGAAATTCCCATTGACGATGTTGACCTGGACCTGATCCGGTCTGTGGGTCTGGCCGACGTCTATTCCTATCTGAGCTTTCTCAGCCGTGATCGCGTGAAGAATCCAAAGGATCCCTACTCCAGGCACGGCTTGCTGGCCTCCACCCGGGCCCGCAAGGTAGCCACCATCCGCTCCTTCTATAAGTATCTGGTCAGCAAGGCTAAGGTGCTGGAAGAAAATCCCGTTCAGGAACTGGATTCTCCGAGGCAGCGCCAAACCTTGCCCCGGTTTCTCACCCTGGACGAGAGCATCCAGCTTCTGGACAGCATTGACGGGGACAACGCGGAGCGGGATCTGTGTATCATCACCTTGTTTTTAAACTGCGGTATCCGGATCTCCGAGTTGGTAGGCCTGAATCTGTCTGATGTTCAGGGGGATCGCCTGCGGGTGCTGGGCAAGGGAAACAAGGAGCGGGTTGTATTTCTGAACGCGGCCTGTCAGAACGCCATTGAGGATTGGCTGGAAGTCCGTTCCCACTCCGGTGCGGCGGACCCCAACGCCCTGTTCATCACCAGGAAGCATACCCGGGTCACCAAGTCCGGCATTCACTACATGATCAAACAACGTCTGACAGCCGCCGGATTAGACAGTAGCAAATATTCCGCCCACAAGCTGCGACATACACCAGCCACACTAATGCTGCAGAATGGCGTGGACGTGCGCACACTGCAGGAAGTACTGGGCCATGAGCATTTGAATACCACACAAATCTACACCCATGTGGATAGCGATTCTCTTCGCACCGCAGCCCAAGCCAATCCCCTGGGAAATCTCAGCACAAAACGCAGGGGCCGTCCCCGGAAAAAGTCCGGGGACGGTGGCGGCCCAGAGGACTGACCGGCCTTACACTGCTACCTCCTCCTCCGGGGTCGGCGTGTCCGCCTCCGGGCTCGACTGGAGCTCTTCCTCCTGCGGAGTGAGCTGGCTCTCCAATAATGGTTCGCCTCCATTTTCCGGGGTGGGCGCCACTGCCCCCAAAATATGTAGGTAGCGCATTTCGACAACCTTTTCGTAGCTGTCCAGCGGCCGGTTGTCGGCATCGTTGGAATGGGCAGCCACGAGGATGTTGTCCAGCCTGGGTGGGAAACCTACCGATACAACAACGGGAGTATGGGCAAATATCTCTCCGCTGGTCTCAAACCGGATCTGGACGAAATCTCCGGGCCGAAGCAGGCTGATGGGAACGGGGATGCCGAAGGGCCCTGCCGTCCGCTCTTGCCTGGTCATAAAGTCCCAGAAGAACGGGACGCCGGTCCAGGCCGCCGCCCGCTGCTCCGCGCTGATATAGTACCAGCCGAACTCCGGGGTATAGTTCATGACGCCCACGCCGGCATACAGGCACTGGGAGGCAAAATTCGTACAATCTCCGCCCAGTTGGCTGAAATCATAGAAAGCCGGATTTCGCCGGAACGCCCACTCGTGGGCATAATTTACCGCAGCACGCCGGTTATATGGGATCAGTTGAATCATTGTCATCAGCTCCTCCCTGCCAATTTATGCAGGAAGATAGGTGCGCACCACTTTTTCCGTTCCAAGCCGGAAAAAACTGTGGGAGCTATTGCTTTTTCCTAGCATGAATGTTAAAATCATGACGCATAGAAACTTTTCTCTGAACTTTTTATTTGTAAGGAGTTGAACAACAATGCCACTGGTCACTACTACCGAGATGTTCAAGAAGGCTTATGACGGCGGATACGCCATCGGCGCTTTCAACGTCAACAACATGGAGATCGTGCAGGGCATCACTGAGGCCGCGAAAGAAGTCAACGCTCCCCTGATCCTTCAGGTTTCCAAGGGAGCACGGGCCTACGCCAACCATACCTACCTGATCAAGCTGGTAGAGGCTGCCATCATCGAGACCGGCCTGCCTATCTGCCTCCATCTGGACCACGGCGATACCTTTGAACTGTGCAAGAGCTGCATTGACGGCGGCTTCACCTCCGTAATGATCGACGCTTCCTCCAAGCCCTTTGCTGAGAATATCGAGCTCACCCGCAAGGTGGTGGAGTATGCCCACGACCACGGCGTCGTGGTGGAGGCCGAGCTGGGTGCTCTGGCCGGCATTGAGGATGACGTCAAGGTTTCCGCCGAGGAGTCTCACTATACCCGGCCCGAAGAGGTGGAGGAGTTCGTCTCCAAGACCGGATGCGATTCCCTGGCCATCGCCATCGGCACCAGCCACGGTGCCTACAAATTCACTGCCGATCAGTGCACCCGCAATGAGAAGGGCGAGCTGGTACCCCCTCCCCTGCGCTTTGACATCCTGGAGGACGTCTCCCGCCGCCTGCCCGGCTTCCCCATCGTGCTCCACGGATCCTCCAGCGTGCCCCAGGAGTATGTGAAGATGGTCAACGAGAACGGCGGCAAGATGCCCGATGCTGTGGGCATCCCCGAAGACCAGCTGCGCAAGGCCGCCTCCATGTCCGTGTGCAAGATCAACATCGACTCCGATCTGCGCCTGGCCATGACCGGCACCATCCGCAAGTTCTTCCACGATCATCCCGATAAGTTTGATCCCCGGGAGTATCTGAAGCCCGCCCGCGCCAACATCAAGGAGCTGGTGAAGCACAAGCTGATCGACGTGCTGGGCTGCGACGGCAAAGCCTGAGA
>ULUX01054940.1_pt1 | contig 55864 bp, 51 predicted proteins | sample 1958961 | NCBI WGS metagenome assembly ULUX01 (sample SAMEA4835773, study PRJEB28245) | human gut metagenome | biome: gut microbiome; material: fecal sample | place: Denmark | collected 2008 | reverse complement strand
TGGAACAGGAGGCAATGCCTCAAGGAGCCGGAATATAACCGCAGCCCAGGGTGATGTTCTCTTAAGGGAAAGCATTGTGCCGGCCTCAGCGGCATGATCTTAAAGATATGTAAGGATTGAAACCTGAAAATGACAGTAAAAAAGGACAGGCCAAGGTGACGATGCGGCCTGTCCTTTTGCTTATTCTGCATTTGCACTTGGGAGCTTGAGGGTTAGCTTATTATGTTCCGATGGCTCTGTCATTTTCTGAGATGGGCCGCCTGCTGTTTTCTCCTGCTCCTTTTCGAGAAGCCATGCTGCACGCTCCATGAGCATTCCCCTTGAGAAAGGTGAGAGTTCTTTATAGATGCTGACCAGCTCCCGTGTCTCCTCATCCAGATTGCAGTTGTTCGCAAGATAACTGAAAAATTTGTCAGGATCACGCTCAAACAAAGAAGCCATATCGATACCAAGACGATTGGCTATGGTGTAAAGTGCTTCAGCATCAGGAGTACGGTTCCCAAGCTCATAATGGGCATACAGACCTCTGCTTGAACCGATATAATCTGCCATATCTCCCTGACTGAGCCGTTTAGTCAGGCGCAGTGTCCTCAAATTGCCGGCTATTATCATTTGCGTGTCAAGTCTCATGTTTGATCTCCTTGTATATCTGTTTTTCTCATCCATCCGCCCCTATAATATAAGTGTAAAATATTATGGAAAAAGTTGCATGTTTTAACTGTTTTTTCTAATAAAGTAATAACTGACAGCCATATGATATAAAAAGTGTAACTAACAGTAACATAATGTGCTATAAGACAGATTGAAATATATGGTAAATTGGGAGTATAATAAAATAAAGACAAGCAAGATATATCGGTATAATATTTGTAACTATATGATACAATGCCTAAAAAAAATCAGAGTACAATATTAAAGAGAAAAGTGGGATGGGACTATGAATCATCAAATTGCAGAAGAAAACATCGCCGGATTGTATAAAGAAAGGGTAGAAATAGTGCTTCGATTTTATAATGAAGTACGCCACTACATATGCACTACCAACATAAATCAGAATGATGTGGAAGACGCAGTACAAGACACTTTTATTGAAGCTCTGACCAACATACACAAGCTGCGTGAAATTGAGAGCATGAAGTGGTGGCTCCTGAAGATCGCAAAACGGCAGGCATGCAAGTACATGAAAAAAGACAAGAGAAAAAATGATTACGAAAGTTCTTTTGAGATGGATGACAATGTGCAGATGAGAACAGACATCTTGTCTGATAAAGATATGGATGATCTGCTAAAAGGTATCCAGCGGGAACAGCTGAACAAAATGATCTCAAGACTGAATGAAAAAGAGATAAAGGTGTTGTTATTATATTATGCATATGGCTATAAGCAGAAAGAGATAGCCAGATTAACCGGTGAAAGTCTTACTAATGTCAAAACGCTGGCCAAACGGAGCCGCGACAAACTGCGGGCGATCATCCAGAAAGAATGGGAGATATACGATAAAAAGGAGGGAAAATAGGAGCATCTTTTTGCCGTACAAACAGACACCTTCTGTTATGTCAACTGTGAGTTTAGATAATATTACTTTAAAGCAAATAAATGCTTGTATTATCGGAATTTTATGCTATACTATAATTGCAGAAGAAAAGGAGGATGTCATGCTGGAAACATTTGAAACACTTGATAGAGCAGCAATCGGAAAAAGGATCACAGAAGGCAGGAAGCATATAAAGATGAGGCGAGAAACACTTGCTGAAAAGCTGGATGTATCAGTGCAGTTCATTGCAGATGTGGAATACGGTAAAAAAGGCATGTCGATGAAAACTTTTTATTCAATATGCCAGGCGCTGGATATTACGCCAAACTATCTGCTGGCTGGAAGCAGATATTCCTTTACAGGCAGCGAAGAATATACCCGTGTGTGCGAGGAGATCGCTTTTCTGCTCAAGGACTGTGACGACAAACAGATAAGCGCCGCCGGCGATATCATACGGATATATGCAGACAGTGTGAAAACAAAGAAACCGGCTGTATGTACGGACGAGGAAAATGCCGACAGTTAAAAAGTGATGCATCCGGTGTGAGAAGCTGTGTATGATCTCGGCGCAGTGCAGCGGCACCAGCTATCGCATGATGTACATCACATATCGGGTCATGGCTTGCATTTCTTATATCAGGCCATCAAAACAAGCCCTTTGCAGAAAAAAAGCGGAGGGCTTGTTGCCATGTAAGGAAAAAGAAAAACTGTGATCAAATGTGTTGAAATCGTGCTTTTTGGCAAAAATAGTTGAATAAGACGCTCGAATTTAGTATAATTAAATGACCGAATTGTACAAGAGGGATAAAATGGACTTTTTTAACAGTAAAAAATTCAGGATATTTTTGTTGATCATGCTGGACATTTGCAGCGTTGCGGCAGGTGCGATGGGAGCCCTTATACTCAGATTTGATGCCTCATCTATCCCGCAGCATTATTTCTGGGGCGCTGTGCATAGCATGCCGGTGTATTTTGTGATAACCATAGCTGTCATGGCTGCATTGAAATTATATAACAGAGTTTGGACCTATGCTTCATTAAATGAGCTTTTTACCATCATAAAGGCCTCGGTTTTGATAGAAGCTATTTTTGTGTGCTACCATGTGCTCATGCAGATCAATATGCCGCGGAGCTATTATCCGATTGGATTTCTGATCATGACTATACTGTTCATGGCCACCAGGTTTGCCAAGGCCATATTGAAGAATGCCCAGGATTCCAATACCAAGGTAAAGGTTACCAATCGGGTCATGGTCATAGGAGCCGGCTCTGCTGCCGCCATCCTCATCAAAGAATACAGGGCCAGGGATAACGGTACCGCCGTTGTCTGCGCCATAGATGATAACAAGAATAAAAAGAACAAGTATATCCTTGGCGTGCCTATAGTCGGGGATCGCAATGATATTGAAAAGAATGTAGAAAAATATAGAGTTTCCGAGATTGTCATAGCCATTCCGTCGGCAGACCTGCAGACGACCAGAGAAATAATCAGGCTCTGTCAGGACACTAAGAAACCGGTAAAGATACTGCCTGCTGTGGCAAAGAGCCTGACGACATCCCTTTCACAGGAGATTAGGCCGGTAAACTACGAAGATCTTCTGGGCAGGGAACCCGTAAAAGTAAACAAAAAAGGTATAAGAGAGTTCATCCGCGGAAAGACGGTACTGGTCACCGGAGGCGGCGGTTCCATTGGATCGGAACTGTGCCGTCAGATAATATCATACAATCCGGCCAAGCTGGTAATCTTTGATATTTATGAAAACAACGCATATGGGATCCAGATGGAACTGGAAAGACATTTTCCGGATGCCAATATTTCCGTACTGATCGGCTCCGTAAGGGATTACGACCGGCTTGAGGCTGTTTTCAAAAAATACAGGCCAAATATCGTATATCATGCGGCAGCTCACAAACATGTGCCCCTGATGGAAAAATCGCCCAATGAGGCGGTCAAGAACAACTGCCTGGGCACATTGAACACTGTAAAACTGTCTGATAAATACGAAGTGGACAATTATGTGCTCATTTCCACCGACAAGGCGGTAAGGCCGACCAATATAATGGGAGCGACCAAGAGGATATGCGAAATGATGGTCCAGTCCTATGCCAGAAGATCAGAACATACAAGATTTGCTGCGGTCAGGTTCGGCAATGTACTGGGCAGCAACGGCTCGGTCATACCTCTGTTCCTGAAGCAGATCGAAGAAGGCGGCCCTGTAACGGTGACCCACAAGGAGATAACGAGATTTTTCATGACCATACCGGAAGCCGTTTCCCTGGTGATACAGGCAAGCCTCTTTGCCAAGGGCGGAGAGATCTTCGTCCTGGATATGGGAAAACCGGTCAGGATATACGAGCTGGCCGAGAACCTGATAAGGCTCAAGGGCATGCGGCCCGGTGAAGATATCAAGATCGACATCGTAGGCCTCCGCCCCGGAGAAAAACTTTATGAGGAGATACTCATGGACGAGGAAGGCCTTGACAAGACGGAAAACAATATGATCTATGTGGGCAAGCCGCTGAAAATAGACGAGGAAAAATTCTTCAGCCAGCTGGAAAAGCTGATCCAGGCCAGCTTTGAAAACGGCAATCATATAAAAGAGCTGACGGAAGAAGTCTGCGGGACTTATACTATTACTGATAATTAGAGGTGAGATATGAACGAACCATCGATCAGACCGTTTGAAAAGAAGATATACCTTTCTTCTCCGACTATGCACGGCGAAGAATTGCAATACATGAAAGAAGCTTTTGATACCAACTGGATGTCGACCGTAGGCCAGAACATAAATGAAGTGGAAAGAATCACCTGTGAAAAGATCGGGTGCGAGAACGCTGTGGCCCTTTCTTCAGGGACCGCCGCCCTGCACATGGCTGTAAAGCTGGCAGGCGTCAAGCCGGGAGAAAAAGTTTTCTGTACAGATATGACCTTTGACGCTACAGTAAACCCTGTCGTATATGAAGGCGGGGTACCGGTATTCATTGATACAGAATATGACACATGGAATATGGATCCGGCTGCTCTGGAAAAGGCCTTTGAAATATATCCTGATGTCAAGGTTGTGGTACTGGCCCACTTGTACGGTACGCCTGCTAAATGGGATGAAATACGCAGCATCTGCGACCGGCACGGAGCTGTGATGATCGAAGATGCGGCTGAATCCCTCGGCGCAACTTATAAAGGAATCCAGACTGGAGCTTTCGGCGATCACAGCGCCATTTCTTTCAACGGAAATAAGATAATAACTGGATCTTCCGGAGGTATGCTCCTGACAAAGAGCGCAGAGGCAGCAGATAAAGTGCGCAAATGGTCAACCCAGTCAAGGGAAAACGCACCTTGGTATCAGCACGAGGAACTGGGATACAATTACAGGATGAGCAATGTGATAGCCGGAGTGGTGAGAGGACAATTTCCTCATCTGGATGAGCACATCGCCCAGAAAAAGGCGATATATGAAAGATACAGGGAAGGCCTGAAAGACCTGCCGATCACCATGAATCCGTATGATGTGGAGAACTCCCAGCCAAACTTCTGGCTCTCATGCATGATAATAGAGCCGGAAGCCATGTGCAGACAGGTAAGAGGCGAGTGTGAAGCCCTCTATATAACAGAAAAAGGCAAGTCATGTCCTACAGAGATCCTGGAGACCCTGAGCGCATACAATGCGGAAGGAAGGCCTATATGGAAGCCTATGCACATGCAGCCGATATACAGGAATAATGACTTTATAACCAGGGAAGGCAGCGGCAGAGCCAAGACTAACGCTTATATTTCCGGCGGGGCGTTGGGAAGCGACGGAAAACCGCTGGATGTAGGCATGGATATTTTCCAGAGAGGATTATGCTTGCCAAGCGATAATAAAATAACAGAAGAGCAGCAAAATAAGATCATAGAAATAATCAAAAAATGTTTTGAGTAAAGGGGAAAGCAGTGACGGCGCAGCGTAAGAGAGGTTTTTATGAAAAGTATATAAAAAGGATTTTTGACATTGTGCTGTCAGGTCTGGCGCTCATAATACTCAGCCCGGTGATCGCCATAGTGGCCCTGCTGGTAAGAGTGAAGCTTGGAAGTCCTGTTATATTCAAGCAGGATAGGCCGGGATTAAATGAAAAGATATTTAAGATGTATAAGTTCCGCTCCATGACTGATGACCGGGACGAAAACGGAGAACTGCTGCCGGATGAAGACCGACTGCCGTCTTTTGGCAAAAAGCTCAGGAGTACCAGCCTGGATGAGTTGCCCGAACTGGTCAACATATTCAAAGGCGATATGAGCATAGTAGGCCCGAGACCGCTTTCTGTAGTGTATTTGCCATATTATACAGAAGAAGAAAGAATAAGGCACACGGTAAGGCCCGGTTTGACCGGACTTGCTCAGATAAACGGACGGAACGCCATTTCATGGGAAGAAAAATTCCGATACGACATAGAGTATGTAAAAAATATATCCTTGGGACTGGATATTTCTGTTTTCTTCGGAACTATTGGCAAGGTCCTCAAGCGAGAAGGCATAGGCCAGGCAGAAGAAGCCCCGGTCAGCCTGCATATTGAAAGAAAGGACAAGATATAATGAATATCGTTGGTGAAAAAGTATATCTGAGAGCAATGGAAAGGTCAGACATGGAGCTTTATCGCAGAAATGTCAACGAACCTGAAATCGAACACGCCGTAGGCGGCTGGAGCTTTCCGATATCGTCATACCAACAGGATAAGTGGTATGAAAACGCCGTAGCCGATAGGAACAACCTCAGACTTACCATTGCCAGGAAGGATACGGATGAGGTTTTGGGGATGATAAATCTTGTTGATATAGACTGGAAATCCGGCGTTGCTTTCAGCGGGATCAGGCTGTTCGGCAACGAGCATCACGGCAAGGGATATGCCAAGGATGCGGTAATGGCTCTCATGGGGTATGCTTTTAATGAATTGAGGCTCCATCGTATAGAGGGATCCATAATAGAGACCAATGAACCATCTAAAAAGCTCTATGAGAAATGCGGATGGAAAGTTGAAGGTGTTAAAAGAGAAGCCGTATTTAAAAACGGCAGATATTACGACGAGCTGCAGGTGGCTATTTTAAAGAGTGATTATGACAGCCTCAAAGAGAAAAAATAAAGAAATAGGCAGCAATTTCTTTGATGTAGAAAGATCAGCGCAGCCAAATAAACTGGCCGGACAAGACCTTATATTTTACTTGTCGGGGAGGATGGCACTGCGTCAGATCATCAGAGATATCAAGCGCAATAAAACAATCAAACGAGCGAGTTTGCCGTCGTATTGCTGCGAATCTATGATAGAGCCGTTCCTTAAAGAAAACATCGAAGTGACATTTTACGATGTATTTTTAAACTCGGGAAAGATAGTCTGCAATGGAGACGGTATAAATGCCGATATGATCCTCACTTTAAATTATTTCGGCATAGACACTTTATATACCCGAAAATTTGAACAAGAGATCAGGGCTGCGCATCCAGACTCCGTGATCATAAAAGACGCGACCCATTCATTGTTGTCAGACGATGTATATGATGATACTTACGATTATGTTTTTGCGAGCATAAGAAAATGGTCAGGACTTTCCGGAGGAGTGATCCTGAAAAGTAGTCCGGACATTGAGCCGTTGACCAGATTAAACATGGATTACGAGAAAACGGTACAGGAAGCGATGTCCGCCAAAAAAGAATATATACAAGACGGCAAAGGAAGTAAAGAACGATTCCTTTCACTGTATAACAAAGCAGAGGAAATGCTCGACAGCGATCCGGCAGGATATGGGATAAGCAAAAATGCGAAAGAACAATTCAGATATTTTGATCTGGACAGGGTAGCAGGCAGCAGAAAATCTAACTTTCAAATACTTGTTGACAACCGGGATATATGGCGCATGAAAGGCATTGAGCCTGTGTGCGCAGATCTGCCTGAGGGAGATATTCCGCTTTTTTTCCCTGTGATATTCCGCTCAAAAGATCATAGAGACAAGGTCAGGAAATATCTGATAGATAATGAGGTGTACTGCCCGGTCCACTGGCCGGTTTCACCTGCGCACCGGCTTACCGGTAAGACCATAGAAATATATGACCGGTGTCTGTCCGTTATATGTGATCAGCGATACAGCACCGCAGATATGCTCAGGATCATGGAGCTGATCGATAGTTATAAGGGAGAAGATATCTGACATGAAGATAGAAATAATAAATTGTGACCAAGCACAACGATGGGACGATATTGTAAAAAGCTTTGAAGATCACGATGTATATTATCTTAACGGATATACAGAAGGATTTAAGATACACGGAGACGGACAGCCTATCTTGATCTATATGGAAGATGACGGCGTCCGGGCAATAAATGCTGTCATGAAAAGAACTCTATCAGGTATACCTGATATGGAGGACGCTCCGGTAGTAAAAGAGAATTTTGATATATGCACCCCATATGGATACGGCGGTTTTCTGATCGAAGGAACGCTGAGCGATAAAATGGCCGGGGCCTACCGGGATTTTTGCGTAGAAAATAATATCGTTTCTGAATTTGTCAGATTTAATCCTATGACAGATAATCAGGCAAAATGCGGAAATTTGTACGATATCGTTCCTTTAGGCGAGACCGTCTATATAGATCTTCAAAACGAAGAATATGTATGGGAGAACTTTACCAGTAAGAACCGAAATGTTATCCGCAAGGCCCAAAAGGAAGGCGTGACCATCCATATGACCGATCAGCCGTGGATAATAGACGAGTTCATGGAAATATATAACTCCACCATGGACCGCGACAGTGCGGAAGATTATTATTACTTTAAAAGGGGATATTACGAAAGCATCATAGCCGGATTAAAGGATCATTACCAGTTTTTTTATGCGAAGAAGGATGAGAAGATAATAGCGGTTTCGATAATATTGTTTGCCAATCGACGCATGCATTATCATCTGTCTGCATCCAGAAAAGAATTTCAAAAGTATGCGCCTACCAATCTGCTTTTGTATGAAGCATCTAAATTCGGAATAGACATGGGATTCGAGTCCTTTCATCTCGGAGGCGGAGTCGGTTCCAAAGAAGACGGCTTATATAAATTTAAAAAAGCGTTTAACAAAAATGAAAATAAACATTATTGCATAGGGAAAAAAATATATGACGAGAAAAAATACGATCAGCTCGTAAACTGCAGGAAAGATATAAAAAACGAGAACTTTTTCCCTAAGTACAGAGGTTAAAATGAACGATTCAAAGACTATATGGATATGGAACCATTATGCCACCAATATGTTTTTTGAAAAAGGAGGCAGGCATCACTGGTTCGGCAGGCACCTGGTCAAAAAAGGATATAATGTCAAGATCTTCTGTGCGTCGACTATACACAACAGTGAAGAGGAAGTCGATACGAAAGGCAGGACATATTTTACTGATTTTTCTGACGGAATAGAATATGTTTTTATCAAGACCCCAAAATACACCGGCAACGGAAAAGCCAGAATAAAAAACATGTACGCTTTTTATAAAGAACTTTTCCCGGTCTCAAAAGAAATCGCCGCAAAAGACGGGGACCCGGATGTGATCTTGGCATCTTCTGTCCATCCTCTTACATTGATAGCAGGCATAAAAATAGCCAAGAAAATGGGCATACCATGCGTATGCGAGGTGAGGGACCTGTGGCCGGAAAGCCTTATAGAAGTAGGTATCCTTGGAAGAGACAGTTTGCCTGCAAAGGTGCTTTATAAAGGAGAAGCGTGGATATATAAAAGAGCTGACAAACTTATTTTCACCATGCCGGGAGGTGAGGATTATCTGAAAGAGAGAGGCCTTGATAAAAAGATCGACCTTAAAAATGTATATAATATAAATAACGGTATAGACCTGATCGATTACCGCAGAGAAGAAGCAGAAGATACCTTCGAGGATGATGATCTCAATGATGACAGCTTCTTCAAGGTCATGTACACCGGTTCCATAAGACGAGCCAACTGTGTGGGAGACCTGGTCGATGCGGCGGTCATATGCGATCAGAAAAGTGATAAAAAGATAAAGTTCGTCATATACGGAGACGGAGATCAGAGGGCCGAACTCGAAGAAAAAGCGGAGCAGCTGGGACTGGACAATATAGTTTTCAAGGGAAGGGTAGAGAAAAGATACATTCCGTTCATATTGTCTAAAGGCGATCTTAATGTAGTTACCGGTGAAGACAGCAACTTGGGCCGTTACGGTGTCAGCTGGAATAAACTGTTCGAGTATATGGCCAGCGGCAAGCCTATCGTCGCCAATTATAATATTCAGAGGTACAACTTCGTAGATGAATATGGATTCGGCGAAGCCAGGCGGTATAAAGATAATGGTCAGTTTGCAGAGGCTATAATAAGAATGTCAGAATTAGACAGAGCTCAGTATGATGATCTGTGTGCCAATGCAAAAACAGCAGCTCAGGATTTCGATTACGAAAATCTTACGGACAGGCTGGAAGCAGTTTTGAAAGAAGCAGTTGGGGTATCATGGTAAAGATAAGAGATATTTTGGATCTTCTCAGAGCAGATGGAGAGATATCCTTCAGGGGGAAAGAGGACGCAGAAATAACCGGATTTTCTTCAGTTACAAACTATCAGGCCGGTACTGTCACATGGTGCAAGACCGCAGAGACCGCTGGCCGAATGGCGGCAGGAACTATGCGATTTAAGCTGGTCATCATGCCTCCGAGCCCGCAGCTTCCGGACAACTTTGAAAATATCATCATAACAGAAAAGCCTAAAAAGATATTTTTTGACATAGTTGAACAGTTTTTTGCCGAAAACAGGCAGCTGCCGGATGTGGGACAAGGAACATACATATCAGAAGAAGCGGTCATAGGAAAAAATGTGAAGATAGGATACAACTGCGTGCTGGACGGCAAGATAACTATCGAAGATGATACCGTGATATACAATAATGTCACCATGATAAATAAAGTTCATGTGGGCAAGCGATGCGTGATACACTCGGGCACTGTTATAGGACATGATGACTTTGCATATGTAGAGGATGAATGTCATAACAAGAAAATGATAAAGCATTACGGCGGAGTAGATATAGGTGACGATGTCTTTATCGGAGCCAACTGTGCGATAAACAGAGGAACTATAGACGATACCGTTATCGGAGAAGGAACCAAGATCGACGGGTTCTGCCATATTTCCCATAATGTATGTCTTGGCAGAAAGAATGCGCTTGTGTCAGGAACGAGGATATATGGATCTGTCAGAACCGGAGAAAATGCGTATATAGCGTCATCTATAATAAAAAACCAGCTCCATATAGGCGATAATGCCGTCGTTGGCATGGGAAGCGTAGTAATACGAGATGTAAATGAAGATGATGTTGTTGCCGGTGTTCCGGCAAAATCTATAAAAGAAAAGTGATAAGAGGTGTGAGATGAAGGAACAATTGCTTAACAAAATAAAAAATAAAGAGATCACCGTAGGAGTGGTGGGTCTCGGCTATGTCGGCCTTCCGCTGGCAGTAGAAAAAGCCAAGGCCGGTTTTAAGACCATCGGTTTCGATGTACAGAAGGCCAAGGTCGACATGGTCAACGCCGGGCACAACTATATCGGAGATGTAGTTGACGACGATCTGAAAAAGATCGTTGACGATGGCATGCTCCGCGCCACTACAGACTTCGGCTTTGTGAAAGATGTAGACTTCATAGCCATATGTGTGCCTACACCTCTTGACGCACATCAACAGCCGGACATAAGCTATGTTAAGTCTTCTGCCGAGAATATCGCTAAGCACCTCACAAAAGGCACCATGGTAGTCCTGGAATCGACCACATACCCGGGTACTACGGAGGAGCTGCTCAAGCCTATCCTGGAGTCCTCAGGCCTGAAATGCGGAGAAGATTTCTATCTGGGATTTTCACCTGAGCGAGTAGATCCGGGCAACAAGCAGTTCAAAACGAAAAACACTCCGAAGGTAGTAGGCGCTATCGGAGATGATGCCAGAGAAGTGATAGCAGCCATGTACAGAGCCGTACTGGAGGGAGATGTGTATGAGGTTTCATCCCCTGCCGTGGCTGAGATGGAAAAAATTCTGGAAAACACTTACAGAAATATAAATATAGGCCTTGCCAATGAAATGGCCATGCTGTGCCACAAGATGGGAATAGATTACTGGGAAGTAGTAGATGCTGCCAAGACTAAACCGTACGGATTCCAGGCCTTTTATCCGGGCCCGGGACTTGGAGGCCACTGCATACCTCTTGACCCATATTATCTTTCATGGAAAGCCAGGGAATACGGCTTCCATACATCCATGATCGAGAGCTCCATGATGGTCAACGATGGAATGCCGGAATATTGTGTAGAAAGAGCGATGGCTATCCTGAACCGTCATAAAAAGGCCCTCAACGGGTCAAAGGTCCTGGTGCTTGGCGTGGCATACAAAAACGACATTGACGATTACAGAGAAAGCCCTGCTATCAAAGTGATCGAAGAGCTCAAAAAAGCCGGAGCCGAAACAGACTTCTATGATCCGTGGATCAGCGAATACAAAGACAAGGGACAGGTTTTCAAGGGCATAGAAAAGATAGACGAAAAGATAATCGCAGGCTATGATATCATAGTCATAACAGCAGCTCATACTAATATAGATTATGATATGATACAGAGGAACGCTCAGGCCATATTCGATACACGCAATGCCATGAAGGATATTGCTGAGCGTGATAAGATAGAGGTGCTGTAATGGGAGAGTTTTTTGTACACGAGTCAAGCTATGTAGACGACCATGTAAAAATCGGAAAAGGAACTAAGATATGGCATTTCTGCCACATACAGTCCGGCGCTGAAATAGGAGAAAACTGTTCAATGGGGCAGAATGTCAATGTCTCCAATAATGTAAAGATAGGCAACGGCTGCAAACTCCAGAACAATGTTTCTGTTTATGAAGGAGTTGAAATGGAAGACTATGTTTTCTGCGGGCCGTCTATGGTGTTTACCAACGACCTGACGCCGAGAGCAAAGTATCCAAAAGGCAGTGCAGGCTATAAAAAAACTCTGCTGAAAACGGGTGCGACCGTGGGAGCCAACGCAACTATAGTATGCGGGCATACCATAGGAAAATGGGCCATGATAGCCGCCGGGGCCGTAGTGACAAAAGATGTTAATGACCATGCCTTGATGGCAGGGGTACCCGCAAAACAAATCGGATGGGTATGCGAGTGTGGTAATAGACTGGGAGAAGATTTGTCTTGCGAAAAGTGTGGAAGGAAGTATATTTTAGAAGAAGGAAATTTAGAGGAAAGGAAAAATGGAATTCACATACAAAGCCTATGATGGCTTGATAGGAGAGATTTTAGACAACAACTATGTGATAACCGATTATTTTAATTACAAAAAACATAAAAAATGCGTGATATTGCGTCACGATATAGATTATGACCTTAGAAAAGCGCTTATGATATCAGAGATCGAAGCCTCCTATGGCGTAAGCTCCACATTCTTCATATTGCTCACATCAGACTTTTATAATATCTGTTCTAAGCGTTCCATCAGGGTCATCAACAAGATAAAGCAATGCGGGCATCATATCGGCCTGCATTTTGACGAAGCTAGATACGGAATAGACGATTCCAACCGCGACGGCCAGAAACTTTCAGACCTTATAAAAAGAGAAATAGGAATTCTCTCAGATATCGTCAAGGAAGATGTCAAAGTGGTATCTATGCACAGGCCATCTGCGGGAATACTGAAACTTGAGCATGAGGGAAAATTGGATCTTGGAGATATAATCAATTCGTACGCTCAGGAGTTTTTCAGCGGGTTCAAATACCTGTCGGACTCTCGTATGAAGTGGAAAGAAGATGTGGAAGATGTTATTTCATCAAATAAATATGACCGTCTTCACATTCTGACTCATCCGTTCTGGTATAATGCTGATAACAAAAATCCTGACGAAATAATACAGAATTTCATAGTCAGAGCTATGTATGACAGAAAGATAACATTAAACAGTAATATAACAAATTTAAAGGAATTTACAGGCGATGAATTTCTGAAGGATGTGAAGATCGGAGGTAAATGACACATGAAATACGCCCTTATAGGCTGCGGCCGGATCGCAGTAAATCACATAAAAGCCGCCCTGAACAATAAACTGGAGATCGTTGCTGTATGCGATGTGCTGCCGGAGAAGATGGAAGCACTGCTCGCCAAGTATGAGCTCCAGGATGATAAAACTATCAAAAGATATACAGATTACAAGGAAATGATCAAAAACGAGAAGCCGGAGCTTGTCAGCATAGCTACCGAAAGCGGCATACACGCTGAGATAGCTCTTTTCTGTATAGATCAGGGCGTCAATGTGATCATAGAAAAACCTATGGCTATGAGCATGGAAGATGCTGATAAGATAATAGAGGCGGCAGAAGCAAAAAATGTAAAAGTTTCTGCATGCCATCAGAACAGGTTCAATGTGGCTGTCCAGGAACTGAGAAAAGCTCTGGAAGCCGGACGGTTCGGCAAACTGTCCCATGGTTCCATTCATGTAAGATGGAACCGCGACCACGGATATTATGACCAGGCGTCCTGGAGAGGCACATGGGAACAGGACGGCGGAGCTCTCATGAACCAGTGCATACACGGCATAGACCTGCTGAGATGGATGATGGGAGACGAGGTAGAGGAAGTTTACGGAGCTACCCGGCAGCAGTTCCATGATTACCTGGAGGCTGAAGATGTTGGAATGGCAGTCGTTAAGTTTAAAAACGGAGCCATCGGCACCATAGAGGGAACGACCAATGTATATCCAAAGAACCTCGAAGAGACCCTGTATATCTTTGGCGAAAACGGCACCGTCAAGATTGGCGGAACCTCTACCAACAACATTGATGTGTGGGATTTTGCCGATGAGACAGAAGAAGATAGCAAGAACAAAGAACTGAAAGAAGCTACCAGCAATGTTTACGGAAATGGACATACCAGCTTATTTGCCGATGTCATCGACGCTATAAAGAATGACAGAAAGCCATATGTAGACGCAGTAGCGGGCAGGAACGCCCTTGAGATGGTACTGTCCATATACAAGAGCCAGAAGGAAGGCAAAGCTGTTAAGCTGCCTCTGACTGATTTTGCCAGCACAGATATGAAGGGTGAGTTTTAGTAATGATAATATGTCATATGACAAGCGCTCACGACAGCGACGACATAAGGATATTGAAAAAACAGTGCGTCTCCCTTGCCAAGAATAAGGACAATAAGGTTTTTCTTGTTGCAAAGGGAGACAGCTATGAATATAAAAATGTTCAGATAGTCGGAATAGGTGTCCAACAGGGCGGCAGACTGAACAGGATGCTCAATGTGGGCAGAGCTGTCTATGAGAAAGCGCTGAGTCTTGATGCAGACATTTATCAGTTTCACGACCCTGAGCTCCTGCCATATGCCAAAAAATTAAAGAAGCGTGGCAAGAAAGTCATATTTGACAGCCACGAAAACTACAAAAAACAGATAATGCAGAAGGGATATATCCCCAAACCACTCAGAGGAGTTATTAGAGCAGCCTATTCTGTGATAGAATCCCGAGCGTGCAGGTATCTGGACGCTGTATTATATCCGGAGGATATCAGTCCGTATGAGGGTATTGTTAAGGAATGTGTGGTCATACGCAATACTCCTATGCTGGACGAGCTCAAGCCTGAGATCTCCTATGAAGAGAGAAAGGAAAAAGTGTGCTGTGTAGGTACATTGAGCGAAGACAGGGGTATAAGAGTGCTAGTGAGAGCCTGTCATAAGGCCGGTGTAAGCCTTGTGCTGGGCGGCAGGTTTTCTCCTCCTGTCTTTGAGGACAGCCTGAGAAGCGAAGAAGCTTTTGAAATCGTGGACTACAGAGGAAAATGCGACAGGCAGCAGGTAAATGATATATATAATGAGTGCATGATAGGCGCTGATAATATCCTGCGGGTCGGACAGTATTCCCAGATAAGAGCCCTGTCTACAAAGGTCTATGAATATATGATAATGAAAATGCCGTATTTTACTTCAGACTTTGATTTTAACAAGGAGATAATCGATCAATATCAATGTGGCGTATATATGGATCCCGAAGATGTGGACGCTGTGGCCGGCGCTATAAGATTTCTTATTGAAAATAAAGAAAAAGGCAGAATCATGGGAGAAAACGGCCGCAAACTGGTTGAAGAAGAATTTAATTGGTCGGTTGATGAAAAACGGTTAATCGCATTGTATGAAAGATTGGAAAGGGAACTCCATTAAATAATGAATTACAGCAAGGGGCTTGTCATAAAGAACTTAATATGGAAATTTTCTGAACGAATTGGCATTCAGGTAGCAAACTTAGTAATTCAAATTATACTAACAAGGGTATTACTACCGGAAGATTATGCAAATGTAGCAATAATAATGGTTTTTGTTCAACTGGCAAACCTTATTGTGCAAAGCGGATTTGGATCTTCACTTATACAGAAAGAAAAAATAGATGAAAGAGATTTTTCATCTGTATTTATAATTTGTTTATTTGTGTCGCTGATATTATATGGTGTACTTTATATTTCTGCACCAGCGATTGCAAGCTTTTATAACCTTGCTATGTTAAAAAACCTTCTTAGGGTTCAAGCGGTTATTTTATTCCCATGTGCGATAAATACTGTCCAAGTTGCTTATTTAAGCAGAAATATGGAGTTTAGAAAAAATTTTATCGCTAGTATTGTTGCATGCGTGGTATCAGGTTGTCTGGGAATAGGAGCGGCATTAATCGGATTAGGTATATGGTCAATTGTTATATGCAATATTGCAAATCAAATTATATTGACAGTAATATTATGGTTTTTGGTAAAATGGAGACCATCAACTAAATTTTCTTTTTACAAGGTTAAAGAATTATTTAGATTTGGGTGGAAGTTATTGGTTTCTTCTGTGCTCAGCATGTTTTATAGTAATCTTCAAACTCTTATAATAGGGAAAGTGTTTACTCCGACATTATTAGGATATTATAATCGTGGAGAGTTGATGGGGACAACTGTTATGTCATCTGTCAACAATGCAATAAGTTCAGTTATGCTTCCGGTATTATCAAGATATCAGACAGATCTGGACAGTTTTAAAAAAGTTTATCGAAGGATTCTTATACTGGATTGCTTTTTTTCGTTTCCCATCATGTTTGGACTGGCAAGTGTTGCAGAATCATTTATTGTGTTGTTATTTACAGAAAAATGGCTTCCAGCAGCTCCTTTTATGACCATTATATGTATTGCGAGAGCATTTGATCCGATACATGTTACAAACCTACAGGCAATACTATCTATAGGGAGAAGCGACATTACTTTAAAACTAGAAGTGACAAAAAAACTTTTAGGATTGGCCCTGATGCTAATAACATATAACATCGGTATATATGCATTTGTAGCAAGTAACATTATACTGGCAGTTATTTCTACAATTATAAACGCATATCCGAATGCCAAAGCTTTTTCTTATTCCTTCAAAGAACAAATAAAAGATATTGGACCATATATCACTTTGTCAATAGTTATGTTTATTGCAACATATAGTGTAAACTTTTTAAATATTAATGCGTTTCTTACTCTGGTTTTGCAGATTTTCGCAGGAGTAATTATATATGTGCTGGGATGCATATGTTTCAAACTATATGCATTCGAATATGTTTTAAACTATATTAAACCTTGGATTAGGGGAAAAAAATGAAAGTTTTAGTTATTGGTACAGGTAGCTCACCATTTGTTAAAGAACCTATTCAATTTGCATTGGCAGATGGTGAAAATAATATTTATGTCACATATAATGAGCAAAAAGACAAAGCGTATTTAGATTTTTATAATGAAAATAATATAAATGTAATTAATACACATGATAGAAAGAATATTTTGGGCAGAGTGCCGAAGCTTGGAGTATTATATAATATTTGGATAGCAGTTAGAAGAGAAATGAAAACAGGAAAGTTCAATTTAATTCATATTCATAGTATGAACAATTATATTATGCTTCTATTTATTATTAGAGTGTTGTCAAAATATTCTGATAGAGTTATATGTACATTTTATGGTTCTGATCTTTTGCGAAAAACAGACAAGCAATTAAAGAAAATGGAAAAGTTTTTCTCTAAAATTGATGTGTTTTCAATGGCAACAGATAATCTAATTGACAGGTTTAAAGAAATATATGGCGATAAATACAATAATAAAATAAGAAAAGTACCATTCGGACTATCTAACTTATATTTTTTAGACAACTTAGATAAAAATAAAGATTATAAAAGGATATTCGGAATTAACAAAAATAGGATAGTTATATCGATTGGACATAATACATGTGTAGAGCAACAGCACATATCAGTTTTAAAAGAAATTGCTTCTTTAAGTGCTGAAATGAAAAATAAAATTGCGATAATTTTGCAATTAACATATGGGAATGGAACAGAAAATTATATAAAAAATGTTGAGGAAGAAGCAAATAAAATAGGTTGTCCCATAGTGGTTTTGAGAAAATATATGAGCGGTGATGAAATAGCAAGTATGGTTTCAGCAACCGACATATATATTAATTCTCAGCAATCAGATGCAATTTCAGGAGCAATGTTGGAATATCTGTATGGAGGGGCAGCAGTAATTAACCCGAAATGGATAGATTATACCGAATTAAAAAAAGCGGGATGCGATTTTATACAATATGATAGCTTTGATGATATTCCAATAATTATCGAACAAATAATAGCGGGACAAATCTCATGTGATTTTCAAGAAAATTATTTAGCAGTTAAAAAGATATCACACTGGGATGTGAATAAAAATAAATGGCGAGCACTGTTTGAAGGAGAGCAATAATGGAATTAAAAACAACATTACCATATATCAAAAATAACAGGATAAGAATGTCTTTGCTATTTTTTTCCAGTTTCATAATAATGTTGTTATCAGCATTGCCCGTTAGAGTGCTTGAAGAAACTGGCTTTGATACTGTTATATGTTTTTTAATGTGCTTTATATATGTGCTGGGTTGTTTCAAAGGATATTTTAATATTAACAAAAAAAAGATAATATTTCTTTCTTTATTCATAGCTTTAGGGGCAATCGAATTAGTAACAGGGTTGTTCTATGGCATATTAGGATACATTTCAGTTGGGGTGTTTTGCATAGTGGTCCCTTTGCTACTTATAATTACCATTGACGAAAAAAAGCAAATCGAGGATATGGTTATGGCGGTTTCCTTATCGAGCACATGTGTTTTTCTTGTAATCTTCTTGGTATCCGTATTATTCATGCCTTTGGGATCAGGCCAATATGCTTCTTTTACCGGCAATCCAAACAGCCTCAGTTTATTTGTGGTTACTGGCTTATGTGGGACAATATATTTGTCTATGAAATACATAAATAAAATTAAGTTCTTGTTTATTTTTATTCAAGGAGTGGAATGGGGATTCCTTATATTTACTCGATCTCGAACTGCAATACTAACTAGCATTGCCTTTATAATGGTAATGATTTTGTATAGCATTTTTAACAAGGGAAAGGGTAGAAAAAGAGTTAAATATATTTTTATATTTTTATTCATAATTACATCAGCCATATATCTGTCTTATTTTAGTGTAACGACACTTAGCTATAAAATAGGACAATATGACAATGTAGGCTTGAAACAAAATATTCAGCAACACTTTAATGTAATATTATTTGACGATCAAAGTGATGAATCCACTAATGAACATGATGAATTTTATAATGAGGAAAAAGATAATTTGTCCTTTAAAGATACGATTATCGCGGGTGCAAATCGCAGCTTAAAGGGAATTGCGGATGACGGTAGCTTTTCATCGGGTAGGATTGAGATATGGAAAAACTTTCTTAATAGAATAGAACCATTCGGTCATGATGAAGGGACAATGGAAATCGAAGGGGTAAAAGGATATAATGCACACAATGCATATATACAAATAGCATATAGTTTTGGATATATAGCGGGAATAATTTATATTATTATATCTATTTACTCAGCTTATTTATTGGCAAAAGAAAATTTCCCATTACTTAGCAGAAAAAACTTCCCTTGTGAGAATGCATATATTCTATTGACATTTATGGGATATATAGTATATAACATGCTTGCAGCAACAGTAGCACCATTTTCATATTTATTCGTTCTATTGTTTGCAATAATAGTTGTGCCAAGCGTATGTATAGAACAAAAAAATGAGATCCTATCAAAAAAGTTGAAAGCCTAATAAGTTTATAAATTAATGGCTGTATTATTAAATGTAAAAAGGTTTTTAATATATATATGTTCAGGAGGTCACAAATGCAATTCCGTGATTTAAAACAACAATACCAGGTACTTAAAAAAGATATAGACGAAGCTATGATCAAGGTTGCTACCGACTGTAATTTTATTATCGGTGCGCAAGTATCAGAGCTGGAAAAAGAACTGGCAGAGTATGTAGGAGTAAAACACTGCATAACCTGCGCAAATGGTACCGATGCCCTTTCTATAGCCATGATGGCCTGGGGTATTGGCAGCGGGGATGCGGTTTTCGTGCCTGACTTTACATTCTTTTCGTCAGGAGAGATCGTATCGCATTGTGGGGCCACTCCGGTTTTCGTTGATGTCGATCAGGACACATACAATTTAAGTGTGGAATCGCTTGAGATCGCAATAGAAAAGGTGATCAATGAGGACAAGCTCACGCCAAAAGCCATTGTGGCTGTGGACCTTTTCGGATTGCCGGCTGATTTTACAAAAATACGCCCTATTGCTGAAAAATACGGCCTTTTGGTGCTTGAAGACGGTGCTCAGGGTTTTGGGGGCCGCATTGGAGATAAGGTTGCGTGCAGCTTTGGAGATATTTCCACTACATCGTTTTTCCCGGCTAAACCGCTGGGATGCTACGGGGACGGCGGAGCGGTGTTCACCGATAACGACCAGTGGGCAGACCTGATGCGCTCCATCCGTGTTCACGGAAAAGGCGCCATGAAATATGACAATGTGCGCATAGGCCTAAACTCAAGACTGGACACCATCCAGGCGGCAATACTTTCCGTCAAATTAAAGGCTTTCAAAGAGTACGAAGTCGACGCAGTGAACAAAGCGGCCGACCGATACACCGAGCTGCTCAAAGATACGGTCAAGACGCCAATAGTGCCGGACGGCTTCCTTTCCAGCTGGGCTCAGTATACTATCCAGCTTTCGGACAAAGAAACGAGAGACAAATTGCAGCAGGCCCTCAAAGACAATGGGATCCCATCGATGATCTATTACCCGAAGCCTATGCATAAACAGCTGGCATTTGGCATTGTGGAGGCTGACGGAACGGACAGCTATGGCTTTGACTGTTCAGTTACTGAGCGTTTGTGCGATACAGTCTTATCGCTGCCGATGCATCCATATCTGAAGGACGAAGATATCCGGCAGGTGGTAGAGGCAGTAAAAGAGAATGTGAAATAGAAGATTGTGTGATATATAAGGCACAGGAGCACGAGTGAGGGCTTCTGTGCTTTTGGTATGATAGGAACAATTCTACTGCAATATGGAAGGAATTTTTTATGGGATTCAGATATAGAAAAAGTTTGAATTTAGGCGAAGGGGGTTAGGATTAATATAAGCAAGTCCGGTATTGGATACAGTTGGGGCGTCAAAGGATATCGAATAACCAAGACAGCAAAAGGAACTACACGCAGAACGGCAACTATACCGTGAACGGGGATCTCTTTTGTTGATGAAACAGGAAATCACAAAAGTAATAGAACTCATTTAGATAAATATAAACAATATAATCAACATATCGATAGTAATCATTATGAAATCGAGGAAATCGTTAATGCCTCAGCAGATGATATGGCATCAGGAGGGTTAGAAGATATTCTTACTGCAGCAAGGAAAACGATGCAGATCAATAAGATGGCTACAAAAGGAAACAGTAAATAATCGTATCGGACCTATGTTAAAAGTGACAGAAAGTGATAAAGTTTGGCGCATTATCCGGTCTAACAAAGTAATAGATAGAAAATATTTGGGAGGTGCTTCTAATACCGTAAATAGAATTGTGTGCCAATCAAGCAAGAAGCCACCCTTTCCGTTCAGGGCCAATATACAGGCGGCATCATTTAAAATCAGAGGAGAAGTTCTTATTTTCTTGCCGGATAAACTTTTTGTTATGCAAAAAAATTAAGTCGGGAGGACCGGACAAAAGATTCAAAAACAATTCTGAACTTCCTATTTGCCTGTATGGAGAAATAGGCTTAAGATCAGAATCCGGATTGAATACAGTCGTTTTGTTTTCGGATGCGTCTATTGTGTAGGATAAAGAAAAATGACATTGCCTTGAATCCCCCTTATGTCATAGAGTATAATGGTGCTGCATAGAAAAAGGAGGAAAATAAAAATGCAATGGGAAAAACTGTTATCAACGCAAAAATTATTTGATGAACCAGATGAACCAGAGGTCTTTAGCAAGTATCCTATAAATGAGTTTGAAAAAGATTATAATAGGATAATATCCAGTGCAGCTTTTCGCAGATTGCAGGACAAGACACAAGTATTTCCTCTGGACAAAAGTGATTTTGTTAGGACGAGACTTACACATTCGATAGAAACATCTACTATTGCCAGGCAGCTTGGCATTATGGTTGCCCAAAATAACACAAAATATTTGCCGGCGGACATCCGAAAAGAGGATTCGGAAGGAATCCCTTCGGTGCTGCTGTGTGCAGGCTTGCTCCATGATTTGGGAAATCCGCCTTTTGGACATTTTGGAGAAACGGTAATAGGCGACTGGTTTAAAGAAAATCTTATAAAAGTCCAATACAAAGATAAGCCGATAAAAGAATGGATGAGTCAGCAGATGATTGCTGATCTGGAAAATTTTGAAGGAAACGCTCAAGCATTGAGAATAGTTTTAAAAGCAAAATATAATTCTGAGATAAATTTATCTGCAGGCATAATCAGTACTCTAGTTAAATACCCGACCAGCTCATTGTCTTTTGAAAGAAAACATCCTGATATCAAAAAGCATAAACCAGGGTATTTTTTCTCAGAAGAAAAAGAGTTTTTGCATGTTTCGGAAATTGTCGGGACCAAAGAATGTACAGGCGAAATCTATCGCCATCCATTAACTTTTCTGCTTGAAGCGGCTGATGATATTGCTTATGCTACGGCAGATCTAGAGGATGCTTTTAAAAAAGGACTATTTACTCTGGATGAATTCATAACATATTTTAATGATTCATATGATCATGATCGTGTAATCCCACATCAAAGCCCAGAATATTATTCTTGTGACCTACTCAAAAGCTTGATCGAGTTGAAAGACTGCAATAAAAATGTAATGAAAAAAAATCGGGATGAAAGCAAGATATTCAGCACATGGCTTAATTATACGAGACGCTGGCTGATGTATGTGGCCGTGTATCGTTTTTCAAAAAGCTATCAAGCAATAATGGATGGAACATATGAGGATGATTTATTTAAAGAAACAAATCATTCACTGACAATAGATATATTGAAAGGAGCAATGGGCGAATTTGCATACAATACTGCTAATATTTTAAAATTGGAACTTTCTGCTCAAACAATTTTGTCTTTCCTTTTGGATAAATTCATACCTGCAGTGTTGCATTATGATGATGAGGGAAGAGTAAACGGATTAAAAATGTCCAAAGCCGATAAAAAATATATATCACTTTTATCGAGTAATTACAGGCAGGATTACGATAAAAGGAAAACTGGCGACGAATCACTCAATATATATTTAAAACTGCGTATGGTTATAGATTATATAAGCGGAATGACGGATTCTTATGCGCGTACACTGTATAGGGAACTCAGCGGCATAGAGTAAAATAATGAATAAGAATTCAATCATGCCACAAGTGTAACCGATACCAAGAAGGTGACATCAATGAAAAAAGATCTTTTTAAAGAATATATAAGGCAAAGCCAGCCGGGCAGGCGTGAGAAGGCGTATGCCTGGCATACGGCTATAGGCCTGCAGGATGTTGACGGGCTGCAGCCTTCAGAATATCTGGTGCGCACAGCTATCCGCAATATTGAGGGGGAGATTTCCCTCGAAGAGGCGAATGCGCTTTTGCAAGCTTACTATGCTGAAAGACCTGCGAAAAATACAAATGACCGCACTGAGGAGGCAGATAAGGTTTCTGTCAGGATTGCAGCGATCTTATCAGAAAAAGCTTTTAGCTTCACCCCGAACGAATACCTTGCCATTCACAGAAAGCTGTTCGACGGGATATATCCCAATGCAGGATGTATGCGTGATTACAACATTACGAAAAAAGAATGGGTACTTGGCGGGGAGACAGTGATATACGGCAGTGCGTCAGAGTTGAAAGATACTCTTGAGTATGATCTTTCCGAAGAAAAGGAGTTCTCCTACTGCGGCCTGTCAATGGACCAGATCATCAGCCATCTCGCTTTGTTTGTTTCGAACCTTTGGCAGATCCATGTGTTCGGCGAAGGCAACACCAGAACAACGGCGGTTTTCCTTATCAAATATCTCCGTACCCTCGGTTTTGATGTCACCAACGATATATTCGCTGAAAATGCGTGGTATTTCCGTAATGCCCTCGTACGGGCCAACTATAACGATCTGAGAAACGGCATCCATGAGACAACAGAGTTTCTGGAACTTTTCTTGCGAAATCTGCTGCTTGACGAACATCATCCGCTGAAAAACCGGACATTGCACATCAGTAATATGCTGAAGGAACCTCAAAAACCGTACATTGATAAACAAAAACCGGACATTGCTCAAATATTCACTGCCAAGACTGCCGGTCATATTTCCAGGATGAGGGAGGCTTTTTCGGACGGAACTATATTTGGACGGGCAGACATGATGAAGGTGACCGGCCTCGGGCCCTCCAGAGCATCGGAGCTTCTGCAGGAACTGACAGCACACGGAATCATCGAGACGGTTTCGGGCTATGGAAAAGGCAAATACAGGTTCAGATGCTAGGCTGTGATCTTGAGCCATCCAGAACAGCAGTGCTCTGTACAGGCGGAATCTCCATGCGCACGAATTATCCATATCGTCTGCAACAAAAAAACAGAAGCCATTGCGCATGATCCGCTGTTTCATCACAGGAGGAATAAAAAAGACGGAAACAAAAAAGTTCATTCAGCCAGATCAGGGTTGTAAGCAAGATGTGCTGAAGCTGCATCTGGAGCTGAATATAGAAAACGCCGATGAAGAGGAAATGCAGGATGTTGCTGCTTACAAATGATCCTGCAGCCCATAAAGGCGTGTACAAGATGATGGGGAAAAATCCTTTTACGACAAAAGAGACTATCTCACATTACTTTGAAAAAGCCTGAAACATTATCTCGATGATGAGTTTGAGGACTACTTCACAGAAGATGACGATTATCAGCCGGTATGCGAGGATTTTGATATAGACTATTGTGTGTCAAAATGGTGCGAAGAGCACGGTTTTAATTTGGTTTCCTGCGAAGGTGAAGTAAGTGACGACGGGTATGGGCCAAGGTTTGGTAGAAACTGGTGATACCAACGAAAAGAGGCCGTTGAAAGAATAATATGCTGATGCTAAAATAAAAGTGAAAGAAGAAAAGTAGAGTTAAGAGATAGGGAGTTTTGAAATGCATGCTGTCATTATCGAAACCCCCTATCTTCGTTTTGCGGAAAAATGGGGCGGCAGGCCGGTGCGCGTCAAAGGATATGCCCGAAAGCTCTCCTGCGCACAGACATGATTCACCGCTATACTACAAACTTCTTAAAAATAAAAGTTTATAACATTGATATTATAAACTTGAGCTTGAACGGAACTTGTGTTATTCTTTTATTGGAAAGGTGGTGCGAATTCCTATGCAGAAAAAAAATTTGCGAAAGAGAGATCTCTATCTGAAGCAGATGATCGCATTTCAGGATACGGAGATGATCAAAGTCATGACCGGTATCCGTCGCTGCGGAAAATCCAGTTTGATGAAACTGATGGCGGAACATTTGCGTGAGAGCGGAGTGACAGAGGATCAGATCCTTGAAATGAACTTCGAGTCTATGAGCATTCCGGAGATGGACGCAAGAGGATTCTACGAATATGTCAAGTCGCATATCTGTCCGGACAAAAGGACCTATCTTTTTTTCGATGAGGTACAGAAAGTGCCTGGGTGGGAGAATGCCGTCAATTCTTTCCGTGTGGATTTTGACTGCGATATTTATATAACGGGTTCCAACGCTTATCTGCTTTCTTCAGAACTGTCCACCTATTTATCTGGCCGATATGTGGAGATCAAGGTGCTGCCGCTATCCTTTCGGGAATTCCTGGACTTTCACGGATATACGCTGACAGAAGGCAAGTCGCCGGCAGGTGGAGCCAAAAAGCGGATCCTGGATGCTGATGGCGAAGTTTACGACACAAAGGAACTTTTTGAAGCTTATACACGATTCGGCGGCATGCCCATGCTGGCGGATATCGGCCTGGAGACCGACCGGGTCATGGCAGCTCTGGACGGTGTGTATTCAGCAGCAGTCGTCAATGACATATTGGAAAGGGAAAAACGGAAAGGACAGCGAACGATAACCGATGCTGTGCTGCTTCGTAAGATCATCATGTTTCTCGCAGATAACATCGGCAATAATACTTCCGCTACTTCTATCGGAAACACGCTGGTCAACGAGGGACTGCTGAAAAATGGAAATCGAAAGACGAAGCCTGCTGTGCAGACTATTCAGGCATATATCAGGGCCCTGACAGAAGCATATTTCTCTTATGAGATCAAACGCTTTGATATAAAAGGTAAAGAATATCTTCGCACATTGGGCAAGTATTACATTGTTGATATCGGCTTGCGAAATTATCTGCTTGGATTCAGGGATGGAGACAGCGGGCATATCTTGGAAAATATTATTTTCTTTGAGCTCATGCGCCGCGGTTACGATGTGTCTGTCGGGAAAATAGATAATCAGGAAGTGGATTTTATCGCAACAAAACCGGATGAGAAAAAATATGTCCAGGTTACGGAAACAATGAACATACCTCAAACCAGAGAACGGGAACTTGCACCATTGAGAAAGATACGAGATAACTACGAGAAGATAGTTATTGCGATGGAATGTGATCTTCCGCAGGAACAAGATGGAATAAAGATGATCCGGGCATTAGATTTCCTTTTAGGAGATTAAGAAAGGAGCAGACAGCTATGGAAAAAATAGAAGCAAAAGAAGCGATGAAAGAGTTGACACTGATGCTTCTGTATCTCTCCAGGTTCACTCAGAGAGAAAGATTTGGCAAAGCGACGGATTTTTATGCGTGGAAAGGTTACGATTTTGACATACTGAACGAACTGGATGATGACGACTATATAAGTCAGGGCAGCCACCCGTACCGCACAAAATCGGTTTACAATACAGAAAGCGGAAAAGAGCTGGCAACAGAGTTGCTGGCCAAGTACGGGATAGCTGACTGGAAGCAGGAGTGAATGGCTGAAGAAGCTTTATTGACAGGAGACTGGGCCCGACCCGGCATTGGCGATAGAATATGCGTATCATATTTTCACTGTAAAAAATGTGCCAAACTATACAAATATCGTTGTATTTTTTGTGAAAATCAGAAATAAATTTGCAGGCAAAGAGTCTAAGGCCGGCTTATCAATCTGCCGCTATACATGATAGAGGAGATAACCCATGAAAATCCTTACGATACCGGACATTCATCTGAAACCGTGGATATTCGACAGAGCGGACGGTGATGTCAAAGCTTGAGGAGCTGGAACACAGTTTGCGGGAGCCGGCGCAGATCAATATAATGCAGCGCATCGATAATGTGCTGTTTTCCCACGGCGGCCTGTCGGCAGAGTATATAAAATGGCTCGATAAAAGTCTTCTTTATGCAGATATAGATGATGTTATAGAGGCCGTGAACAATGCTTCCCATGATCAGCTCTGGAATGACGAGTCACCGCTCTGGCTGAGACCGCAGCACAGGGCTCGGCAAGCCTTCCGCAAAGAAAAATATATCCAGGTGGTAGGCCATACGCCTGTGGAAAGGGTAATTGAGAAAGACGGATTTATTTCTGTTGATGTATTCTCTACACACCCTGACGGAACACCGATCGGTGAGCCGGCGATGATAGTCATCGACTCAAAGACGAGAATTTATGAAAAGGTGGAAGTTGCGGGGAAGTAGGAAAGCTGAGTAACGGCTGAGCAGTTCTGCAAGCTGCTTGCCTGTCAAATGCTTTGCTGACTTATATTGCTCGGCACAGAATATCATCAATTTGCCTTGGGCACTCATCTTCAAGCCTCCTCTGGAATTTCAAAATTGACTGCCTTCTGTTCTTCATCAAACATATGAAAAAGAGTAAGCGGACTGAAATGCCACAGCTTTGTGTCTTTCTGCTCCCTAAGAGCATAGACCGGTGAATTGTAAAATATATTGGAGACGGTAAGCTCATCATATAGATGCTTGATCTTGGGCAATCCTAAAGTCTGCTTTTTCGTCACTTCACCACTTTTTCGGCAAAGCTAAAAGCGATGGATAAGCAACTGCAGAACTGTTATAATAATCTGAGACCATATTGATAAACCGATTCCTGTTTTCTGCCGTGACTAACGCTATGTGATCAAGCCAAAAGGAGTCATCCACATGAAAGAACTGCCCCACAGCTCTGCTGATATAATTGAAGAACTGCAATCTAAAATCCGAATATTGGAGGATGAAAATCGACTTCTGAGAGATCGCCTTTGTGAAGCCGGGATTTCGTATATTGATGTTGTGGCTGATCACGATGATAGGTCTGAGAAACCATACGACACGGATCAGGGCTCCCGAATAAAGAAATTTGAAATCACGGATAAGATAGCCAACGACTTTTTTATGATGTTTTGCCGCGGGAGAAAAGATGTATACAGCCTTCGCTATACGAACCCTAAGACAGGGAAAAACGGATATTACACACAATGTTTTAACCGCTGAGACCGAGGCTGCCATATACAGAGAAAAGACGGAGTCAGGTGCAGGGATTGTGAGATCAAGGCATATAAATCGGTTACCCTGCCTCTCATAAAAGCTCATATGATCGGAGCGGATCCCAACGGAAATGATGTGGTAGCCATATATCCAATGCTCGAAAACAATCTTTGCCAGTTACTTGTGTTTGACTTTGACAATCACGCCAGAGGTGCGGAGCAGGAAGACCACGCCAATATTAACGAAGATTGGAAAGAAGAAATCAATGCTTTGCGCCATATCTGCAGGAATTTGGGCATTGATGCCGCAGTAGAGCGGTCAAGGTCAGGATGCGGCGCGCATCTGTGGATTTTTTTCAAGGAAATGATCCCAGCAAGATTAGCGAGAAGATTCGGCTTCGCTTTGCTTGAAAAAGGGGCGGAATCGGTAAATCTCAAGTCATTCAGATATTATGACCGTATGATACCGGCACAGGATGCTCTACCGGAAGGCGGACTTGGCAATGTTATTGCACTCCCGCTTCAGGGTATGGCATTAAAATCCGGCAACAGTGCTTTTGTGGATGAGAATTGGAATGCATATGAGGACCAGCTGAAAGTGCTTGCCGGCATAAAACGCTTGACGAGACGGGATATAGAAGATCATCTTGCCTCATGGTATGGTGCCGGCGACAATGGCGGAGATGGTGACAGCGATGTTCCGTGGGAGAAAGAGAGCGGGATAAACTCTGGCGAAATAAAAGATACGGTGCATATGGTATTGGCCGATCGCATTTACATAGATTCTTCTGGGATGTCTAACAAGGCAAAACGGCAGCTACGCCGCATGGCGACATTTTCAAACAAACAGTATTTTCAGAATCAGGCAATGGATATGCCAAATTACGATGAACCCCGGCTTTTTTATCTTGGGAGTGACGAAGGAAAATATATTGTTCTGCCGCGAGGACTGAAAGACAAAATCTTGAGTAATTTTGATAAAGCGGGAATCAGATATGATATTGAGGATAAGAGAACGGACGACCGGAAAATAAAGGTTTCTTTTAAAGGAGCTCTAAAAGAGTCACAAATACCGGCCGTAGAAGCCATGATTGAGAATGAAACGGGTATCCTTCACGCTGCAACTGCTTTCGGAAAGACTGTAGTATGCTGTGATATGATCGCCAGGAGAGGTGTCAATACTTTGATCCTTATAAACCGAAGCGATCTGATGAGTCAGTGGATAAGGAGGTTAGAAGAATTTTTAGACATTGATGAGGAATTACCTGAATATAAGACAAAGACCGGTCAGACGAGAAAAAGAAAGTCACTGATCGGGAATCTTCAAGGCGCCCACGACACTCTGACCGGGATCGTGGATGTGGCGATGATCCGTTCCTTGAAGAGAAAGGAGAGCTTTCATCCGTTACTCAAAGAATACACGCAGGTATTCTTTGACGAATGCCATCATGCAGCTTCAGACAGCGCAATAGAGGTGCTTCAGGAAATCAATGCAAAATATGTTTATGGGGTGACTGCTACGCCCAAACGAGGTGACGGTAAAGAAAAGATAAACGAGTTTCTGCTTGGCCCTATCAGGTATAGATTTACCGCAAAAGACCGGGCAGAGGAACAGAATATTGATCACCTGGTATACCCTCGGTTCACTCGGACTGTAAAGCCTCATCGCTCGTCCAAGACCCCATATGGCAATGATGCTTATGAACTGATAAGAAACAACGATGTCAGAGACGAACAGATCATCAGAGATGTGGCAGATTGTGTTAAAGCGGGCAGGACACCTGTGGTACTTACGAAATATGTTGATCATGCGGAAAAATTATCTGCAAAACTGAACCAATATGCAGATATATTGATATTGCTTACAGGGTCAAACGGCACCAAAGCCCGCAGAGCACAGGTAGATGAGCTTAATGCAGTTAAAGAATCGGAAAGCCTCATCCTTGTGGGGACAGGCTCCTTACTCGGAGAGGGATTCGACTATCCGAGACTTGATACGCTTTTTATGGCTACGCCCGTTTCCGGAGAAAATGTGGTAGAACAGTATGTGGGGAGGCTGAACAGGGACTATGACGGAAAGAAAAATGTGATCGTCTATGACTATGTGGACAGCCATATCCCGAAATTTGACAAGATGTATGCTGCTAGGCTCAAAGCGTATAAGAAGATAGGATATGAACTCTGCGTCAGTATGGGCGGAGAAAAACAGAAAGCAAATGCGATATATGATATAGACACTTATGCAGAAACATACTGGAGAGATCTGGAAGAGGCAAGAGCGAGTGTCATAGTATCAAGCCCTAGATTAAATAATCAGAAAGTCAACCGTATCATCTCCGTACTTGGCAGACGCTTGGAGTCGGGCGTCAAGGTTACGATCGTCACCTGGCATCCCGATGTCTATAGATACGGCCGGGATGATGTACGGATGGAACTATTGGAAAGACTACGCAAAGCCGGTTTTGAAATTCGTCTTGCAGAAGAATCCTGCGAACATTATGCAGTGATCGATGATGAAATCGTATGGTACGGAAGCGTTAACCTGCTTTCCAAAGAAGATATCGAAGATAATCTTATGAGGGTATGCAGTAAAGAAATCGCAGCAGAACTGCTCGAAATGACATTCGGTGTCCAGGTTAAAATGCCGGAATGGTGATAGTATCCGGAGTGGTGATAGTATCCATATAACATTGATTTTTACAGTGAAAAATAGTATACTAAAATAGTATAAACAAAAATACCACAGGTGAATCATGCGCTTACAAAATTCCGCACGAAATGTCAAGGCTGCCTGGATCTTGCAGCTGGTCCACATACTGGGCCAGTTCATCAGCAGGACGGCCATTATTAAGGTGCTTACAATTGAATATGTAGGACTCAGCGGACTTTTCAGCAATGTGCTCACCATGCTGTCCCTGGCGGAGCTGGGGATAGGCGAGGCCATAATATTCAGCATGTACGGGCCCATTGCACGCAATGAGAGAGAGAACATAAGCGCCATCATGGCATTATATAAGAAGGTCTATATCTTCGTCGGTATGTTCATAATGGTGGTAGGGCTTGCTCTGACCCCGTGGATAGGCTATTTTATAAAAGATATGCCGGATATACCGGAAATATACTGGATATATGCCCTGTATGTGATAAACTCATCCGTATCCTATTTTTTCTCTTATAAAGCGGCTTTCGTTACAGCCAACCAGAACAATGCCTTGGTGGTCATCAACAACGGCCTCTGGGAGATAGGGATGGTAGCGGTACAAGTCATAATGCTTGTGATGACCCGCAACTATATAGGATACATGATCATAGGCATAGCCTTCGTACTTATAAGAAATATAAGCATTTCCCTGCTGGCCGACAGGAAATATCCGGTCCTCAGGGAAAAAGCCAGGACTCCGATACCAAAGGAAATATTCGGGCAGATCAAGAAAAATACAGGGGCCATGGTCTTCCACAAGATAGGCTCCATTGTCGTATTTGCTACGGACAACCTGATCCTGTCCAAGTTTGTGGGACTGGTGAGCGTAGGTATATATACCAATTACTATACTATAACCAATGCGGTGACGGTGTTCATCAATAAGTTTTTCCAGGCGATCTCGGCCAGCGTAGGAAACCTGGCCGTCAACGAATCCATTGAGAGGCAGGAAAAGACTTTTTTCAAAGTGCTGTTCATCGACTTCTGGATGTACACATTTTCCTGCTGCTGCCTGATGAACCTGATGAGCCCTTTCATCAACGACATCTGGCTGGGCGAGGGCTACCTGTTCGATGAGTCCATAGTGCTGCTCATAGTGCTGAAAACATATATAACCGGCATGAGGAGCGCGACCCAGACCTTCAAAAACGCCAAGGGCCTGTATTGGCAGAACAAATATATGCCGATATATGAATCCCTCATAAATCTGGTGGCTTCGCTGATACTTGTAAACTATATGGGAGTTGCCGGCGTGATCCTGGGAACTATAATAAGCTCCCTTACCACCTGCGTGTGGATCGAGCCCCATGTCCTGTATAAATACGGTTTCAACAAACCGGCAAAGGGATTTGCCGCCAGATATATACAATATTTTGCAGTTTTTCTGATACTTTTGGCAGTGACTTATGGCTGCAATATGCTGATCGACGGAAGCGGCATAGGGACATTTATCATCAGGTGCATAGTGAGCGCCGGATTGCCCAATATCCTGCTGCTGGCCATCTACGGCCGGACCGAGGAGTGCAAATACTTTTACGGCCTGCTAATGAGAAAGCTCAGAAAACAGTAATAATAGGTTAAAATGAAAAGAAAGATTTTTAAGGCTTTCAATTTAATATGCTTTTTCCTGTTCAACAGGGCGGCAGCGCTTTTCCTTGGGCTGAAAGAGCGAAAAGTCCTGTTCCTTTCTGAATCTCATCAAAGCTTAGACGGAAACCTGAAGGCTGTATACGATGCTCTCGACGGATCCTACGAAAAAAAGGCCTATATCAGTTCGGACAGGCGCCAGAAAACAGGATTTTCTGAAAAGCTGAAGCTGTGGAAAGACCTGACCGAGGCCAAGTACATCATCCTGGACGACTTTTACGGGCTGACTTCGTCTATGAGGCTGCGCAAAGGCCAGGAGCTGGTGCAGCTCTGGCACGGGTGCGGCGCTTTCAAGAAATTCGGGTTCAGCCGCATGGAAACAGGTGATAATATCCAGAATGTAAACGGAGGATACAGAAAATATACAAAAGTGTCCGTAACCTCCAAAGAGGTGATACCCTGCTTTGCAGAGGCTTTCGATATTCCGGAAGATAGGATACGGGCCATGGGAAGCCCCAGGACCGATATGTTTTTCAGCGAAGAAAAGCTCAGCGAAGCCCGGGAAAGGGTATACGACGCTTTTCCGCACTTAAGAGAAAAAAAACTGGTCCTCCTGGCTCCTACATACCGGGGAAGAAAGGTGGAGGACGCAGATTATGATTTCGACAAACTGGATATTTCAGGCCTGGCAGAGCGGCTGAGAGAAGAATATCATATCATTACCAAATGGCACCCGGCTCTGTATAACAATATCAAAAGAGGCATAGTAGGAGACCCGGCAAAAGGCCTGGGAGACAGGGTGACGGATGCCTCCGGATACGGTGACATCAATGATCTGCTGACAGTCAGCGATGTGCTGGTGACCGATTATTCGTCTGTCATATTCGAATGGGCTCTGCTGGACAAGCCTGTAGTATATTTTATATATGATATAGATCAATACAGGGACAGCAGAGGACTCTATTTTGATTTTGAGGAATATGTTTACGGCCGCTGCGCCTGTGACAGCGGTTCCCTGGCAGAAGCCATAAAAGCAGGGGAACCGGAATTGGAAAAGCGGGCGGCTTTTAACCAGAAGTTCATGTCATCCTGCGACGGAAATTCTACCGAGCGGGTGATAAAGTGGGTATTTGAGGGAGAAGATCAGTAATGGGACAATCGCAGACACTAAGAGAAAAAGTTAATATGTTGAACTCAAAAATACTCATGCCCTTGATGGCGCTGAGTTTTATCCTCTTCAACACAGTGATCAATCTCTACATTGGAGAGAGGATAGAGACCATCCAGAACCTGCTGGCCATAGCTGTTCTGGCTGTTTTGGCTTTCTGGCTCCTTTCTGATCTGAAAGCCGGCCTCATGCCGTGGCTCCGGCAGAATATCCTGGTCATCGGATATTTTGCGGCAAGAGCCATCTCCTGCGTGCTCAGCGGCTTTGATTATACGGTCATAAGGAGCATTTTCTTTGAAGTGTTCTATCTTATCGGGATAAGCAAGATCACTCTCGGCGGAAAGCGGGAGTTTTATGTAAAGGCTTTTATGGTGCTGGAGATGATATTAAATGCGGGTAGCCTTCTTCTGTATTATTATAATGAAGTGACTACTGGCAGTATACAAGGAATACTGTCTCAGTACACATATTTTGAATCGAGCGGACCAGGGTTAATATTTAACAATATCAATAATGCCGGCATATTGGCTGGATTTTCTGTCGTTCTTGCCATTGTGCTGTACGGCAGAAAAAAATATAACAAAATTCTTATAATACTATTCGGCATATTTAATGTGATAGCATTGATATTGTTTGGCTGCAGAAGTGCAGAAATGGGGGTTATATTTGCTCTTATATTTTGGGCAGCTTCAAGGCTGGTACCGAAAATCAAGAAAAATATCATAACGATGATATGCCTTGTATGTATGATACTGACACTAATACCGATATATGGGTTTATCAATTATAATATCGATAACAATGGAGCATTTTCATACACAGAAACTGAAGCTAAACTGAACGATGTGAGTACTGGAAGATACTTGATTTGGAAAGAATGCATCATCACTCAGTCCGATGACAGATTATTTGGAGCAGGAAGTATCAATACTGAACTGCAAGAGAGGGCAGAACTTGTATCAGAGATAAATTACAGTGAATATTGGCGTTATGTACATGTGGCAGATATTCGTCCTCATAACGGATATTTAGCACAAATTTCAATTTCAGGCTGGATAGGCTTCGCTCTTTTTGCAGCAATATTGATGCAACGCTTAAAGAAGGCGGAGCACTTGCAGAATGGCCGATGGTATTTGTTAGCTATTTTTTCTTTCGTATTAAACTGTGTAGAAAATTTATTTGTACTTAGCAGGTCATTCACCTGCTTCTACATGCTCCTTATACTGGAAACAGACATGGAACAGCCGGACGAACCTAAAAAGCTGGCGTAGCGCCTTTTAAGCCGAAAGGAGACAACATGATATATGCAAGCATACTGGCCGGCGGCATAGGCAGCCGCATGGGCAGCGAAAAACCGAAGCAATACATAAACATAGGCGGAAAGCCAATAATCCTCCACACCATTGAAAAATTCTGTCTCTGCGGAGAATTCGAGGCGATCCTCATACTCTGCCCCAAAGACTGGATAGAATATACCAGAGGGCTTATACGCAAGCACATAGGCGAAAATGAGAAGATCACGGTGCTGGAAGGCGGAGCCACCCGAAACGAGACCATACAGAACGCCATAGACTATATTGACAGATCAGGCAACCTGGACGAGGACACTATCATAGTCACCCACGACGCGGTCAGGCCTTTCGTGACCTACAGGATAATCAAGGAAAACATTGAAGCAGCCCAGAAATACGGCGCCTGCGACACAGTGATACCGGCTACGGATACCATAGTAGAAAGCCGGGACGGACAGACCATATCATCCATACCAAACCGGGCCCACCTCTATCAGGGTCAGACTCCGCAGAGCTTTAAGGCTCTTAAACTGAGACAGCTGTACGGCCGGCTCAGCGATGAGGAAAAAGATATACTGACCGATGCGGCCAAGATCTTTGTCATAAAAGGCGAACCGGTACAGCTGGTCAGAGGAGAGAAGTCCAATGTAAAGATAACCTATCCTTATGACCTGACCGTGGCTGAAAGCTTATTGAAAGGCGAGTAAAATGCTCAACACCATATACAGGCTCACAGAGCCAAGAAAAATCGAAGTAGAATTTAACGATATGCCGGTCAACGACGATCAGGTCATCGTCAGGCCGACACATCTTTCCATATGCAATGCAGATCAGCGGTATTACCAGGGGACGAGAGACCCGGAAGTGCTGGCAAAGAAGCTGCCTATGGCTCTGATACACGAGGGCGTGGGCATAGTGGCCAGAGACGCATGCGGCCAGTTCAAAGCCGGAGACCCGGTGGTCATGATCCCCAACACTCCTTTTGAGGAAGACCCTTTTATTGCAGAAAACTATCTGAGGAGCAGCAAATTCAGAGCGAGCGGTTTCGACGGCTTCATGCAGGACAATGTAGCCATGCGTAGAGACCGGGTGATAAGGCTGCCGGAGACCATAGACCGGGAAGTGGCTGCGTTTATCGAGATAATTTCCGTGAGCAACCACGCCATAGACCGGTTCGACAGATTTTCCCACGGTAGAAAAGATCATATCGCCGTATGGGGAGACGGAAACCTGGCCTTTATAACATCTCTCCTGCTCAGGCACAGATATCCGGACAGCCATATCTGCATTATGGGAGTCAATCACGATAAGATGATAAACTTTACTTTCGTGGACGAGACTTATGATGTCAGGAAGATCCCCGGCGATATAGTCATCGACCACGCTTTCGAGTGCGTTGGAGGAAACGGCGCGATCAAGGCCATAGACCAGATAATAGACCACATCAGGCCGGAAGGGACCATAGCCCTGCTGGGCGTATCCGAGAACCCGGTGCCTGTCAACACCAGGATGATACTGGAAAAAGGCTTGCGAGTATTCGGCAGCAGCCGTTCCGGAAGAAAGGATTTTGAAAATACCGTAAGCCTGCTGGCGGCACATCCGGAAATGGTGGAAAACCTCAAGAATATCGTCGGCGAGATCGTCGATGTCAAGTCCGTGGAAGATATGCACAAGGCCTTTGAAAAGGATATAGCCAAAGCCGGAGGCAAGACCATAATGCTCTGGAATGTGTGAAAATGCCTGTGATAAAACAGCGATAAGTGGTGGAGGACCGCAATGTGCAAAGTGTCTGTCATAGTACCTGTGTACAATGTTGAAAACTATATATATGACATGCTTACATCGGTGCAGGAGCAGACTTTCAAAGATTTTGAGGTCATAATGGTCGACGACGGTTCCACCGATGACTCCCCGCAGATAGCCGGGGAATTTGCAGCCAGAGACGGCCGTTTCAAATATTTCCGCCAGGAAAATGCCAGTGTGTCAGCGGCCAGGAACTTTGGGATAAGAGAGGCTTCGGGAGATTACATGGTATTTTACGATCCTGACGACCTCATACCTGGCCGTGCCCTGGAAAAGATGTACAAAGCTGCGGCCAGAGCGGGAGCGGACATTATCGTGGGGGTCATGGAAGAAAAAAACATGGGTGAATCGGTCATCTACATGAACTCCCAGAAACTGGCAAAGAAAAGGGATATCTCGCCTCTTGATGAAAATTTCATAGGGGCATGGTCCGTCTGCAACAAGATGTTTTCCTCCGCATTTATCCGAAAAAACGGATTGAGATTTGAAAATATACACAATGCAGAAGACGGACTTTTCACATTCTGCGCATTGAACTGCGCCAACAGGATAACCGGCTGCGATACCGTAGCCTACAACTACATCAGGAGGCCTTTCTGGGAAAGCGCATCGGCAACGCAGATCGTCAATAGGCGATATCTTGAAGAACTGCTGGCTTCCCACAGCCGGATCATGGAAGAGGCCGGGCGGCTCACAAACCGCATGGAATCACAGGAAGAAGCGCAAAACTACATGCGCAGGCTGTATTTCCGCTTTATAGATGTGGAGATGATAGGATTTTTCTACAGGCGCATCTGGAAAGCGGAGGCCGGCACCATTGACCTTCTCATAGAAAAGATAAAGGAATATAAAGAGCGCCTCACTGAGAAACAATGGAAAGCGCTTGCGGATAAGAATCCGGATCTTGAATTGGACAAAGGCTTTATGACAGCAGAGGATATGGCAGACGATCCGGTAGTTTCGGTGATCCTCTGGCCGAGAGAAAGCGGCACAGACCTTTCAATGGCTGTGCAGGCTCTGTATAACCAGAGCTTTCCAAGGTTTGAGGTCATAGCAAGGAAGGATCTGCGGATACCGCTATACGAAAAAATGCCCAATTTCAGAGCGCTGGACAGAGCCGGGAGCTTCGATGAACTCATAGCAGAGGCAAGGGGAAGATACATCCTCATCCTGGACAGCGATGTAATGTGCTCCAAAAACTCACTGCGAAACATGGCTGGGAGGATGGAAAAAGACCGCAGGCTTGACTTTGTGACAATGCTCATGCGCACATGGGACGGCGTAACCATCAGGCCGATACCGGTTATAGATGCCGGTTACGGATTTTCAGCCCGGAAGAAAAAAGGAGATAAGCTCCTTTCATGCTGGGATCTGTTCATGGCCAACAAGCTGTTCAGAAAAGAGGCTGTAGATTGGCAGGCTCCGGATATGGCCAAAATCCGCAAAGCTTTGAACTATGCCAATCTCAGAAAAGGAGCAATGGTAACGACATTGGACGAGGCAGACCTTGAGTATCTGGCCGGAAAGGAGCCTCCTGCTGCCGCCGTTAAACTCATGGGACTGGGAAACCGCCTTGCTGCCGGAGCGCTGAGATGTGCCAAACGCAGAGTGACCAGAGAAGACATACAAAAAATAAAGAAAATGCTGAGAAGATGATATGAAGATCATATTTAAAGTCCTGATAGGATTCTTAAATTTAATATATTGCCTGTTCAAGATGCTGCCGGTCAAGGATAAAGTGACTTTTATCAGCAGACAGGCTGACAGGCCGACGGAGGACATCCAACTGCTGGGCAAAGCCCTGGAGGCGGCAGATCCGCATATGAAGGTGATCTATCTGTGCAAGACCATAAAATCCGGGATCGGCCATGTGCTGGCCTATTGTTTTCACATCCTGAGGCAGATGTACCATATAGCTACTTCAAGAGTGGTCATACTTGATTCCTACTGTATGGGAGTGAGCCTTTTGAAGCAGCGCAGCTCGCTGAAAGTCATACAGATGTGGCACGCCCTGGGTTCCCTGAAAAAGTTCGGCTACAGCATACTGGGCGAAGCAGAGGGCAGGAGCGCCGATACGGCCGAAGCCATGAAGATGCACAGGAACTACTCATATATCCTGACCAGTTCAGAGGAGTGCGCACCGCATTTCTGCCAGGCTTTTGGCTATGATATTTCCCATGCCAGGATCATGTCCCTTCCAAGGGTTGACAAGATAACAGACGAAAAGAACAGAGAAAAGATAAAGGAGCAGATATACAGGGAATATCCTGATATCAAAGGAAAAAAAGTAGTAGTTTATGCACCTACTTTCAGGAAAGATAAAGATATCTCACAGCAGATAGATGCTCTGGCGGCGGCCTTTGATCCTGACAGATACGCCTTCGTGCTGAAAAAACATCCGCTGATGGAAGCAGACTGCCAGTGCATGACTGATGACAAATTTTCCACCTTGGAAATGATATTTGCAGCCGACTATGTGATATGCGATTATTCTGCCATCGTGTTTGAAGCTGCTCTGGCAGGTAAACCGCTTTTTTTCTATGCTTTCGATTATAAAGAATATGGAGCTGACAGAGATTTTTATATAGATTATCTGGCGGAGATGCCGGGGATCATCTCGCCGGATGCCTCTGAAATAGCAAAAGCCGTGTCAGGCGATGATTTTGACCTGAGAAAGGTCAGGCTTTTCGCCGAAAAATATGTTTCAGAACAGCGTGATTGTACGAAAAAACTGGCGGAATTCGTTCTGAAAGAAATGCAATGGTGAAATGCAATAGACGCCGACATAAAAATTTCACATGAAAATCCTGTCAGATTGTAGTATAATATGACGACAACAAACGCAAAAAGGGTAATGGAGATTAGTAATGAGATCAGAAAGAAAACAAGAAGAAAAGAAAGAACAGGGGAATAAACGATTTGCAACAATACTTGCGGTAATATATATTATTGCAACAGCAGCCTTGCTTGTCACCACCTTTATGGTAGGCGTTGTCCCTATGAAGTATTTTGCCGCCATCATTGCAGTGCTGCTGGTCATCAGCTTTTTTATCCTCAGATCGCTGCTTAGAAAGCCAGGCAAAACGGGCAAGGGAAAGAAACCAGCCAGAGAAAGTAAAAAAAGGGCGGCATCGGTATTTGCGATCATTATGATCCTGATATCGTGTACGGGAACATATTATATGGCCAACACGCTGGACTTTTTCGGCAAGATTTCCGGAACAGAGCAGACCCACGAATACTATGTGACAGTGAGATCAGAAAGCGAATACGACAGCCTAAACGACATCAGCGGTCAGACCGTCGGCCTTATGGATCTGGATGATGAGGTATATACAGAGGCCCAGGACAGACTAAAAGCAAAAGCGGAGGTGGATTTTGAGACTATAGGAGCTTTTGATGCCTTAGCTTCTTCTCTGATAGAAGGGCAGACTGATGTCATATTTTTAAACAGTGCTTACTATGATCTGGCCATTGAGGAAGTGGACGGCTTTACTGCCGACACCACCAGGATAATCGATACGGTGGATGTTACCGTTGATGTCCAGTCAAATGCCAAGGCGGTCAATGTGACAAAGGAGCCGTTCAATGTGTATATAAGCGGTCTGGATACTACCGGTTCCATCGGCAATATTTCAAGAAGTGATGTGAACATGGTAATGACAGTAAATCCTCAGACAAAGACCATCCTGCTCACATCCATACCGAGGGATTACTATGTGGATCTGGCCACAAAAGGGGCCAAGGACAAGCTCACCCATTCAGGACTTTACGGTATAGATGAGACGACAGCTACGGTAGAAGATCTTCTGGGCATTGATATCAACTATTATGTGAAAGTTAATTTTACAACTGTTGTCAAGCTTGTAGACACTCTCGGCGGGATAACCGTCAATTCCGATTACAGTTTTTCTGCAAAGGGACTGGACGGACAGACATACAGCTTCACTGCCGGCGAAAACTATCTAAGCGGTGAGGCGGCCCTGGCATTTTCCAGAGAAAGGTATTCTTTTGCCGAAGGAGACAACCAGAGGGTGAAGAACCAGCAGGCGGTAATAACCGGTATAATCAATAAATGTACCAGCAGTTCCACCGTGCTGACCAATTACAACGGTATCCTCAACTCTCTTGAGGACAACATCCAGACCAACATGACCCAAAGCGAGATATCATCGCTGGTCCGCATGCAGCTGGGAGATATGACTGGCTGGACCATCCAGCGCTGCTCTCTGACCGGGAGCGGCATGATGACACCGGTATATTCCATACCAAATTACAGCGTGTATGTGATGGTACCGGACGAATCCTCCATCAGCGAAGCAAAGACCCAGATAAATTCTGTGATGGGGAAATAGAGGGGGAAAAAAGATACTGGATAAAAACCGGTGGCAGAAAACGGATTACATATTTTCTGTCCACCGGCCTTTTAATTTGCCTTTTCCGCCTCATCAATGCTGTCATATCCATACAGCCCGGTCATGGTAGAGAGGATGTTTTCTGACATGGACTGCCCGCGGGCAAGCAGCACATCTATATGGCGCAGATAGGCCAGGAGAAGTTCTCTTGGATAGGTTTCCAGCTCGCCTCTTGCATAGGTTTCCATGGAGGTAAAGCCATATTTATCCTGGTCCGATCTGATGGGCCTTGACGAACCGGCCAGATGAGGGTATCTTGCCGCAAGGGCTTCCTCCCAGGTCATCATCTGATCAACGATCCTGCCTATCAGGGGATAATTTGAAAGAGGCACCGCAGGCAGATGGTCCCGCAGATATTTGTCGTAATATTGAGGGTCTGTATATGCCATCATGCGTGCATATTTTTCCGTTACCAGATTGCGTCCGTCAGCGGCGCAGCGGGACAGATAGTCAAAATAGATGCCGATCATTTCCTGACTCCAGTTTTCGTACTGGCTCCTGCGCATTATGTAAAAGGTCTCTTTGTCGTCCTGACAGTCTGCACGGCCGCCGATATTGTCAACCTGCTGGAACATTTCCCATTCAATGTCTATGATCTTTTGGATCTTTTCGTTCATCTTTGCACCTCCTGAAAAGTTTAAACAGGGCAGTCGGCCATGGGGTGCATGGAGCGGATCTGAGGATCTATTATCTGCTCCATGAGCTGGCCTGTGTAGTCCTGGGCAAAATCGCCGGCATCCCGTCGGATCAGTCCCATATCTGCCATCATATCAAGGATAAGTATGCAGATCTCTTCGGCGATCGCACAGGAATTGTCGCATACGGGGGCAGAAAACAGTTCTTTTATAAAGGCAGCCGCTTTTGCAATGCTTGCCTGCGACGGGCCGCTCATGGACAGGTCTGCATGCGTTCCGCCGTTCTGCCAGAAAGCCGCCTGTGACAGGTCTGAAAGCCCTCTGTACGACCACTTATAAAAGGGCATGGGCTTTCCGACGAGAAGATATAGGGCGGAAATGGCCGTTTCCGCAAAACGGGCCATGGCAAGCGATGCGGCTACCGTATCGCCCCGTTTCAGGCAGCGGGGCAGATTGTACTGACCTGACTGGGCCATGACGGCTGCCCGTGCGGCCAGCTTTTTCAGCAGTATGTCACGGGGATAAAACCTTTGCAGCCGTCGGCGGATGGCGCTGAATTCTCCGCTCCTGTCCACAAAGACTTCTCCGCTGGCAGCGGCCGCAAGGGCCGGTTCAGATATCAGGAACCAGTCCATGTTGGAGCTGGGACCTTCAGGACAGCCGGTGAACATCCTGTAAAACCTGCCAATCTCCATGACGCCCAGCCTGCCGGCATCTATCACATTATTTCTGTCAAAACCCATGAAAGATGATGGCAGCTTGTCATAAGCCTGCTGCAGCGTACTTCCCCAGCGGTCGAAATCATCTTTTTTCAGCCATATGCAAAAGCCCGGTGCAAAATCGTGATCTTGGGATATTTCATCGTCATATCCAAGACATCCTGAACCTTCACCTGCAAGCCCGGCAGCATAGGAGTCCTTAAGCTGAGGAAACTGCGATTCTATCATGGGTCTGCCGAATTCTTCAAAATATCTCCGGGCGAGTTCCATCTGCTTCATTTGGCGTCCACCTCCTGCTCAACACGGGCGATCAGGCCATGCAAAGCATTGGCCGCCGGAGTGTCCCTGCCGTAATCCCGTTCTATCAGCGAAAGCGCTTTTCTGAAATCGGCCAGAGCCTTATCTTTTTCTCCGCGGATAAGGCTGATCTGTCCGCGGGTTTCTATGGCAGCGCTGTAATGGACATCAGAATCGCCGGAAATCTTTTCAAAAAGGCTTACAGATAAGCCGCAGGCATCAGCAGCCTTTTGAAGGTCATTATCCAGAAGATATATCTGCGCCATATTGGAGTAGGTGGTGGCAATCTCGGTTTCACTGTCCTCAAGGCACTGCAGGATGCCCAGAGCCTTTTGCAGGTGTTCGATGGCCTGCAGACGGTCGCCGGAATCCTGACACAAGATGCTCATATTGTTGTGGAGGGTCGCCATGCGATAATCCCGGTCCAGACCGATGCAGCTGAGGATTTCCGCCGCCTGCGAAAACAGCATGAGCCCTTCTGCAGCCTCGCCTTGGGCAGCATAAGTGGTGCCGAAGTTTATAAGGGTGGTGGCATGGGCCTCCGTACCGTTCATATCAAGGGATCCTATGGCATCCAAGGCCTTTTGGTACAAAGGGATCCCCTTATCGTACCGGCCGGTCGCCCTGTAGAGACCGCCCAGCTCATTGCATATGGCGATCACTTTATCCTGTTCGCCGGCAGTTTCGGCCAGCCTTAGCTGCTGGGAAAGGAATGGTTCCACCTCGGAAATGCGTTTTTCGGCAAACATTTCATCGATATGGTCAAAAATTTCGTTGATAGTCATGGGTCCTCCTTACATATATCCCCCCGTGAGAACCACGGTGCTTCTGCCGGACAATGATTTTCTCTATATCGGCCTGAAAACTCCGTCGCCTGAAAAGAGAAAATCGATGATTGAGTCTCACTTTCTGCAAAAAAAGGGAAACAGAGAGAGCGCATCAGGTTTATCTGCGTGAAATTCCTCCTGATAGCTGGTTTTACGCAGAGCAGAGAGAATCCCGATCTGAAGGTCCTCAAAGACGCCTCAAGAAGGCAGAAAGGGGGATATTCTGTGTTGAATATATAATACCATAAAAAACCGCCGATCACGCAGTATTTTAATTGAATGGAATAACATTATATGGTAAAAGCTGCCAGAAAAGGGAGAGAAAATGAAAGCAAAGCAGATTGAACGGATCTTGATCCCAGAGAAAGCAAAGATCCGATCACAGATTCTTTTATTTTGGAAAAAATCCATTTTATTATTGAAAAAAGACTATACTCATGATAAAATAATGACCATAGAAAGAAAAGCAGAGTATTCATGGCCGGGAGTTTTGGAATGACGCATCGTCATCTCTGAAGCTCCCGGTCTCGTTATGGGGCTTATGTGCCACGCAAGAGAAATCTTATGTCTTTAGGTTCAGGCTAGTATCAGGGCTTATGCCCCCGATTCTCCCTCCTGTTTTACGGGTGGCACTTTAAGTATGATGGAGAATATGGGAGCCAGACATCGGCATACGCAATTCATAATGCCTGCTGCTGCAGCTTAAAATGTGTTGAGATACTCACATTCATTGCAAAAATAGGTTGTTACAGATTGAAAAAAAGAGTAGAATATGATAGGATTACATAATAATAAAAACAGAAAAGGGTGAGAAAAATGGCAAAAGAAAAACTTAATTGGGAAGATGAACAGATAAGACATAATTATCGCCACACGGCGTCTCATATAATGGCCCAGGCCGTAAAACATCTCTGGCCTGACACCAAGCTGGCCATAGGGCCTGCCATAGATAACGGATTTTATTATGATTTCGAGTCCGAACACAAATTCGGAGAAGAAGATTTCAATAAGATCCAGAAAGAGATGAAGAAGATCGTACAGGCAAATTATCCCCTTGAAAGATTTGAACTGCCGAGAGCTGAGGCCATCAAGTATATGGAAGAAAGAAACGAGCCTTACAAAGTTGAGCTGATCAACGATCTGCCGGAGGACGCAGTTATTTCTTTTTATAAGCAGGGCGACTTTGTAGACCTGTGCGCCGGACCTCACATGGATTCAACGGGACAGATCAAAGCATTCAAGCTGATGAGCGTTGCCGGAGCATACTGGAGAGGAGACTCCGACAGACAGATGCTCCAGAGGATATATGCTACAGCTTTCCCTACACAGGAAATGCTGGATGAATATATCACCAGGCTGGAAGAAGCCAAAAAGCGTGACCACCGCAAGATAGGCAAGGAAATGGATCTGTTCATGCTCACCGAAGAAGGACCGGGATTCCCGTTCTTCCTGCCAAAGGGCATGATAATCCGCAACGAGCTGGAGGCTTTCTGGAGAGCCGAGCACATCAAGAGAGGATATGAGGAGATCAAGACCCCGCTGATCCTCAACGAGCAGCTCTGGCGTACATCCGGCCACTGGGATCACTACAAAGATAATATGTACTTTACCAAGATAGACGATGAGGACTATGCCATCAAACCGATGAACTGTCCGGGATCAATGCTTGTTTACAAGCGCAAGATGTGGTCCTACAGAGATTTCCCTATCCGCTGCGGTGAGCTGGGACAGGTACACAGACATGAGCTGTCCGGCGCTCTCCACGGATTGATGAGAGTAAGGACATTCACTCAGGACGATGCTCATATCTTCATGCTGCCGGAGCAGGTAAACGATGAGATCAAGAATGTAGCCAGATTCTGCGATGATGTATATAAGATGTTCGGCTTTGAATATCATGTGGAACTTTCCACAAGACCGGAAGACTCCATGGGGACCGACGAAGAATGGGAAATGGCCGAAAATGCTCTCAGAAACGCCATCGAGGAAATGGGCGTGCCGTTTGTGATCAACGAAGGGGACGGAGCTTTCTACGGACCTAAGCTGGACTTCCACCTCCAGGATTCCATCGGAAGGACATGGCAGTGCGGCACTATACAGCTGGATATGCAGATGCCTCAGAGATTCGACCTGACCTACATCGGACCGGACGGAGAAAAGCACAGACCGATCATGATCCACAGAGTTATCTTCGGTTCCATAGAGAGGTTCATCGGCATACTGATCGAGCACTGCGCCGGAAAATTCCCGCTGTGGCTGGCTCCTGTACAGGTAAGGCTGATGACAGTAACTGAAAAATTCTCCGACTATGCCCTTCAGCTGAAAGAAAAGCTGGAAGCCGCCGGCCTGAGGGTCGAAGCCGACATCAGAAACGAAAAGATCGGTTACAAGCTGAGAGAAGCCAGGAACCAGAGAGTGAACTACATGTGCGTCATCGGCGAAAGGGAGACCGAAGCCGGCACCGTATCCGTCCGTTCAAGCAAAGAAGGCGAACTGGGCGAAATGTCAGTAGAAGACTTCACTGCTAAGCTGCTGGAAGAGATCAGAGAGAAGAGGATGTAGCAAACTTTTGTATCAGAATGCAGTATTGATCGAAAATACTGTATTTAGCAGAGGGCTGCCCGCTGAAGCGGATGTATGAGCTGAAGACGGGGCGGCCCTTTTTTCCCGGGGGATCAAGCAAGGGGGAAAATATGAACTTCGAGAAACACTTAAAGGAAAGCAGACTCGCCAAAGTATCGCTCATAATGCTGATCATAGACATGATAGCCTGCCTGTACATTGCAATGCAGTTTTTCAGGTATACTGGGACAGGAGCCGGAATATGTGCCATGATCGCCGTGGCGGCAGTCGGTGCATTGCTGTTTTTATGCAATGTGAAAAAGACCAAGGCAGCGATCATCATAGAAGTGATACTTGCGGCTGCCCTTATCGTTGCTGTAATGCTGGTGCTGCGGATAAATTCACTGACCGGAGCCATAGGCAGGACCACTCAATACGAGGCGGTGCAGATCGTAACCCTCAAAGACAGCGAGATCGAGCCAGAAGACGATCTGAGCGGTCAGGTGCTGGGTTATGCCAATGATGATGAGGGGGCTTACGAAAAATCCAGTGAGATCCTTGTGGAAAATGATAAACAGGTCAAAGAGAGTCATCCTTACGCCGACACTCGCACCATGTACAGCGAGCTCGTGGCCGGCAATGCTCAGATGATGGTGCTGACCAGCAATACCAGGAGCGACATGACGCTCATCGACGAGGAATACCAGGACAAGATCAAAGTACTTTTTGAAAAGAGGTATCCTCTGGAAGAAGTTGAGGTCAAGCCGGTGGACATCAGCAGCGAGCCGTTCACCGTCTATCTGTGCGGAGCGGACCTTTCCGCCGGTGAGGACATAACTTCCACAGGCAGGGGCGATGTGAACATCCTGCTGACGGTCAACCCCAACACATCAAAGGTAAACCTCCAGGTGATCCCGAGGGATACTTTAGTCTACATACCGTGCCGGGGCGGCAGCAGCAAGCTGTCCTACAGCGGTTGGTGGGGCGGCGTCCAGTCATCCATAGACAGCATAGAGGACAAGTTCGGCATAGAGATCAATTACTATGCAAAGATCAATTTCAACGGGCTTGTGGACCTGGTGGACGCCCTGGGCGGAGTTACCGTCAACAGCCATTATACATATTCCGCCGGCGGATATACTTTCTACAAAGGTGAAAACTATGTGGACGGCGAAAAAGCCCTGATGTTCGTCAGAGCCCGCAAGATGCTGCCCGAAAACGAGCTTTCCAGAGGCCAGCATCAGATGGAACTTATCAAGGGTATTTTCAGGAAGTTCGCAGAAAATCCAGATTATGAAAGCAGCATGGCAGTCTTGAACGGACTTGAGGATAATTTTGTTACCAACATTCCGGAAAGCGATTTTTACAAGGTATTCGAGCTGGTGGTCAAATTGCTGCCGGAGCTGGAGACCATGGAAAACCATACCATAAGCGGCACCTACGAGTGGCATTACGATGAGGTTCGGGAAGGCTATTATCAGTATTATTTTTACCCGGACGACGGTGAAGTGGAAAAAGTCCGCGACCGGATAGAGCAAGTGCTGGAAGGATAGGAGGCCAGAGTGCAGACTGGGGGCCGCAGCGTGCGCAGCTGAGGTGGCAGCTGCAACCTCCGATTGCTGCCTGATACCGCTGCCGGATGTCGCTGACAGACGCCGACTACACCGATAATACAAAAAAAACAAGTTTTGGGTGGACGAGTTCCACCCATCTTGTGTTTTTTGAAACTTCCAGGGGGGGGAGAGAAAACGGGGGTTATGCTTGGAATATGCCCATAAATGACAACTATAGTTGTCAAAATCGAGGTGCAGCCCCCGACTTCACTGCTTTCCATTCCCCCTGAAAGGCCGGATACGAAGGAATCCGGTGTAGTCATTCCCCCTGACTGAAAGGAAAATCGTAAAATCGGTGTAGCACCTCCCCCTGGAACAGTTATAAAGAAGGAATGAGGGGAAAGTCGGAGAAGAAGGAGCCTGAGAGAAAATGACGATGCGGCCGCCGGAGAGAAATATTCATTAAGGAAAGAGTACGAGGAGACTTTTTTTCGAGGGAGGAAAGATTGACAAGAATATACGGGGGGGGGTATACTTTATTATGGAAAAAAATTATTATAGGAGGGTCCAATGAAGCAAAAAAGAAAAATAATAGCAGTCTTACTGTGTCTATCTATGATATTTGCGACATCACCGGTAACCGTCTTTGCCGCTGCAGGAGACGGCGGAACAACCGCAAATACGGGCGCTGTATGCACCATAGGCGATCAGGGGTATGAGTCACTGGCAGCAGCTTTTGCCCAGGCAGGCGATGGGGACATTATCCTGCTGACAGACAATGTTACTGTGGAAGAAGCGATTACAGTCAATGCCAATGTGACCCTTGACCTTAACGGCTATGTGATAATAAACAATGTTGAATATGATAAGCTTTTTGATGTAAATGCACAGTCATTTACTGTGGATGGTTCCACGGCAGGAAGCGGCATGACCATTCCTGCGGCCAATACACAGTCAAGAGGCTTTATTGACGCCAAAGCGGAAAATACAGAACTCACTCTCACAGGCGGCCTGTATGAAGGCAATACAACGATCACCGAAGATGAAGATGATTACGCATCGCTCATCACTCTGCGCAGATCAGGCGCAAAGCTTGTATTGAACAATGTAACGGCATCTTCAAATTACGATATAGTGGAAACCAATACTCTGGATACTATCGATGTGGAGGTAACCGGCGGTCAATACACCGTTGACATGCGCGGTTTCCATTTCGATGTGTACGACTGTGTGGACAGCCCTATAGTATTCAACGGCGTTGATATCACTGCCAAAAGAGGACCGTGCATTGAACTTTCAGGCGGTTCGGCAACATTTATCGACTGCGATTTTGAAGTGACCGGGGACATCAAGCCGGCAAATCCATGGAGCGCATCTGCTATCGGAACGGGCTTCGGAGCGACCGTGAATGTGGTCAGCGGCAGCTATAAAGGGACTAATTACGGTCTGTACATATATTCTTCCGGAAGCAATGTGACGATCGACGGAGGCACCTTTGAAGCTGATGTGGCTCTGAGGGCAGATGTAAGCGATGATTATTACAATGACTACGGCTATGAGGCCCATCTGATCGTCAACGACGGCAGTTTTTCCGGTGAAGTGCAGACATCGAGAACAGGTGACAATGTCAAAGATTATGAGGACATTGTCATAAAAGGAGGCAATTTCACCAATATGACCGATGAGAGCCTCGCAGGATATAATATCGAAATAAGAGGCGGAAGTTTTCCTGTTGATATAAGCCAGTATGTGCCGGAAGGCAATAAGGTCACAGACGCACAGGGCAATTATACCGTTTCCTACGATGAGGAAACTGCAGTGGCAGCGATAGGGGATGCCGGATATACATCGCTCCAGGAAGCCCTTGATGATGCCAGCGGAGATACCGTAACACTGCTGGCACCTCTGGAAGTGACTGATCAGCTCGTTGTCAGAAACGATGTGACCCTTGATCTCGGACAGAACAAGCTGACATCGTCATTCCAGGGATATGCTATCACATTAAACGACGGAAAGAGCCTGACTATAAAGAACGGTACCTTGGAAAACACTGCAGCCGGCGGAGTCGAAGTAGGCTGTGACGGCGTGATAACCGTAGAGAACGATGCTGTTATTACGGCCAATGGTTCAACGATACGCAGCAAATCATATAATGCTGACAGCCAGCCAAATCCGGGAAGGGTGACTTTCAATGTCTATGGGACCTTGAACAGCCTGGCCACTTCCTCTGCAGGAATCCTGGGCAACGGCCAGGCCAATGTTTTCAATATTGATGGGGCGACCATAAACTCGATGTATTTCGGAGTCTACCAGAACGGTTCTTATGGCGGAGCCAAGGTAAGCATAAAGAACAGTACGATCACAGATACAGGAGAACGAGGAATAGCAGTTTATATTTCCAACAGTGCGACCACCAGCGGCCTGCAGACTTTAGTGATAGAAAACAGTGTGATAACGGGAGCAACCGCAGTTGAGGCTAAATATACCGATGTGACCATAGATGGTGAAAATACAAAGCTTATTGCTACAGGCGAACCTGCAGGAAGCGAAATGAATAATAACGGTGCTGTCACTACAGGCTATGCCCTTGCCATCACCCATAACGGGACTGCATCTGCTTCAGATTCTGCAGCAGGGGAGATCATAATAAGAAATGGCTATTTTGATGGACTGGTGGGTGTACAAGCTCCAAGCGATAACGAAACTACTAAGGCGACTGTGGCTATTTCCGGAGGAATCTTTTCCAATGCTGTGCCGGAAGAATATTGCGCAGACGGATTCAAACCGATAGCCAATGGAGATGGAACCTTTTCTGTGCATGAACATAAGCTCACTAAAGTTGAAGCAGTTGATGCGACATGCACATCGGAAGGAACGGAAGAATATTGGATATGCGCAGGATGCGGAAAAATGTACAGTGACGAAAACGGTACTGTAGAAATCAGCGCTCCTGTTAAGACGGAAAAACTGGAACACAATATGCAGACGACTTGGTCAAGTGATGAGAATGGACACTGGCATCAGTGCTCTGCATGCGGTTACATGATTGATGAGGCAGATCACATTTACGGTGACTGGACTGTAACAAAAGAAGCCACTGCCGATGAAAACGGTTCCAGAGCAAGAACATGCCGGATATGCGGTTATGAACAGGTAGAGATCCTGCCTGCGACCGGAACAGATGATGGTGCTGACAGCAGCGATGCGCCTAAGACAGGAGATCAGAACAACATAGGAATTTGGATAGCGTTGCTTGCTCTGGCCGGATCTGCTCTTGCCGGAACGGCAGTTTACAAAAGGAAAAAATAGGAACAATAAAACCATTAAAAAGAGTCTCACGAGAGGCTCTTTTTTTCATGCGTGCTAATATTGACAAAAACATACGGGGGGCGGGTATAATATATGAGCAATCCACATATTTCGACAGGACAGATAGGAAAATCACGAGTTGATAAAGATCAAGATTATTTTCGGACAGTTTTTGATCCATTTTTTGAATGGAGTTTTGTCCGCGCTTTATTGTATAATGAAACTCTTTCCGACAGAGAGTAAGAAGATCGTGTTTTGCAGCAGACAGTCCAACGAACCGCCGCTTGATTTTGTCATGCTCAAAAATACAATGCAGGAAAAAAATAGAGAAGCAAAATTTGTGATGATATGTAGCCGCTTAGACAAGAGTGTCATGGGATGCATATCATTTTTTGCGCAGACGATAAGAAGCATGTATCATCTGGCAACAGGTAGCATATGCGTGCTGGACTCATACTGGCCGGCAGTGAGTATGTGTGCTTGGTATAAAGAAATATGATAAAGTGTTCAGATGTAACCGGAGAATAAATATGAGATTTGTAATATTGGATGATGAAAGGGGACCGTTTCAGACAAAGCGTTTAGGCACCATGAAGAATCCGGCAGATAAAGAAAAAAAGCCTGTGATATGCAAAACAATACAGTTACTGCATGCAGAAGCGCCGAACGACATCGAGATAATAGTATCATCCAAAAATAAAGAATTGGATCTGTATGATTGTCTAAGATATGAATCTTCTCATCATCAGTACGAGATAGATCGTTTCGAAGATGAATTGGTGGATGATAATATGTGTTTCCTCTATGGTAATCATAATTTTACGGTACATACATGGAAAATGTTTTCAAAGAGATATGCAGGCAATATATCGGTAAAGTAATTTGGGCCGATTTTGACGGCGATCGCAATCTGATACCCGGACATTGGTGGGGGCTGGATATGACCACAGGTATGTCTGCGGAAATAGATATAATGCTGAAAAATGATGACGGAATCCTGTTACTTGGGATGTGTTGCTGGTCTGAAGAGAAAATGGGAGTGGAAGACATGGAAACGCTAATATGGCATAGCCGTATGTTCAAAGAGGAAAAAAAAACGGCTATATCTGTTTTCTAAAGGCGGTTTTACCGAAAGATGCATAGAAGCTGCAAAAGACATTGGAAATATAAAGCTTAAAACATATGACGACATCTTTAAAGAGATAATGGCAGTGTAGAAAACTGCCGCCCCATAGATATGATCATCATCAGCAGAGGCGGCAGTTTATTTTTTATATTTTCTCCTCTTCCGCCACTTTCATCATTATGGCGCATTCGATACGCTTCTTGAACAGCTCGCAGCCCGGTTCATAAATGCCCCGGATGAAGCCGGAAGCGTGGTAAGCGTTGGCCGCGCAGCCGCCGGAGCAGTAGAGCTTGGCCCAGCAGTCTGCACACTCAGGGCGGGCGTAGGCATTGCAGGAACGGAACTCCTCACGGAGGGAGTTGTTGGTCACGCCATCCCATACATTTCCCAGTTTGTAGCCTTCGTCGCCCACAAACTGGTGGCAGGGATAAAGGTCGCCCCACGGGGTCACGGCCATGTACTCAGTGCCGGAGCCGCAGCCGGAAATACGCTTATAGATGCAAGGCCCTTCCGTCAGGTCGAGCATATAATGATAGAAAGTTATGGGACATCCTTCGCGCTGACGGCGGAGCATATCTTTTGCAAGTATCTCATATTGCTCTTTTACGATCTGTATGTCCTCAGGAGTCAGGGCGGCCGGGTCATCTGAGGAAGCAACTACCGGCTCCATGCTCAGCTCCGTAAAGCCCAGGTCTGCCATGTGGAACACATCCTTAGTAAAATCAGGATTGGCGTGGGTGAAAGTGCCTCTCATATAATAATTTTTTCCTCCGCGGGCCTTGACCAGCTGCTGGAATTTAGGAACTATACGGTCATAGCTGCCGTTGCCTGCATAATCTACCCTGAGACGGTCATGGATCTCTTTTCTGCCGTCAAGGCTCAGGACTACATTGCTCATTTCACGGTTGGCAAAATCTATCACATCGTCGTCGATGAGTATACCGTTGGTGGTCAGCGTAAAGCGGAAATTTTTGTGACGAGGGCCTTCCTGCTGCCGGGCATAGTTTACCAGTTCCTTGACCACCTGCCAGTTCATCAGGGGCTCTCCGCCGAAAAAGTCAACTTCCAGGTTGGTCCGGCTGCCGGAGTTATCCATGAGAAAATCAAGAGCCTGCTTTCCGACATCGAAAGGCATAAGCGCCCTGTCGCCGTGGTATTTGCCCTGGCTTGCAAAGCAGTAGGAGCAGTTCAGGTTACAGGTGTGGGCTACATGTAGGCACAGCGCCTTGACCACATCGCCGCTCCTTTCCTTGAAAGTGCCGGCCATATCGGCAAAAGTATCAGGTGAAAAGAGTTTTCCGTCAGCAATGAGGGACTCAATATCGTCTATGCACTGTGCGATGTCCGCCTCGGTAACATCGTCTCTGTGGCCGTATTTTTCCATTATGGCTGTGATGATCTGCCTGCGGTCTTCCTCAGGCAGCTGACCTGTTTTGATCCGGAGCTCAGCATCGTCAGAGCCTGTATCGGTCTGAGGGACGATCAGCTGGCCGTACATGGAGATGATGTCGTAGGCCACATCATCCACCGAATGAACAGAGCCGGAGCAGGTATCTAAAACTATATTATAATTGTTAAGCTGATACTGATGTACCATGTTTATTCCTCCGTAAATGGGATTAGGAGCGGCACTGGTCTTGTGCCGCATTCCGGAGCAGGTGGCAGTGACTGCGCATCGGCTTCACTCCGGTCACATAAATATTGCCGCCCTTTTGGACGGCAATTCTGCTTATTTGTTCTGTGGGTACGAAAACTATTTGTTTTCGTTCTCGCATTTCTGGTTTGCAACACCACAGCTGGTCTTGCAGGCGGACTGACATGAAGTCTGGCACTCGCCGCAGCCGCCGTTTTTGGCGCTCTCACAGAGAGAAGCAGTCTTTAATGTTTTGATTCTTTCCATATTATTCTCTCCAATCTGATAATATAATTATTTTATCATGAAATCGGGAAAAAAGCAAACAGTTTGTGCAGAAAGACAGAGACAGTATGTGTAGGTTTACAATAGATATGTTACAACTGAATAAAAAAAGAAGCAGAGAACATTCCCTTGTGTTATAGTTTAGCTACCAAACAAAATCCAGAACATAAAGGAGTCTCTGCTATGGCTAATATAACACAAGATATGCTCTTCCGTCTATCCCTTATTAACTATGCCAAAAAATTCGGAGTTACCAAAGCTGCCATCAAATACCATACCAACAGGCAATACATCTACCGCTGGTTAAAACGATATGACGGTTCAGTCTATTCCCTTGCATATCGCTCAAGAAAACCTCACCATCATCCCAACCAGCACACCGATGAGGAGATCTCCCTGATAAAAAATATGTACAGGAGAAACAAAAGCGTCGGCCTTGTCGTCCTCTGGGTCAAACTGAGGCAACGAGGCTATTCCCGCTCTATCACAGGTCTTTGGCGTATCCTGAGAAAACTTGATATGAAACCTGTAAGACTCCCAAACCCGAAGAAGATATCAAAGCCGTATGAACAAATGCTTTATCCCGGACAGAGAGTCCAGGTAGATGTCAAACATGTTCCCTCATCATGCATAGTCTCAGAAAACGGTGAAAGATATTACCAGTATACCGCCATAGACGAGTTTTCAAGGTTCAGATATGTGGAAGCATTCAGAGAGCTCTCAACATACTCCTCGGCAGTATTTCTTGAACATATGCTCAAAGCCTTTCCGTTCAAAGTCGAATGTGTGCAGACAGACAATGGACCGGAATTCACAAAACATTACGGCAGCAGGAATTCAAGTGCTCTTACGATGTTTGAGAAACGGCTTGAGGAACACGGCATACGCCATAAAAAGATAAGGCCGTTCACACCAAAGCATAACGGAAAGGTAGAACGGTCACACAGGAAAGACAACGAATACTTTTATGCAAGCCATAAGTTTTACAGCTTTGAGGACTTTGCAAAGCAATTAAAGGTCCACAATCGGAGATACAACGCATTTCCGATGAGACCATTGGGATGGAGGTCCCCTAAGGACACCTTATATGATTTCCTGCTTTATGGTGTAACATATGTTTGACAAACCTACATTGTGCAGAAAGACAGAGACAGTATGCAAGGCCGCTACCGAAAGCCTTACACCGCTGTATGAGCGAAAGCGCTATAAAAAAGGGTCTATGCAAGTCTGATGCACATTAAGTACTCGCTTGGTACTGATCTGGTCAGAAAAAAGTCCCCCCTGACAGTGGATTATTTGTATTTCAGGGGGAATGATTCCCCCTGAAGATTCGTGAAAAGAAAAAATAGGGGGAATGATTCCCCCTGCTAATGTGTTTTTCTATGATATAGGGGGGAGAATTTTTTGCAGAAAAAGTTAAAATGACAACTAAAGTTGTCAGAACGGTTCTCCGGCTAGTCAAGTCCAAATTTGTGTGTAAAATCATTTCCAGGTAA
>ULUX01018681.1_pt1 | contig 57229 bp, 52 predicted proteins | sample 1958961 | NCBI WGS metagenome assembly ULUX01 (sample SAMEA4835773, study PRJEB28245) | human gut metagenome | biome: gut microbiome; material: fecal sample | place: Denmark | collected 2008 | reverse complement strand
GGTGGTGGGAAAACCTCCCTTCCCGGAGCTGTGGCAGGAGATCGGGCCTCTGCTGGACAGCGGGCTGCTCATTGCCCATAACGCGCCCTTTGACCTCTCTGTACTGGCCAAGTGCCTGCGGGCCTATGGGATCTGCTGGCACTCCAGCGTGCCGTATGCCTGTACCTGCCAGATGAGCCGCCGCCTGCTGCCGCAGCTTCCCGACCATAAGCTCAATACACTTTGTGCGTATCTGGGACTTGAGCTGGATCACCACCGTGCAGGCAGTGACAGCCTGGCCTGCGGAGAGATCCTGCTCCACCATCTCCTGTCCGGTGCGGATATGGCGGCGTATACCCGCACCTATGATCTGGAAAATATCCGGACAGCGCGACAGAGCCGCTGCCGCTGAGCTGGTGAAGAGAAAACAGCGGATAGTTTTTTTCAAAAGGGATAAGCATGGAAACACCGGGAAGGCTCCCAGCCTTCCCGGTGTTTTTCATCAATAGATATTCTGAAGGATAGCTTCCCAGTCTTCCGCCGGGAGAGGATCAGACAAAAGCAGGGAATAACTGTAGCCTTCTTTCTGCCAGATCCCCAAAGTAAATTGCCCCTCAGCTCCTTTTAAAGTGATCTCGTATCCTGCCAGAGTGGCTTCCTGGATATCACTGTATGCTGTATAGTCCCCAGAGGGGGTGTCTGCACCTGCTGCCTTCCGGAAAACAGCACTTTCGGTGCCGCCATCGTACCGGATCTCTGCCAGTTGATCACCCAGTGCTGTATATTGGGTATCTTCTACAGAGAAAGGAAGCTGGTGCAGCTCTTCCACAGGAAATCCTACCGCTTCAGCCAGTGCCTGGGCAGAGGAGACTTCCTGCCGGTTTGGCAGAGGATACCCGGTCACCGGCGGATCATTTTCCTGGGCGGCGGGGAAGAGGGCGGGCAGGGCGGCCACGCTGACCAGAAGGGTAAGGCATGCGGCCGCAGCCCAGAAACGGATGGACAGGACCTTCCGGGCGGCAGGAACAGGCTTTGACAGGCGGTGCAATATTCTGCGGCGCATATCCTCTGTTACCGTGACATGATCCATGATCTCTCTATATGTCTTTTCCAAAGTCGTATGCCTCCTTCAACACGTCTTTCAGCAGACTGCGGCCCCGATTGAGATGGGAGCGGACGGTAGATTCGTTCTGCTCCAGGATCTGGGCGATCTGTGCGGTGGAATATCCCTCGTAGTAAAAGAGATGGATGGCCTCCCGGTACTTGACGGGAAGAGCCTTCACCGCGTCCCAGACAAAGGAAAGGTCCTCCCGCTGCTCCGCAGCCAGGGTGTCGCTGAGTTCATCTGCCGCGCGTACTTTGTTGTATGCCAGGCGGTTTTTGCTCAGATTTCCCGCTACACGCAAAAGCCAGGCCTTCTCATGTTCCTGGCTTTCCAGGGCAGGAGGCTTTTGAAAAAATTACAGCAGCGTCTCCTGCAGGATCTCCTCCGCGTCAGCCATGTTGTGGAGGTATGCGTAGGCCAGACGCAAAATACTGTTTCCATATGTGGTGAGAAGGCGTTCTGCCAGCTGATCGGGTGTTTCGCTTGCTGCTGCGGGCTGTGTCCGATATGTCCGCCCCGGTGGAACAAAAGAGGAAAGCAGCACAGAACATGCCCTGCGGATTGAGAAAAAATAAGAGGACATGGAAAACATATGGGATAAACGGATGCTCAGCACACGGGCGCCTCCTTTGCAGGACGGTGCCGTACGGGGACGCCCGTACGGCACCACATTATTTTCATGCGATTTCCTGGATCAAGGCAGCTGCGGTATCCTCAGTCATACCAGCAGGGGCGGAAAGAGAGTAGCTGTAACCGTCAGTACTCCAGACGGCGTTCATGACCTTCCCGTCATTGCCTTTATAGGTGACTTCCACACCATGGACGGTCACGGTTTTGCTGCTGTCGTAGCTCTGGTAGTCCCCACTGATATCATCACTGCCTACAGCTTTGCGCAGCCGCAGCTCCTGATCGCCTCCGCGGTAGGTCACCTCCAGCATGCTTCCTGTCATGGCACGGAAGGTGGTCTCCTCCACCCAGTTGGGAATCCGGGAGGGAAGGGTCATGGAAAATCCGGCGATATCCGCGGCGTCTTTCATAGAGGAACAATCGACGAAGGGATTGGGGATCTCTGCATCCTCTGTCTGAATGATGATCTGCCCGTCCTCCAGGCGTACAGCGTCCTCATCCCGCAGAAGGGCTGTAAAGAGCCCCAGAGGTACATAGGTGACGCCATCGACCATATACGGGGCTGCACCAAGGGAGAAGGGGGCGCTCATCCCTACCAGTTCCGGATTGCTGGTAGTGATCACATAGCGATCTACCCCGATGGTGATATCGGTATGAATGGTTCCGTTATCCAGGCGGACAGAGCCGCTGTTCCAGGTCACGGAGAAGCCCAGAGGCTCAGCGACAGCGCGCAGGGGGACCATAATGCAGGCCGTGGCGTCCAGAACCTCGCCGTTGATCTGGATGGCATATTGAGAAGAGGAAGAAGAAAGTGCGTCGGAAGTATCGGTTTGAACAACAGCTGAGGGAGCCTCATAAGCTGTTTTCATAACAGAAAGGTCTGCCGCAAATGCGGGGACCGTCAGGGCGCCAGCCAGTGCAAAGGGCAGAAGCTTAGTCAACATATTTGTTTTCATAATGAGATCCTTTCTCTGTGATGAAATTTGCTGCAGCCATCAACCGGCTACACTTTACATACAGATGAGGATCGACTTTTGTTGCAGTGGCGGCAAAAAATTTTCCTTACCGAGAATAAGGAAGGTGAAATGGGGGAGGTCCTCTGTCGAAAGAGCGGATCGGATATCACCTGGGGGGAATGGCCTCAGGCATATTGGGCTTTTTGGGCCGACAGGCGCTTGAACTCCCTGGATATGAGCACCACAGACAGCACAAAGGCAATAAAATCGGCAATAGGTCCGGCCAGCAGTACACCAAAAATACCGAACTTCAGGGGGAGGATCAAAATCAGGGGGATCAGGAAAAACACCTGCCGCGTGAGAGAGAGCAACAGTCCTTTCAGGGCTTTTCCAATGGCGGTAAAGAAGTTGGAGGAGAGCAGCTGCACACCGTTTACGATCACCATGAACAGGAAAGTGCGCATGAATAAGACGGAAAATTCGAAATAAAGGGGCTCGCCTTTACCGAACAGAGCAATGATAGGGGTGGGGAAAAATTGGAACAGGCAGAAACCTACGGCGGAGACTACCAAATTCCATTTGATCGCCAGCAGATAGGCCTGTTTGACACGGTCATACTTTTCAGCGCCGAAATTAAAGCCGATGATAGGCTGTACACCTTGGGAGATGCCCACGATGACAGAGAGCAAAATGGCGTTGGTTTTCATTACGATGCCGCAGGCTGCCAGAGGGATCTCTTTACCGTATTCGGACAAAGCGCCGTAATAGGTCAGGGAATTGTTGAGAACGATCTGAACAAAAGTGATGGCCACCTGATTGATGCAGCTGCTGGTCCCCATGTAGAGGGTGCGCAGGTTGTCACGCCAGTTGAATCGAAAACAGGATTTGGTGAGCTTGATGTTCCGGAACCGCCAGAGGTAGCCCAATGCCAGGAGAAACGAGAGGATCTGTCCCAGGATCGTAGCCAGAGCTGCGCCGAACACGCCCCAATTCAAAACAAAAATGAATATGGGGTCCAGAATCGTGTTCACGATGGCGCCAGCCACCATGCAGAGCATAGAGTATTTCGGGCTGCCGTCGGCACGGATCAGATTGCTGATGCCGTTGGTGAGGATCAGGAAAGGCATGCCCAGAAGGACGATCCCGGCATACTGCTGGGCATAGGGCATGACCTCATCGGTGGCCCCAAATACCACCAGAAGCGGCGTCAGCAGGAGCTCCCCGATCACGAGGTATAAAAGGCCGGACCCTGTCATCATAATAAGGCCATTTCCCACCAGCTGCGCGGCGTGCTCTGTATCTTTTTTCCCAAGATAGATGGAAAAACGGGAGGCGCTGCCGATACCCAGCAACAGAGAAATCGCCAAACAAATAGTAGACAAGGGGTAGGATACATTGGTGGCTGCGTTTCCCAGGTAGCCTACGCCTTGTCCGATAAAAATCTGGTCTACAATATTATAGAGAGAGCTGACCAGGGTCGCTGTAATGCTGGGGATAGCAAAACCTCGCAGAAGCTTTGAGATTTTTTCGTATCCCAGTGGATTCTCATTCATCAAATTCATCCTCCGTGCGATCTATACTGGTTTTTTTCACAATTTGTTTGCCGGCACGAAACAGTGCGTCCTGAAAGAAATCCTGCTCGCTGCTGCTGAATTCAGCCATCAGGACAGCTTCCGTTTCTTCGCAGGCAGCCCGGATCTGATCAATGGCAGCCAATGCTTTTTCCGTGGGATAGAGGCGCCATGTCCGCCTGTCCTGCTCATATGCCTCTCTGGTCAAGAATCCTTTTTTTTCCAGAGTAGATATTGTGCGTACAATATTGCTGGGGTGGACATAAAAATACTCCAGAAGCGAGTCCTGGAGGATCCCCGGCTGATCGCACAGCTTGAGAAGATACATGTGTTGGCTGCTGTTGATGCCGAGAGGGGCAAGCTTGGAGTCCAAATAAGTTTTTGCAAAACGATCTGTTACAGACAGCCATTTTAATAGTTTCATTCCATCGCCTCCTGTATGGTAAATAGCATACACCTAAATGCGTGCGCGCAATTATATCTTTCGTTTAAAGACGATTGATAGTGAGAAAATGAATTCTGTGATTTATAACAGTGTGTTTATATTTCCACCACCCAAGCGCTTTTTGGCGCTGTGAGATGCCGCTTTTGAAACACAAAAGGAAAACAAAAAACCACCAAAAAGACTTGAATAATCAAGACTTTTGGTGGTTTTTGCATGGCAGCGGGAGAAGGATTCGAATTATAGAACCCGCTTTTTTGTGTGTAAATAGCTGTTTATTCCTGTATTTTCTTTGCCTGTTTCATCCTTAAAAGTGTAAATGCTTCATATAGTTGTAAAGGGTAAACAAGAGGTTAAAGGGTATTTTGAAGGGTCAAAAAGGGTCAGGTTTTAGGCAGTGTCAGGGGTCGATATAATAGACTTGTCCGCTGGTCTTGTCAGTAACCACAATCAGCGCCCCAGCCAACTCGATTTTCAGTGTGTCGGTATCTGCGGAAGTCCGGGCAATGCAGCGGGCTTGCATCTGCTCCAGCGTGGGCTGCTGGGTGGTGAGTTTCCGGGTGGTGGTATAGCTGTACTCGGTGCCGGTGGCCTTGTCTGTGACGGTGGTTTCTGCGCCCTCCAGAACAATTTTCACGGTGGAGGTGTCAAACAGTGTCACAGCCTCCGGCGTGGCCTGTGCGGCCTCTGTGGGGCTGCTGGTGGGCGTTTCCGGGGTTGCAGCACATCCCGCCAGCATGACGGCGAACACAAGGCAGAAAAGGGCAATCAATTTTTTCATGCCGTCGCCCCCTCTCCGGCCACGCTTGTGGCCACGGCCTCCAGGTCTGCAAGGTTTGGATTTGCTTCAATCTTTGCCTGTAAGAGTTTGTCGGCATCCTTTACGCTATAAAATCCGCTGTCCAGTCCGGCCTGAATGGCCCCGGCAATGGTGTCATAGAACAGGGTGAACGCTTCTTTGCGCTCTGCTGCGGTAGGCGGAAAGGCCAGGACAAGGCCCCGCCGCTCTGCTGCCTCCCGTGCCGCTCGCAGGGCGGTAGAGTTATAGCGGTTTTCGTCCACAAACTGCTGCATTTCCTCCTGGGTCAGCGTGACAGGGCTGTTACCGGCCAAAAAAGCGGCATTAGCTGGCAGTTTAGCAGCGTCCAGCGTGTCCCAGCGGTCAAGCATGGTGTAAGCCTCCGCCTTCACGGCCTCCGCTGCCTCCAGGGTGGTTCCCCGGCAATATTCCAGGGCTTCGGCCTGGCGCTCCAGCTCGTATTTCCGGCAAGCGTCCGTTGTCCATCCGTCCGCAAAGTCCTTTTCAATCTTCGCCCGCTTGCTGGCATCCTCGTCCAGTGCAGCCTTGTATTTCTCCTTTAAGGCAAAAAGTCGGTCAAAGTAAATCATGGTTGTATCTCCTTTATCATTTGAATTTCCCGGTGATCCGGGCAAGGTCTTGTATCAGTCGCTGTGTGTGTTTATTCCGGTAACGAAAGAATCTTGCTAAGTAACGGTGGTAAGTCTTGCGCCACATTCCCGGCGGTTTCTCCGGTACATAGCCCACAAAGGAAAAGCCGTCCGGCACATACTCCGGGAACTTCAAGCGCCGGTTTACAAAGTCCATTCCTTCCTCGTAGTAGGTCATACTGCCCTCTGTCCGCTGCTGGCTGCGGTAGTTCAGGCGGGCGCACTTGCGGCAAAGGAAACGATTTTCTTTCAGGTATAGATACCGTACTCTTTCCCCACACTGGGGACATAGGAAAAAGGTCTGCGGTTTTCCGCCGTAGCCGTTGCGCTTGTGTGACAGCTTTACCGCTACGCTTTTCCGCCAGCCGGTCAGGTAAAGGTGGGCGGTGTCGGCCTCTGCGTCCACTTCTACCGGCTTGTCTCCACGGTCAGGGCATCCGCAATACATGATCTCCCACGGCTTGCCTAGTGGCAGCTCAAAGGAATCTATCCGGGGTGTCCGCTCCACCTGTTCATGGGTCTTATTCCAGCCTCCGGCGTTGCATCGGTAGTACACGGTTTTTTCCTCCGGGAATCTGGATTTTATGCCTAAATACATTGAAAACTGACGGCTTTGTCCGCTGGGTTACGGTTAGGTTACGCTTGCAAAAAGTCGGAATCCCTTATCCCACAATGACTTGCGGGTTGGGTTACGGTGGGTTACGCTCATTTCCCTAAAGTCCCTATAAGGTTTAATTTTTCCTGTTTTTTTTAAACAATAGGAAAGTACCGTAACCGTAACCCAGTACCGTAACCCGCTGGTTATGCTATGCTGTAAATTGGGGTGGTGGATAGGCTCAGGCCCACCCATGTTTTTCGGTTCTTCGGTGCAACTTTCTGAAACCCTGCCGCCTCCATAGCTGCGTTGAAGTCGGGGAGCCGCCGGACATAATCGCCGCTGCGCTCTGCCCATGCCCGGTATGCCTGGTACAGTTCAGCGGCCCCGGTTCGGGCATCCGCCGCCGTTGTACAGCACTCCGCCAGGAAGTTGCCCACCCAGTCCTCTTGCCCTCGGTATGCCTCGGTGACTTCCTCCACCACATCCGGGGTCTGGAGCTGGTAGCTGTTACGGGCGAAGTTCACGGCCCCCTCAATGGCCCAGGCCAGGATAGACGGCCCGGCCTCTTGCACCAAAATGTCACCATAATTTGACCGGCTCCCCTGTGTGGGGATAGTGGCCCGGAAGGGTACCACGATCAGCCGCCGCCAGGTGCCGGGGTCGGTGCTGCCCACTCTGGGGAGGTGGTTGGTAAACAGGCACAAGGTATGGGAAGGGATGATAGTCTCCGGGGCCTTGTATTTTTCCTCGATGGTGATCCGGTCAGTGGAACATACCTTTTTCACGGTGGCAACGGATAGCCGCCGCCCTTCCTCCAGCTCTCCGGCAATCACAAGGCGCTTGCCTCGCAGAGTTGCCAGGGCTGCGCCTCTGTTCTGCCGGTCGGTGGTAAAGGTGTCGATGTCAATACTTCCGGCATAGTCACCCAGGACAGCGGCCAGGGCATTAAAAAAGGTGCTTTTGCCGTTGCGCCCAGCTCCGTGGGCCAGAATCAGCCCTTCATGGTAGACTTTTCCGTGAAGGGCCATACCTGCCACAAGCTGGAGAAATCCCCGCAAGCTGCCGTCCCCCTGGGTGATGGTGTCCAGGAAGTCCGTCCACATCTGCGCTCCCTGTTCTCCGGGGGCGGCGGTGGTGATCTGGCTGCATCGTGCCGCCCGGTCATGGGGCCGTAGTTCCCCAGTGGTGAGGTCAACGATCCCGGCGGGGGTGTTCAGGTCTGCCGAATTTGCGTCCAGGGTGTCGGCCTTGACCACAAAGGCGGGCTTTGCCAGCTCCAGCACACCTTTCAGCCGTCCGGCGCTGCGGGTCTGCTTGGCGTGGGTGAGGTATGCCTTTGCACTTGCGGCCCGATTGGTGGCCCGCTCCATGTCCTCCGGCTTGCTTGTACCCTCTGCCTCTGCCGCCTTTGCCTCTGCCATAGCCACAAGGGCGGCCCGGTATTCTTTCTGAGCGTCTGTCAGCATTTCCCCGGATAGCTCGGTTGCCAGGGTGAGTGCCTTGTGGTCGCTGCGTTCCCAGCGTTGACCGTTCCACACCATCCAGCCCAGGGCATCGGAAAAGAGAAGGGTATCCCGATACTTCCGGGTAAATGCCTCAGCGTTGCCAGCGTCCGAAAAGTCCGGCGGTCTGACTTGCTCCGGCGGATTTTTTATGTGTTCTGTTGGTGGTCTGTGTGTGTCCTGTTGGTGTTCTGTTGGTGCTGAATATGTATTGGTGCAAGTACGGATAGCCTCTTGAATTGTTAGGCTCCCGTAGGTGCTGCCGCTTTGTCGCCTGTCCCATTTTTCCCTCATCAGGCCGGACGATCTAAAAAGCCTGTCCATCTGTCCGGCGTTGCATCCTGTCCAAAAGGCCAGGGCATTACAGAGGGCCATGTCTGCCTCTGAATGACTGCCATAGCCGGAAATATCACCATTCCATAGGGCGGCAAATGCGGCCCCGTTGCGGGCGTTGTGAGCCTTTGCGATAACCTCAGCGTCTGATAGGTCAAGGGGTGTCTGGGGCGCTCTGGTGGCTTCTTGGGCGGCTTTCTGGGGCCGCACCATATAGCGGTCAAGGATGGTCTGCAATGCCTCCGCCCGCTCGCAGATAGGGAACGGCCCAGCCCAGGGGCCAGAGTTGCCCGTGACGGTCAAAAACTTGCTGGTAGCATCGGAAACATAGATTTCAAGCCCTTGCTTTGCGCTCATAGTGTAATAGCGGCTCTTGTCGTAGGTAAAACCGGCGGCTTTGAAGAATATCCGTATCCCTCGCCCGCTGGGGCTGGTTTCGGTGTAGCTCTCCATTGCGGAAACAATGTCCACGGCCAGAGAGGAGGGGGTGCCGTCCTCCGCTATGCAGTGGTCAATATCAACGGCACATAAGCCGTCAAACACGCCCACGCCCAGGCCGTCATATCCGCCCCGCTCCAGAGCATTCACAGCCTCCGGGTAGCTTGTGAAGGTGCTGGGGTTGTTGGACATAGCCCCGCCCCCTGTTCGGGGGTTGTACGGTACTTTGGTGGGCTTGTCTCGGCTCTCTCGTTGTTCGTATCTCCACACGCACCAGCGCCCGGTGTCTTTCAGTTCTTGGGGCAGTCCATCGGGGAAAAACTTAATCAAGCCGCCGCCCCCTCAGTTTTACCGCCGTGGCAACCCTGGTAATCTCCGCCGCCCGGTGGAGCATGGACTTGTAAAACAGTTCCACGTCCTCCTGGGTTTCAGGCAGATAATAGCCGTTCTGGTTGTCGGCCAGAATCTGAGCGCCCCGCAAGCGTTCCGCCTGAATGAGCTGGCGGACTTGGCGGGCGGGTAACTCGGTGATGGTCACCAAATGATGGAGCGGGACGGCGTTCTCTACGCCGTGGGATAAAAGACGTTCAATTTTTCCAGGTTGTTTGCCGGTTCGCTGTGTGGTATTCTGATAGGTGGAAGTGGTGGCCGCTCCGCAAGCTGTCTCCGCTCCACTCCGCCGTCCTGGTGCTGCAACACTGGGACGGCTCTTTTTTGTCTTACTCATATATTCACCTCTGCTTGTGTTTGTCTGAAGATCCATTCCCGCAATCCGTCCACACTGATTAGTGTGCGGCTGCCTAGTTTAAAAGATGGGAAATCATTTTGATGTAACAGGTCATAAACCTTCGGCCTGCTGATACCTAGCAGACGGGCACACTCTGCCGGGGACACGGCCAGGGGGTCTAGCTTATCGGCCATTAGCTCACCTCCTTAGCAAGCCGCTGAATAATAGCGAAGATTTTAGCTTTTTGATCCTGGGGTAGCTCCTTGCGGAGTTTCCGGGAAAAGCTGCAATCAGCCATTCCTAGAGCGTCCGCAATCTGCCAGAGTTTCACCCCGGCTCCTGCTGCTGTACGTCTGATGTCCTGGTTGTTCATCTGTAACACTCCTTTCGGTATTTTTCTCTACTATAATAGCAAATTTCTCTGAGAAAAACAACAATAACATAATTTATATCCTTGCAGATGTTAATTAAGACATTGTTGTTGACAGATGATAAAATAGATGATATTATCAACTTGGAGGTGATTTAATGGGGGATTTTACAATATTTGCAACCCGCCTGAAAAAGGCACGGGAAAAATGTGGACTTAAGCAGAATACACTTGCAACCAAAATAGGTGTTACAGCGCAGACAATTTCTGCCTATGAAAAGGCGGAAAATAACGGTAAAGGTAAAAATCCTACACTCGAAAACGCGGTAGCAATAGCTAATGAACTAGGTGTTTCTTTGGACTGGCTTTGTGGAAGAGATGGCTACACAGAAAAATATAGCTCAAAGAAAACACTAGGAGATGTTGCGCGTGATCTTGTTTTTCTTGAAAAAACTGTTGCGGACATTTACTTAGACACCTCAACTCGTACGGAACATCCAATGGATCTGAATTCAGGCTATCCGGTACCAGACGGCATTCAAAAGGAATATCCTTCCATTGTATTTACAGACAAATCTTTGTGCAATTTTATAAATAAGTGGAGAAAAATTAAAAATTTGCATGACACAGATACAATAGATGACGAACTTTATAACCTATGGCTGGACAAACATCTCTCACTTTTAGATGATATCCCAGCGGTAGAGGAGCCTAATGACTTTAATACGATTAAAATTCAAGAGTGGGATCTGGAAGGGGAATTACCTTTTTAATTAAGCGAAAAACCGCCCCTGGTGCTGCGAACACCAGGGACGGCTAAAAGGGCAGTAAACTTTGACGGCCTACTGCCCTCCCATTCTATCAATTTAAGGGAGGAATTGCAATGGCAAGAAAGAGCAACACCAGAGGGGCCCAGGGCGGCGGGACGATCCGCCAGCGAAAGGACGGACGATGGGAGGCCCGCTACACGGTGGGCCGTGATCCCGGCACCGGGAAGCAGGTGCAGCGGTCAGTCTACGGGGCCACTCAGCAGGAAGTGAGAAAGAAACTGGCTCAGGCGGTGGCAGCTCTGGACAGCGGGGATTATTTTGAACCGTCTAAAATGACGTTGGCCCGATGGGTGGAAATCTGGCTCCAGGAATACACGGGGGACAAGAAATATCTGACGGTCAAGCACTACAAAGCACAGTGTAAAACCCACATCGTCCCCAGCTTGGGGGCGGTAAAGCTGGCAGAGTTGACCACGCCGCAAATCCAGGCTTTTTATAATCGGCTCCTTAGAGACGGGATGGCTCCCAAAAGTGTCCGCAATATCCACGGTATCCTCACAAAATGCCTCTCCACCGCCGTCAGCGTGGAATACATCCGGGACAATCCGGCCAGCCGTGCCACTCTCCCCCGTGTGGAGAAAAAAGAAATTCACCCGCTCACAGATGAACAGGTGAAAGACTTCCTCCGGGTATCCGCTGGGGATGAATATGAAATTCTCTTGAAAATGATTCTATTTACCGGCCTGCGGGAATCGGAAGCTATTGGTCTAACCTGGGACTGCGTGGACTTCAAGGCGGGGACTGTGAAGGTCTGCAAGCAGCTTCAAAAGCGGCCACTGTCTGACGGCGGCTTTACCTTCGCCCCGCTGAAAAACGACAAAACCCGCACGCTTCGCCCCGCTCCCTTTGTCCTGGAGCTGTTGGAACGCCGCAAACGGGAACAGGCAGTGCAGCGCCTAAAGGCTGGGGAACTGTGGGAGGGCTGGCAGACAGCAGAGGAACAGAAAAGCGCCCTGGTCTTTACCACGGCGACGGGAAGCAATCTCAGCCCTCAGACGGTCTATAATCACTATAAGAAGCTGGCCGTCCAAATCGGTGCCCCAGATAGCCGGGTACACGATCTTCGTCACACCTTCGCCGTCCTCTCTCTCCAGAATGGGGACGACGTGAAAACCGTCCAGGGAAACCTGGGACACGCCACAGCAGCCTTTACTCTGGATGTTTACGGCCACGTGTCGGAGCGCATGAAAGAGGACAGCGCCGCCAGGATGCAGAAATACATTTCTAACCTGTAAAGGGTCAAACAAAGGGTAAAAGCCTCGAAAACAGCAAAAGAAAAACCCTGGAACCGTTGAGATTCCAGGGTTTTGTCTTGGCAGCGGGAGAAGGATTCGAACCCTCACATACGGAGTCAGAGTCCGCTGTGCTACCTTTACACAATCCCGCTATGTCCGTAGCGAACAGATATTATTATAGCGACTTCTTCCAAAAAGTCAAGAGGAAAATGCAAAAAAATAGAAAAAATTTGGAGACATGAAAAAACAGACAGGATCAGAGAGAAAAACGGGAAATTTTATCTATTATATCGTATAATAAATAGAGAAAAACAATTCCTTTTCCCCATAAAGTCATAGAAAATAGCCGTTGCCTCATGAAAAAAGCTGTGATACACTAAGCAGCGGAAATGAAGAAGGGAGGGCGAGATTGTGCTGCTGGCAATTGATATCGGTAATTCCAATGTTTCTCTGGGCGTGTTTCAGGGGGATATGCTGCGTTTCAGGGGCAAGCTCTCCGCACAGACGGAGCGCAGCGCCGATGAGTACGCAGCGGTGATCTACGATCTGCTGCGGATGAACGATGTATCCCGGAGCGATCTTACCGGCTGTATCTTGTCCTCAGTTGTCCCTGGCCTTACCGGTCTGGTGGAGGCGGCGGTGCGGAAGCTGACTCCGGCCCCGCTGCTCCGGGTAGGCCCTGGTGTCCGCACAGGCTTTCGTATCCGGATCGACGACCCTTCCCAGCTGGGCGGCGACCTGGTGGCAGATACTCTGGCAGGACTGACAGAGTATGGAGCGCCACTCATTATCCTGGATGCGGGAACTGTCACGACTCTGGCGGTAGTGGACAGCAGCCGAACCTATCTGGGAGGCTGCATCCTGCCGGGAATCCGTTCCAGTGCGGCACTGCTCAAGTCTACGACAGCTCTGCTGCCTTCCATTGCTCTGGGGGTGGAAGAGGAAATGTGTCTGGGCCGCAACAGTGCTGACGCCATGCGCTGCGGTCTGCTGATGGGCAGCGCTATGATGGTGGATGGTTTTATTGATCGTTTCCGGGCGCTTCCGGGAATGGAAGGAGCCAAAGTGGTGGCCACCGGAGGCTCTGCCGAGCTGGCCACGGCCTATTGCCGCCGGGAGGTCATCCTGGACGGCGACCTGACATTGAAGGGACTGCGGTATCTCTACGAGAGCAACCAGCCACGGCCCCGGAGAACCTGAGATCATTGCGGCCTCAGGCCGTTTTGATAGAATTTGTGCGCCGTACTCCCAGCGGAGACGACAGCACGAGGTGAAATACCCTCAAAGGAGAAAACAGCATATGAAGCGCAGCAACAAAGTCCATCGGATCACACTGACGGCGATACTGATGGCAATCATCCTGGTGATGAGTTTCACGCCCCTGGGCTACCTGAAGGTAGGTATTGTGTCCATTACCTTCCTGGCGATCCCGGTGGTCATCGGCGGCATCGTTCTGGGGCCGCTGTATGGCGGTGTGCTGGGTGCAGTATTTGGCCTGACCAGCTTTGCCCAGTGCTTCGGCATGGATGCCTTCGGCACAGCTTTGATGGGCCTGAATCCTCTGGCCACCTTTGTCACCTGCCTGGTGCCTCGGATCCTGATCGGCGTAGTGGCAGGCTGGCTGTACCGCCTGCTTCACAAGTGGGATCGCACCGGTGTGTGGTCCGCGGTCGTTACTTCTGTGGTCGGTTCCCTGACCAACACCGTGTTTTTCGTGGGCATGGTGATCCTGTTCTTCCAGAATTCCTACTTTGCGGGCAGCGGCGTATGGGCCATCATTCTGGCCTTCTTTTCCATCAATATTCCTTTGGAGGCGGTGGTTTGCGGCCTCCTGGGCGGTGCCCTCAGCAAAGTGATCACTGTGGTTATCAAGGAATGATCCGCACCCTGGTGCGGGGCTGTATGCCGCCTTCCCGGCTGGGAAGGCGGCATTTTTTGTGCGGCTGCGGCAGATTTTATGAACCAAACATTAAATTCCAAGGAACCTATGGAAACTCTGAAGAAAATGGTATATACTATCTAAGATTTGACAAAAGAAGGGGAGGACGGCACATGGCGCGGCAGATGCTCATGGACAACGTATATCTCACCTATATCCCATCGGAAAAATTCAAAACCAGCTTTTTCAGTGCGCAGATGGTGATGCCGCTGAAAAAGGAGACCGCCGGGCTCACTGCCCTGATGGTCAACGTGCTCAGCCGGGGAACGCTGCGTTTTCCGGATATGCGGTCCCTTTCCGCCCAGCTGGACCGCCTTTATGGCGCACGGCTGGAGCCGGTGGTCCGCAAGAAAGGAGAAAATCAGGTTTTTGGCTTCATCGCCAGCTGTGTGGATGAACGGTTCGTCCCCGACGGCGAGCGGCTGCTGGAACCTATGGCAGATCTGTTGGGGGAGCTGTTTTTAAGTCCCGCTACACGCAATGGCCGCCTTCGCGGTGACTATGTGGACAGCGAGCGGGCCAACCTGGTGGATCTGATCCGCAGTGACATCAATGATAAGCGCCTCTATGCCGCCCGGCGGCTGCTGGAGGTCATGTGCCCGGAGGAACCCTATGGTCTCAGCCGCCTGGGGACTGCCCGGGAGGTGGAGCGGATCTCCCTCCAGCGGCTCAACAGCCATTATCAGGCTGTTTTGCCCGCCGCCCGGCTGGAACTGTTTTACTGCGGTACAGCCAAAGAGAAGCGGGTAGCAGGCGCCTTTTCCCGGGCTTTTGCGGCTCTGCCCCGGCAGGGGGCTGTGGAGCCGGCGGTGACGATCCGCAGGCCGGCGCCGGAGAAGTGCCGGGTGGTGGAGGAGACTATGGACGTGGGCCAGGGAAAACTGGGGATCGGTTTCCGTACCGACAGCCAGGATATGCCCGCCACAATGCTGATGAACGCCATGTTCGGCGGTACCAGCAACTCCAAGCTTTTCCTGAATGTCCGGGAGAAGCTCTCTCTCTGCTACTATGCCGGCAGCACCTACCACAGGGCCAAGGGCCTTGTCACTGTGTCCTCCGGCATTGAGACGGCCAACTATGATAAGGCGGTGGCGGAGATCATGGCCCAGCTGGAGGCGCTGCAGAACGGCCAGTGGGAGGACTGGGAGTTCCAGGGGGCCAAAAGCTCTCTGCGCAACAGCCTCCTCTCTATGGAGGATTCGGCTGGGGCCATGGAGGATTACGCCATCGGACAGGCGGCTGTGGGCGGAGATGAATCCGTTCCGCTGCTGCTGGAGGCAGTGTCGGCCGTGACAGAGGAGCGGGTACGGCAGGCGGCAGCCTGCGTGCGGCCTGATACCATCTACTTCCTGAAGGGAAAGGAGGCGTGACCATGGAGGTTCGGGATTATCCGCGGTTAGGGGAGAAGCTCACCCGGCAGATCCTTCCCAATGGGCTGGAGATCATTGTGGTCCATAAGCCGTTTCACGCCAAACGGTATGCCTTTTTTGCCACCCGCTACGGTGGGATGGATATGCGCTACCAGCAGGATGGCCAGTGGCGGGATCCCCCCGCCGGCATCGCCCACTATCTGGAGCACAAAATGTTTGATACTCAGGAGGGCAATGCCCTCCAGGAGCTGGCGAAAAACGGAGCGGTGGAAAACGCCTTTACCTCCGGCTCCATGACTGCCTATTATTTTGAATCTACCGAACATTTCTACGACAACCTGCGTATCCTGCTCAGCTTTGTGTCCATTCCCTGGTTCACAGAGGAGAGCGTGGCCAAGGAGCAGGGGATTATCGCCCAGGAGATCCGCATGACCGAGGATGATCCGGAGTGGCAGGTATATGCGGGCCTTATGGAGTGCCTCTACCGGGAGAGCCCTGTCAGGGTACCGGTGGCGGGAACGGTGGAGAGTATCCGCGCCATCACGCCTCAGGTGCTCTACGATTGCCACCGGGCCTTTTACAACCCGGGGAACATGGTGCTGGTCTGTGTAGGCGATGTGGAGATGGACAAGGTGGCGGACCTGGCCCGGGAGATCCTGCCGGCGGAACGGGGAGAGGATATCCCCCGGGATTATGGCCAGGAGGACGACGTGCCCCATTGCCGGGAGAAGGAGCGGGCCATGGAGGTATCCATGCCCACGTTCCTGGGCGGCTACAAGTGCCGTCCCTGCCCCGGCGGAGAGGAGCTGCTCCGGCGGAGCATTATCGGCGATATGGCCTGTGATGTGCTCTTTGGGGACAGCAGTCCCCTCTATGTCCGCCTCTACGAGGAGGGGGCCATCAATGGGAGTCTGGGCGGTAATTTTGACATCATGCCTGGTGCCTCCTATCTCTATGTGGGCGGTGACGCCCGCGATCCCCGGCGGGTCTTTGATGAGATCACTGCCGAGGCCCGGCGGCTGGCGGAGGAGGGCATCGATGAGGATTTCTACCAGCAGATTCGCCGCGCGGCCTACGGCCAGGCCATCCGCAGCCTGAATTCCTTTGAGAATATTGCGGTGAGCCTGACAGAGGGGCACTTCCGGGGCTTTGATTACTACCGCTTTCCGGAGATCTTCGACACCGTCACCAAGGCGGATGTGGAGGCGTTTCTGAGAGAGGAGATCACTGCGGAACACGCGGCCATCTCCATTATCCGCCCCTTGGACGGGCAGCAGACTGAGGACGCCTGACGTTTCGGCCTGTCACAATTATCCTTAGGAGGAACCTTTTTATGTACGCAAGAAGCGACATGCCTATCAGCTTCCCCGGCCTGTTCGGGGACTGGGAATTCAACCCGTCTCCGGTGGCCATCGACATCGGCAACGGCATCTACTGGTACGGCATCATCATTGCTCTGGGCCTTATTTTGGCGGTTTTGTTCTGCAGCTGGCGGGCCAAGGATTACGGCCTCACCGAGGACAATGTCTATGACATGATCATCTGGCAGATCCCTCTGTGCATCATCGGTGCCCGGCTATACTATGTCATCTTCTATCTGGATCTGTACCGGAATCCTGACGGGAGCCTGAACTGGGGTAAGATGGTGGCTGTCTGGGATGGCGGCCTGGCCATATACGGCGCGGTTATCGTGGCTTTCTTTGTCCTGATGATATTCTGTAAAAAGAAGAAGCTGTCCTTCGGCGCCTTTGCCGATCTGGGCGTCATGGGACTTCTGATCGGTCAGGCTGTGGGCCGCTGGGGCAATTTCATGAACCGTGAGGCCTTTGGCGGGGAGACTACCCTGCCCTGGCGGATGCGTCTTTGGACCTCCGCCACGGAGTACATCGAGGTCCATCCTACCTTCTTCTATGAGAGCCTGTGGAATGTGATCGGCCTGCTGCTGATCGTATTCCTGGTGTCCAAAGCCCGGACCTTTGATGGGGAGAACACCTGCTTCTACTTCATCTGGTACGGCATTGGCCGGGCCTGGATCGAAGGGCTGCGGACGGACAGCCTGTATCTCTTTGACTGGACCCTCTTTGGACAGCCTATCCGGGTGTCCCAGGTGCTGAGCCTGGCTCTGGCTGTGGCAGGGTTTGTGGTGCTGATCATCGGCAAGCGCCGCCATCCCCACGGCAAAGAGGCGCTGTTTGTGACCAAGCAGGCGGCGTTGGCAGCAGCTGCGGCGGAGGCTGCTGCAGCTGCGGAGAGCCCGGCTGACGGTACGCAGGAGGACGTGACAGCATCTGCTGTATCTGCTGAAGAGGTGCCTTCTGCTGAGGGGGAGAATACCGCTCAGGAGGCGGCACCCTCCCAGGCAAATGAAGAGAGCAAGATGTAATACAGAGTAAAAAAGCCCCGTCCGGGAAATGTTTCCGGACGGGGCTTTCTTATTTCCACAGCTGGATGACACCGGCATCCTGGAGCTGCTTGACCAGCAGCAAAAAGACGGGAAAGAGGATCATCCCACCTACTCCCAGGAAGCGGAATCCCACATACATCGCCAAAAGGGCACTGATGGGAGGTAAGTCCGCCTGCCCTGCCAGAAGCCGGGGCTCCACCAGAGAGTGGGTGAGAGAGGTGACGGCATACAGCGCCAGAAGAGCGAGTCCCCGCTCTGTATTTCCCAGCAGCAGGGAGAGAACGGCCCAGGGGATCAGCACGGCTCCCACACCCAGTACCGGCAGAGCGTCCACCAGGGCGGTGAAGGCGGCGGCCAGCAGGGCAAAGTCCAGCCCCATCCAGGTAAATCCTGCCAAAAGGAGGAGAAAAGTGATCAGGATCAGCAGCAGTTCCGCCCGCAGCCACTTGAGAATGGTAGAGCGGCAGCACTGGGCGGCACTGCGGCAGCGTTTCTGCCAGGATTCCGGCAGCTGTCGCTTGAGAAAGGACAGGATGGCGGGATAGGAGAGGCTGGTAAAGTAAATGGCAAGTACAGTAGTGACCAGAAATAACCCGGCACTGGGGAGGGCGGCCAGCAGGGCGGAGGCACCCTCCATGACCCAAGTGCTGACCGTTCCGGCAAGGGATGGCCCCTCGGTCATCAGCTGTTGGGCCATGCCGTCCAGGGCGGAGCGGAGGAACACAGGACAGGAGGTGTACCAGGAATCTACCCGGTCCAGCAGGGCGTTCCACATCTGGGGAAATTGTTCCACAGCCTCCGGCAGACGGTTGGACCAGGTCTGCAGCTCCAGTACCAGACGGATCAGCAGCAGCGCGGCGGCGCCCCCGATGGTCAGGAGCAGCAGCGTGGTGACGACGGCCGCCGCAAAGGAGCGGCGTACCCGCAGCTTTCGCCGTACCTTCTGGACAAGAGGCTCGGTGATGGCCGACAGACCCAGCGCTACCAGGAAAGGCAGCAGGGCCAGCAGCAGCCAGCGGAAAAAGACATACAGCCCTGCCAGCCACAGGAGGACAACGACTGTCCGTTTGAAAAAGACATTTATTTGTGACATATGGATAATCTGCACTCCTTTTCCGGCTGCGGTCAGAAAAAATTTGTTGAATATTGCCGCAGGTTTTTGGTTGTAACTCCTTGGCGAGTGTGATACAATAACACCACACAAAGACATATGGCCACAGGGGGGATACACATGGGGGCTAAAACAAAATATTATATTGTAGCGGCCGAAGCTCTGCCTGAGATTTTTATCAAAGTGGCCGAAGCCAAGCAGCGCATGCAGACCGGCGAGGCCGGTACAGTAGGCGAAGCTACCCGGCAGGTGGGCATCAGCCGCAGTGCTTTCTACAAGTATAAGGATGCGGTACAGCCGTTTAACAATATGAAGGCCGGGCATATCATTACGTTCTATACCATGCTGAAGGATAACCCCGGTGTACTGAGCAATGTACTGTCTATTTTTGCCGGGAGCGGCGCGAATATACTGACCATCAACCAAAGCATCCCCACCAACGGCTGCGCGGCGGTGACCATCTCGGCGGAGACGTCGGAGATGGCAGAGAGTCTGGAAGGGCTCATCGCCAGGGCCGAAGCGGTGGAAGGCGTAATCAAGTTTGAGATCCTGGCGGGATGAGCGCCGGGAGGAGGAGAAAGATATGGCAAATTTTGCAATTATGGGATTTGGCACGGTAGGCGGCGGCGTAGCTGAAGTCCTTCGGATGAATTCCGAAACGATTGCTGCCAAGTTGGGCGAGCCTCTCAATCTGAAATATATTCTGGATGTGCGGGACTTATCCGCCACACCTTACGCCGACAAAGCGGTGAAGGACTTCTCTATTCTGGAGAATGATCCGGAGCTGGACGTGGTGGTGGAATCCATCGGCGGTGCCAAGATCGCCTTGGAGTTTACCCGCCGGTGCCTCATGGCGGGCAAGCATGTGGTTACCTCCAACAAGGAGCTGGTGGCTGCCCATGGCCGGGAGCTGCTGGAGATCGCCCGGGAGAAGAACGTCAACTACCTTTTCGAGGCCAGCGTAGGCGGTGGTATCCCGGTGCTGCGGCCCCTGTTCCAGTGCCTGGCAGGCAACCAGATCCAGGAGATCGCCGGTATCCTCAATGGGACCACCAACTATATCCTCACCCGCATGGTGAAGGACGGCGCCACTTTTGCTGACGCTTTGAAGGAAGCCCAGGCCAAGGGGTATGCTGAAGCGGACCCCACTGCCGACGTGGAGGGCCTGGACGCCGGACGGAAGATCTGTATTCTGTCCGATCTGGCCTGGGGCAAAGAGGTCCGGCCGGAGGCCATCAGTGTCCAGGGCATCAGTGCCATTGACCTGAAGGATGTGGCCATTGCCAGCGGTGCGGGCTATCGCATCAAGCTGCTGGGCCGGGCTATGAAGCTGGCCGATGGGCGGCAGGCAGCCTTTGTCTCCCCCCATCTGGTGCCGGAGAGCAGCCCGCTCTCCTCGGTGGACGATGTGTTCAACGCCATCATGATCCGCGGTAACGCCGTGGGTGACGTGATGTTCTATGGCCGGGGCGCCGGTGATCTGCCCACTGCCTCTGCAGTGATGGGCGATGTGCTGGATGCACTGGAGCACCGGGAGAAGCGGCGGAATCAGGGCTGGTGTGAAGGGGCTGATCTGGTGGATCTGGACAGCGAACTTCCCCTGTACTGGTATCTCCGGGGCGACTTCGCACCGCCTCCCAGTAGTGAGCGTCTGGCGGAGGGCGCGGTGATCGTGGGACCGGTGCCCCGTAAGGAGGCGAAGATCCTGGCAGCCCGGGTGGGTGCCCAGGTAGTGCTGCCGGTCCTGAAATAACCACCGACACATTTCCAGACTATACTATATAAGAGATAACCCATAAATTTTCCGGAAGAGGGGAGTACCCAGATGAGTTTGATTGTACAGAAATTTGGCGGCAGCTCCGTCCGTGACGCACAGCGGATCATGAACGTGGCGGGGATCATTGCCGATACCTATCGGGCAGGGAACCAGCTTTTGGTGGTTCTGTCTGCCCAGGGTGACACTACCGATGATCTGATCGAAAAGGCCAGAGAAATCAATCCCAAGGCCTCCAAGCGGGAGATGGATATGCTGCTGTCCACCGGAGAGCAGATCTCCATTGCTCTGTGTGCTATGGCGCTGGAGGGCATGGGACTGCCGGTCATCAGCCTGGCGGCCTGGCAGGTGGGTATCCACACCAGCAGCGCCTACAGCGATGCCCGGATCAAGAAGATCGATCAGGAGCGTATCCGTCAGGAGCTGGATAAGAACAAGATCGTTTTGGTGGCAGGCTTCCAGGGCATCAACCGTTTTGGCGATGTGACCACCCTGGGCCGTGGCGGCTCTGATACCAGCGCAGTGGCGCTGGCGGCTGCGTTCCATGCGGATCTGTGCCAGATCTATACGGATGTGGACGGCGTGTATACCACCGATCCCCGTATCGCTCCCGGCGCCCGCAAGCTTCAGGAGATTACCTATGACGAGATGCTGGAGCTGGCCAGCCAGGGTGCCCAGGTCCTTCACAACCGCAGCGTGGAGCTGGCAAAGAAATACCATGTGAATATGGAAGTCGTGTCCAGTCTGGAGCGTAAGCCCGGCACGAAAGTCAAGGAGGTTGTAAAAATGGAAAAGACCAACATCGCCGGTGTGGCGAAGGATACCAGCATTGCGCGTATTGCCGTAGTAGGCCTGGCACATAATCCCGGCGTAGCCTTCAAGGTATTTTCTCTGCTGGGTAAGGCTCGTATCAATGTGGACGCTATCATCCAGTCCATTGGCCGTACGGAGAGTAAGGATATCAGCTTTACGCTGCCCCGGGCCGACGTGGAGGAAGCCGTCCGTGTTCTGGAGGAGCAGAAGGAAGCTCTGGGCTTTGACCATATCACTGTGGAGGATAAGATCGCCAAGGTATCCATCGTGGGTGCCGGCATGATGACCACCCCCGGCGTAGCTGCCAAGATGTTTGAGGCTCTTTACGACGCCAATATCAACATCCAGATGATCAACACCAGCGAGATCCGGGTATCCGTCCTCATCGATGAGGAGGATGCGGTACCGGCGGTGCGTGCGGTCCATGAGAAGTTCTTCGGCGATGCGGAGTAATACGTATTGAAAAGGAAAAGCCCTGTACGGATTTCCGTACAGGGCCTTTTTATATAAGTGCCAAACATTTATGCGGTCCGGCGTTTATTCAGCCGACGCATGGCGGCGGCTTCTGTCGTAAAGAACAGGACCAGATGGGCGGCCAAAAGGATGCAGCTGACCCAAAAGCTGGGCTGAGAGGCATCCAGACGGCCGGAAAACCCATGATGTCCGGCGGGAAATTGGAAAAAGCTGATCAGATATGCCAGGAAAATAACGCCGTGGGCTAGTCCGCCCAGCACCAGTACATGACGGCACCGCTTGGAAAACAGGGCATAGAGGTAGAGTACAGCACCCAAGATAAAGAGGGGTCCCAGAAGATGGATGCCCCGCAGAGCCTGGGCTGTGCCGGCATGAAACCAGGGAAATAATGTGGGGACAACACAGCAGAGGAAGAAACTGACCGTCAGTATTTTCTTGCGGTCAAGTCGGATGGACACGAAAACAACTCCTTTCGTCTCCGGAAAGTAACACTCAGTTGAGGAAGTCCTTCAGCTTTTTGCTGCGGCTGGGATGACGGAGCTTCCGCAGCGCCTTGGCCTCGATCTGGCGGATACGCTCACGGGTAACGTTGAACTCCTTGCCCACTTCCTCCAGCGTGCGGGTGCGGCCGTCCTCGATGCCGAAGCGAAGCTTCAGGACCTTCTCCTCCCGGGGAGTGAGGGTACTGAGTACATCCACCAACTGCTCCTTGAGAAGGGTAAAGCTGGCAGCTTCACTGGGTTCGCTGGCGCCTTCGTCGGGGATGAAGTCACCCAGATGGCTGTCCTCCTCCTCGCCGATAGGTGTTTCCAGGCTCACCGGCTCCTGCGCGATCTTCAGGATCTCGCGGACCTTGTCCACGGGCATGGACATCTCAGCGGCGATCTCCTCGGGAGAGGGGTCGTGGCCCAGCTCCTGGAGGAGCTGACGGCTGACGCGGATGACCTTGTTGATGGTCTCTACCATATGCACGGGGATACGGATGGTGCGGGCCTGGTCGGCAATGGCCCGGGTGATGGCCTGCCGGATCCACCAGGTGGCGTAGGTGGAGAACTTGTAGCCCTTGGTATAGTCGAATTTCTCCACAGCCTTGATAAGGCCCAGATTGCCCTCCTGGATCAGATCCAGGAACAGCATGCCTCGGCCCACATAGCGCTTGGCGATGGAAACCACCAGACGGAGGTTGGCTTCCGCCAGCTTCTGCTTGGATTTCTCTCCCTCTTTTACCAGGGCTTTGAGCTGAGCAAGCTCCTCAGCGGGCAGGTCGCTTCCGGCTGCCTCTGCCAGCTGCTCCTTGGCCAGGTTGCCGGCGCTCATCTTTTTGGCCAGCTCGATCTCCTCGTCGGGGGAAAGCAGGGGGACCTTGCCAATCTCTTTCAGGTACATGCGCACCGGGTCATCAATAGAAAAGCTGTCCACCAGGGTGTTGGGATCTACCAGCTCCTCCTCCTCGATGTCTGCGATCTCGTCCATAGGAGGCTCCATGTCGTCGGGCAGCTCGGGAAGAATATCCTCCTCGCTGCCGATTTCGATGGACAGAGCCTCCAGGGAGTCGTAAATCTTTTCCATCTGCTCGCTGTCGAGATCGATTTCATCCAAAACATCCATCATCTCGGCGGAATCCAGTCTGCCCCGCTTTTTGCCCCGGGCAAACAGGTCCATGATCTTCTCGTTTGCCATAAGGATGGATGCGGCGGGCAGAGTAGCCACCAGCTTATCCGGCAGCCGTGCGTATTTCTTGTCGCTCTCAGCCTTTTTGGCCTCGTTCATCTGGCCTGCGGCCACGCTCATCTCGTCCTTTTTCTTAGCCATTTTGCTTTCCTCCATAGCCCTTTTTCTCTTTGAATTTATCCTTTGCAGCCAGCAGGGGGTCCTCATCGGTCCCACTGCGGCGCTTATCCGCTGATTCTTGTATGATGTGTATGTAGTCCGGCAGTGACCGGTCTGCCGCCGCCAGGGATTCCGGCTTTTGCAAGACGGAAGTCAGATGGCCCATCTCCTCCGGAGTAAAGTGCTGATCCCATACCGCAGATGATGGCGGTCTGCCCTGGTCCGCAGCCTCCAGCAGTAACCGGTAAGCCTCAGCCAGCAGGGGGGAGCTGAATGCCTCGGGGGGCAGCGCCCTGCAATGAGATGCCAGGGAGCCGTCCAGATACAAAAGGCGGATCACACCCTCCTCAGCCATGGCGGAGCGTACATCGTCATAGCGCAAAGCCCGTGACTTGGGTTGGTGCAGGGCGGCAATGTTCTGGTTTTCCTTCTGCAGGGCCCGGCGCTCCTGGTTTTTCCGCTTGCCGAAAGCCCGTTTTACTTCCAGCAGCATAGCTTCCCTGGAGATGCCGGCCCGCTCTGCCGCCCGGCCGGCGTATACCTCCCGCTCCACTGCGTTGGGCAGTGAGGCAATCAGCTGGCTGACCTCTCCGGCATAGGCGATCCGCTGCTGGTCATCGCTGAGGTCATATTTGGCGGCTACGGCATCCATGCGGAAATCCATCTGGTTTTCGCTGCCGTTCAATATGCCCTCGAAAGCTGCTGCGCCGTGGAATTTGATAAAGTCGTCCACGTCCTGCTTGACATATTCCCCGTCCACCAGCCGTCGGGGCAGCTGGAGCACCCGAACGGTGAATTCACTGTTCTCCAACAGGGCGATAGCCTTTTCCGTGGCGGCTTTGCCGGCGTTATCGTTGTCATAGCAGAGGACCAGCTCCTTGGTATAGCGGGAGAGAATCCGGGTCTGCTCGGTGGTGAGGGCAGTGCCCATAGAGGCCACAGCGTTGTCAAAGCCTGCCTGGTGAAGGGTGATGACATCGATATTGCCTTCACAGAGAATGATGTTGGGCCGTTTGCTTTTTTTCGCCAGGTTGATGCCGTAAAGGTTCCGACGTTTGCTGTAGACGATGGTCTCCTGGGTATTGACATATTTAGGTTCCGATTTGTCCAGCACCCGCCCGCCGAAGGCTACCACGTCTCCCCGGACGTCGATCACGGGGAACATCAGGCGGTTGCGGAATTTGTCGTAAAGCCGCCCCTGTTGGTTTTGGACCACGAGACCTGCTGCCAGCAGCTCCGCTTTTGAGTAGCCTTTGGCCAGCATGGCAGTGAGCAGGCTGTCCCAGCTGTCCAGAGCGGCGCCCAAGCCGAAGCTGACAGCAGTTTTGCGGGTGATCTGCCGCCGGTCCAGGTAAGCGGCGACTGCCGCCCCCTGAGGTGTGGAGAGATTCTGATAGAACCAGCGGGCGGCGTCTTTGTTCAAGGCCAGTACCCGCTGCCGACGGTGGGCGGCCTCCTGGTCCCTGTCATCCTCCGGTACTTCCATATTGGCCCGTTTGGCCAGAAAGCGTACTGCGTCAGGGAAGGAGAGGTTTTCAATCTCCATGATGAAGTTGATGACGCCGCCGCCATGTTTGCAGCCGAAGCAGTGGTAGATCTGCTTGTCAGGGGATACGGAAAAGGAGGGTGTCTTTTCGTTGTGGAAAGGGCAGAGCCCGAAATAGTTGCCGCCTTTCCTGGTGAGGGTGACATAGGAGGAGACCACATCCACAATATCGCAGCGGCTCACCAGCTCGTCCAGAAATTGCTGGGGAAACGCCATGAGATCAATCCTCCTTTCCGCAAAAACTCACTATACCAGTATACGACGCGGAGGGCAAATTTCCTCCTTCTTAGCCGAATTTTTTAAAAAATTTTTCGGGAAAAGGGGAGGATCAACAAAAAGCGGCGCGGAACAGGCGTCCGCGCCGCTGATACTATATATAAGGAGTATGTTAGCCGCTGGCACGCTCGACCAAGGTCCAGGGCACCAGTTCGGACTGGCACAGGCCGCCATCCATCAGGGAGAGGAGTTTTTCTGCGGCAATGTGCCCCACATTTTTATTCCCGTGGGACAGAGATGTGATAGGGACGGGAGACAGTTCGCTGTATTGGCTGTTGTCGAAACTGACAACGGCTACCTCATTTGGAACATCAATCTTATTTCTGACCAGAGTGGAAATCAGCTGATTGGCCACTTCGTCATTGTAGCAGACCACAGCAGAGCAGGTGGGAAGGGTATTGCGCTGAATAATAGGGGATGCCGCCAGGGTATCGGCAAGAATAGAAGTCTTATATTCCGTGTTGTACCAGAATACCAGCCGGTCGTCCACGGGAATGTTGGCCTCCCGTAAAGCGGCGGTATAACCGGCGTAACGGCCGGGACCCTGAATGTCGTCGGATTTGAAAATACCGGCGATCCTGGTATGACCTTTGCGGATGAGGTACTCTGTTAACTGTTTGCCGCCGCTGAAATTGTCATCCAGTACGGACAAAGCCCCGTGGAGCTGGGCGTAGTTTCCGTGAATGAACACCAGAGGAATCCCTCTGTCCATGATCTTCTGATAGAGGTCAAGGTTGGGATTGGGCAGAGCGGTCTTGGTACCTTCCACCAGAATACCATCTATTGGCAGGTTCAGAAGGTTCTGCAGTACTTTGCGCTCATTGGATACCTGGTTCTGGGTGGCAAAAAGGGAGGGGGTACAGTTGTTCTGGGAGAGGACGGTCTCTACTTCCCGCAGGATGCTGGGGAAGATGTAGTCGCTGATATAGGTGGTAACTACCGCAATGGAGCGGTGAGGTACGGCAGTTTCTGTTTCCCGGCGGGTAATATGAGAGCCGCTGCCCTGACGCTTTTCAATCAGTCCTTCTTTTGCCAATACAGACAGGGCCTGACGTACCGTCTGGCGGCTGACCTGGTATTCCTCGGCAATGGCGAACTCGGTAGGCAGCGTTTGGGCATTGACATATTTTCCGGCTTGAATGTGAACGCGCAGTTCGTCTGCGATAGCCTGATATTTTGGCGTCATACCATCCCTCCTGATCTATGGGATTTCATCTTCGCCCTCATTATAATACAAATCTGCGGGATAAAGCAAGATGTATTTTTGATTTGTATCTATTTTTTTAAAGAAGAAAAACGTAGAAAAAGAAAATTGTATAGCTGATATGAAATTTGGCTGTAAACTGGGATAACATTCTTTTCAAAAACAAAAAAGGAGCCTTTGAAAAAATGTTTTTAGCTAAGATGCAGGGAAAGAAAATGGATACAGCTATGTGGTTTGTGCAAAATGATGTGAAGAATAATTAGGTTTTTACAAATGACAATACAAATAAATTTTTGCATAATTAGATATAAAATCGATATTTTGAAATGATTTCGAAATGAAAAAAGGGAATTGATGATTTTGCTGTTGAACTATTTATCCAAAATAATCAAATTTGTATTGTTGATGTAAACAAACTTTGAAGTTATACCATACAAATTCTTGACGTGGAGAGAAAACAGCAGTATACTCTACTCGTAAGGTCGCCACGGACAAGACACGAAGCGCCGCGGCGGCAGGGTAAGCAAAGACCCAAGAAATAAAAGATTGGAGTAAACAAGATGAAAAAGTTATTGGCTGTACTCCTGGCGCTGTCCATGGCTTTCGCCCTGGTAGCCTGCGGCGGTAACAGCGGCAACAACACCGCTGATAACACCGCGAACAACACCACCAACAACACTGGCGACAACACCGCTAACGATACCGGTGATTCCGGTGACGCTGAGCAGCCCGGTGCCGGCAAGACCGTCGGTATCGCAATGCCCACCCAGTCCTCCGAGCGCTGGATCAACGATGGTGCCAACATGAAGGCCCAGCTGGAAGCCCTCGGCTACGAGGTCGTTCTGCAGTACGCTGAGGACGACGTCCAGATGCAGGTTTCCCAGATCGAGAACATGGTCGCTCAGATGGTCGACTGCCTGGTCATCGCTTCCGTTGACTCCGGCGCTCTGACTGCTGTTGAGGCTCAGGCCAAGGCCGCTGGCATCCCCATCGTGGCTTATGACCGTCTGCTGATGGATACCGACGCTGTTTCCTACTACGCTTCCTTCGATAACAAGGGCGTTGGCACGGCCATCGCTGAGTACATCGTTGAGGCCAAGGATCTGGAAGGCGCCCGCGCTGCTGGCGAGAGCTACACCATCGAGTTCTTCATGGGTTCCCCCGACGATAACAACGCTCTGCTTCTGTACCAGGGCATCATGGAAGTCCTCCAGCCCTACCTGGACGACGGCACTCTGGTCTGCAAGACCGGTCGTACCTCCTTTGACGACACCTGCATCCTCCGCTGGAGCCAGGAGACTGCCCAGCAGTGGTGCGAGAACTACCTGTCCGGCTACTATGCTGACGAGGATCTGGACATCGTCTGCTCCGCTTTCGATGGCTTCGCTTATGGCTGCCGTTCCGCTCTGGAGGCTGCTGGCTACACCGAGGAGAACTGGCCCCTCATCACCGGTCAGGATGCTGAGCTCATGGCTGTCAAGAACATCATCTCCGGCAAGCAGACCATGTCCATCTACAAGGACACCCGCCTGCTGGCTGAGAAGTGCGTGACCATGGTCAACGCCGTGGTGAACGGCACCGAGCCCGAGATCAACGACACCGAGACTTACGATAACGGCGTCCTGGTTGTTCCCTCCTACCTGTGCACCCCCGTGGCTGTTGATGTCAACAACTACGAGGAGCTGCTGATCGACAGCGGTTACTACACCGCTGAGCAGCTGGCTGAGTGATCCCTTACATAATCAAGTAACGTACAAGACCTGCGCGCAAAAACAGAGGGCGGCGGCAAACGCCGCCGCCCTCTTCTCCTCGGTCCTCTTCGGCAGGACAGCTGAGGAGGGGCAGAGGAGTTTAGGAAAAAAGGAGCTGAAAGAATGGCAGAGTATATCCTGGAAATGAACCATATCGTCAAGGAGTTCTCCGGCGTGCGGGCCCTGGACGACGTGAACTTCAAGGTCCGGCAGGGCGAGATCATGGCTATCTGCGGAGAGAACGGCGCCGGTAAGTCCACCTTGATGAACGTTCTCTCCGGCGTTTACCCCTACGGCGAGTACAGCGGTGACATCGTCTACCGCGGTGAGACCTGCAAATTCCACAACATTCGTGACAGTGAGAAGAAGGGCATCGTCATCATCCATCAGGAGCTGGCACTGAGCCCTTACCTGTCCATCGCAGAAAACGTATTTATCGGCAACGAACGTAAGCACAACGGTATTATTGACTGGACGGAGACCCGCCGGGAAGCCCAGAAGCTGCTGGAGCGGGTGGGCCTTGGCCATGAGAACGTCAATGTACCGGTCAACTCCCTGGGCGTCGGCAAGCAGCAGCTGATCGAGATCGCCAAGGCCCTGGGCAAGAAGGCGGACCTCCTCATCCTGGATGAGCCTACCGCCGCTTTGAATGATAAGGAAAGTAAGCAGCTGCTGGACCTGATGCTTCAGCTGAAGGCTCAGGGCATGACCTGCATCATCATTTCCCATAAGCTCAATGAGATCAGCTACGTGGCGGATTCCATCACCATCATCCGCGACGGCCACACCATTGAGACCCTGCAGAAGGGTACGGATGATTTCTCCGAGGAGCGGATCATCAAGGGCATGGTAGGCCGTGAGCTGACCAATCGTTATCCTAAACGTGAAGACTGCAAGATCGGCGATGTGATCTTCGAGGTAAAGAACTGGAATGTGTATCACCCCGATGACGCCAATCGCCAGGTCCTGAAAGATATCAATATCAAAGTCCGGGCCGGTGAGGTCGTGGGCCTGGCGGGCCTGATGGGCGCCGGCCGTACAGAGCTGGCCATGAGCATCTTCGGCCGTACCTACGGCCAGAAGTTCTCCGGCGAGATCTGCATCAATGGCAAGAAGGCGGAGATCAAGAGCGTTCAGGACGCTATCAACCACAAGCTCGCCTATGTGTCTGAGGACCGCAAGACCTACGGCCTGATCCTCATCGACAGCATCAAATTCAATATGACCCTCTCCGCTCTGCGGAAGTTCTTCTCCCGGAAGGGCGTTGTGGACCAGAGTCAGGAGGCGGTGAAGGCCGAGGAGTACCGTCACCGTATCAACGTCAAGACCAACACCGTGGAGCAGGCAGTCGGTTCCCTCTCCGGCGGCAACCAGCAGAAGGTGGTTCTGGCCAAGTGGATGCTGACCCAGCCCGACGTGCTGATTCTTGACGAGCCCACCCGCGGTATCGACGTGGGCGCCAAGTACGAGATCTATACTGTTATCAATGAGCTGGCCAAGTCCGGCAAGGCCATCATCATTATTTCCTCCGAAATGCCGGAGATCATCGGTACCTGTGACCGTACCTATGTGTTGAACGAGGGCGAGATCGCCGGCGAGCTGGTCGGCAGTGAAATGACCCAGGAAGCTATCATGGGCGCCATCATGGCCCATAACAACCGGAAGGGAGAACTGTAATGGAAAATACCGCTGTAAAGAGTCCCGCTCAGAAGAAAGTCAATCTGAGCCTGAAGCAGTACGGCATGGTGCTGGCCCTGATCGCCGTGTACCTGATTTTCGCCGTCATCACCGGGGGCAAGAACCTGGCCCCTATGACCGTCAACAACATCATCATGCAGAATGGCTACGTTATCATCCTGGCTGTCGGTATGCTGCTGTGCGTACTGACCGGTAACGTGGACCTGGGCGTCGGCTCCGTGGTCGCTACCTGCGGCGCTGTGGCCGGTACCCTCATTGTGGACTTCGGCGTCAGTTCCCCGGTGGCTATGCTGGCCTCCCTGGCAGTAGGCGCTCTGTTCGGTGCGTTCGTGGGCTTCTTCGTGTCCAAGCTGGAGATCCCCCCCTTCATCGTCACCCTGGCTACCATGCTGATGGGCCGCGGCCTCTGCTACGTTATCCTGCAGGCCCAGACCAAGGGCCCTCTGCCTGACAGCTACACCTGGGTCAGCACCGGCTTCCTGCCCACCATCAAGGTCGGCGGCGTAGATATGATCTGCATCGCTGTGGCCGTTGTCATCGCTGTATTTGTAGTCCTGGGCGACCTGCGCAGCCAGGCTGTGGCCAAGAAGAACGGCCTGCCCACCATTCACACCTGGCAGCTGGCCGTAAAGGACATCGTCATCATCGGTATTGAAGGCTTCTTCTTCTACAAGCTGGGCTGCTACAACGGTATCCCCATCATGCTGATCCTGGTTGCCGTTGTCGTTGCGATCTATCACTTCATCACCACTCAGACCGTTGCCGGTCGTCAGATCTACGCCATGGGCGGTAACGCCAAGGCTGCCCGCCTCAGCGGTATCAATACGCAGAAGGTGTTCTTCTGGGTCTACGCCAACATGGGCCTGCTCTGCGGCCTTGCCGGTATCGTTCTGTCCGCCCGTAACGCTTCCGCCACCCCCAAGGCCGGCGACGGCTTCGAGATGGACGCCATTGCTTCCTGCTACATCGGCGGCGCTGCCACCTCTGGTGGTATCGGCACCATCGTGGGCGCTGTGGTCGGCGCGTTCATCATGGGTATCCTGAACATCGGTATGTCCCTGGCTGGCTTCGACACCAACGTGCAGAAGATCGTCAAGGGCGCGGTGCTGCTGGGTGCTGTTACCGTGGACCTGCTGAGCAAGCGTAAGAAGGGTTAATAGACAAGTAAAATAGAGCCCCGGAAGGAGATATTACATGGGACGTTTTTTTGGCAAGGATGTGACCCAGGTGACATTGATCCTGCGCCTGGCCTGCGGAGCGTATCTGCTCTACTTGGCCTGGGAGCTGCGGGACGCGGTGTTTGGCCCGGAGCGGCAGCTGGGATTCATCCTGGCGGCGGCAGTGTTCGCTGTGATTGGCCTGCTCCTGTGTGTGTTCTCCCTCCGGGGCTTGATCCGTAAGGAGTATGTGATCCCCTCCGATGAGGAGGAGAGCGCGGACTCCGACAGTGACGAACACTGATTCTGACAGAAATGGGAGGACCTCTGAGGATGGAAGAAACGATCAAGAGGGCCATTACCGCCGGTGAGACTGTACTGGGCATCGAGCTGGGCTCCACCCGGATCAAGGCGGTGCTGATCGATAAGAACGGCAACCCTGTGGCCTCTGGCGGACACAGCTGGGAAAACCGGCTGGAAAACGGCCTTTGGACTTATAGCCTGGAGGACATCTGGACCGGACTCCAGGACGCCTACGCCAACATGGCGGAGGATGTGAAGAATACATACGGTGTGGAAGTTACCAGCTTCAAGGCTATGGGCTTCTCCGCCATGATGCACGGTTATATGGCCTTTGACGAGGCGGGAGAGCTGCTGGTCCCCTTCCGGACCTGGCGCAACACCAACACCCAGCAGGCCGCCGAGGAATTGACGGAGCTTCTCCAGTTCAATATCCCCCAGCGCTGGAGCGTGTCCCACCTCTACCAGGCCATCCTGAACGGGGAGGAGCACGTCTCCCGTGTCAGCTTCCTCACCACCCTGGCGGGCTATGTCCACTGGAAGCTCACCGGAAAGAAGGTGCTGGGCGTAGGGGATGCTTCCGGCATGTTCCCCATTGACAGCACCACCAATACCTACGATAAGGCTATGCTGGCGGCCTTTGACCAGCGGACGGCGGAGAAGGGCTTCACCAAGAAGATGGAGACCCTGCTGCCCCAGGTCCTGGTGGCTGGCGAGGACGCCGGTACCCTGACGGAAGAGGGCGCAAAGCTTCTCGATCCCACCGGACGGCTCCAGAGCGGTATCCCGGTCTGCCCCCCCGAGGGCGACGCCGGTACCGGTATGGCTGCCACCAACTCCGTAGCGGCCCGGACCGGCAATGTGTCCGCCGGTACCTCGGTGTTTGCCATGTTTGTCCTGGAAAAGGCCCTCAGCCGCTACTATACGGAGATCGACATGGTCACCACCCCCACCGGCAAGCCGGTGGCTATGGTCCACTGCAACAACTGTACCAACGAGATCAACGCCTGGGCGTCTGTGTTCCGAGGCTTCCTGGAGGCGCTGGGCCAGGAGCCTGATATGAACGCCATCTACACCGCCATGTTCCGTTCGGCTCTGGCCGCGGACAAGGATGCCGGTGGTCTGGTGCTCTATAACTTCCTCTCCGGCGAACCGGTAGCCGGCATGACCGAGGGCCGGCCCCTGCTGGTCCGCAGTCCTGAGGCTAAGCTGAGTTTCACCAACTTCATGGCTGCCCAGCTCTATTCCGCAGTGGCGGCGCTGAAATTGGGTATGGACATTCTGGCTGAGGAGCATGTGGCTGTGGACCGTCTGCTGGGCCACGGCGGCTACTTCAAGACCCCCGAGGTAGGCCAGCGGGTCATGGCGGCAGCCATGGGCGCACCGGTCTCCGTTATGGAAACTGCCGGTGAGGGCGGTCCCTGGGGTATGGCTCTGCTGGCGGCATACGCTGTGGAGAAGCAGCCCGGCCAGACTCTGGAGGATTATCTGGATCAGCAGATCTTTGCCGGACAGAAGGTGGAGACCATCGCTCCCGATCCGGCGGATGTGGCTGGCTTCCAGGCCTTCATGGAGCAGTATAAGAAGGGCATGCCCGCAGAGCGGGCGGCCGTGGACGCCCTGCGGTAAGCGGGAGATATTTGAAAAGAGGTATTCTTATCATGGATATGAAGCAGAGAGAGTTTTGGTTTGTGGTAGGCAGCCAGTTCCTGTATGGTCCTGAGGTCCTGGAGACCGTGGCCAAGCGTGCCGCCGAGATGGTGGAAAAGATGAACGCCTCCGGCAACCTGCCCTGCAAGCTGGTATATAAAGTGACCGCCAAGACCAACAAGGAGATCGCCGATGTGGTCAAGGAGGCCAACTACGACGACAAGTGCTGTGGTATCGTTACCTGGTGCCACACCTTCTCCCCCTCCAAGATGTGGATCAACGGCTTTGTCAATCTCCAGAAGCCCTACTGCCACTTCGCTACCCAGTACAACCGTGAGATCCCCAACGAGGAGATCGACATGGACTTCATGAACCTCAACCAGGCCGCCCACGGCGACCGGGAGCACGGCTTTATCGCCGCCCGGCTGCGGATGCCCCGCAAGGTCATCGCCGGCTATTGGCAGGATGAGGATGTCCAGAAGCGTCTGGGCGCCTGGATGCGCGCCGCTGTGGGTGTGGCCGTCAGCAAGGAGCTGAAGGTCATGCGCTTTGGCGACAACATGCGGGAAGTGGCCGTCACCGAAGGCGACAAGGTAGAGGTCCAGGCCAAGCTGGGCTGGCAGGTCAACACCTGGCCTGTGGGCAAGCTGGTGGAGACCATGGACGCTGTCACCGAGGCGGAGATCGACGAGCTGATGGAGACCTACAAGCAGAGCTATGACTTTGCTACCGACGATATGGAGACCGTCCGCTACCAGGCCCGGGAAGAGATCGCCATGAAGAAGATGATGGACGCCGAGGGCTGCAAGGCCTTCTCCAACACCTTCCAGGATCTCTACGGCATGAAGCAGCTGCCCGGTCTTGCCAGCCAGCACCTGATGGCTCAGGGATACGGCTACGGCGGCGAGGGCGACTGGAAGGGAGCCGCCATGACCACCATCATGAAAGCTATGGGTGAGAACGGCAACGGCGCTTCCGCTTTCATGGAGGACTACACCTATCATCTGGTGAAGGGCCAGGAGTACAGCCTGGGCGCCCACATGCTGGAGGTCTGCCCCAGCGTGGCTGCTGACAAACCCCGCATCGAGGTCCATCCCCTGGGTATCGGCGACCGTGAGGACCCCGCCCGTCTGGTGTTCGAGGGTAAGGCTGGCGATGCCATCGTGGTCAGCCTCATCGACATGGGCGGCCGTCTGCGCCTGATCTGCCAGGATATCCACTGTGTCAAGCCCATCATGCCCATGCCCAACCTGCCGGTGGCCCGCGTTATGTGGCAGGCGGAGCCCAGCCTCACCACTGGTGTGGAGTGCTGGATCACTGCCGGCGGCGCCCACCACACCGTCCTCAGCTACGACGTTACTGCTGAGCAGATGAAGGACTGGGCTACCATGATGGATATCGAGTTCGTCCACATCAGCAAGGATACCACCGTGGAGGGCCTGGAGCAGCAGCTGTTCCTCAATGACCTGGCCTGGAAGCTGAAGTAAAGATCCGCTTCCCCGAGATAACAAGAAAACCGGGCGCGGGGAGGCCAACGCCTCCCCGCCCTTTTTCGTATGGAAGGAGAAAACCGCTATGCTGGAACAACTGAAACAGGAAGTGCTGGAGGCCAACCTCCTCCTGCCCAAATACGGCCTGATCACCTTCACCTGGGGCAATGTCTCCGGAGTGGACCGGGAGAAGGGCCTCATGGTCATCAAGCCCAGCGGTGTGCCCTATGAGGGTATGACCGCCGAGGATATGGTGGTGCTGGATATCGCCACCGGCGAGAAGGTGGAGGGTAAGTGGAAGCCCTCCAGCGATACCCCCACCCACCTGGCGCTGTATCGTGCCTTCCCGGCCATGGGCGGTATCGTTCACACCCACAGCCGCTGGGCCACCACCTTTGCCCAGGCTGGCCGGGGTATTCCCGCCATGGGCACCACCCAGGGTGACTACTTCTATGGTGAGATCCCCTGCACCCGGAAGATGACCCCCGAGGAGATCGGCGGCGAGTATGAGCTGGAGACCGGCAATGTCATCATCGAGACCTTCAAGGGCGTCGATCCCATGACCATTCCCGCTGTCCTGGTCCACAGCCACGGCCCCTTCACCTGGGGTAAGGACGCCCATGATGCAGTCCACAACGCAGTGGTGCTGGAGGAAGTAGCTTTTATGGACTGGCACGCCATGATGCTGGAGCCCGGCAAGGGTCCCATGCAGCAGGAGCTGCTCAACAAGCACTATCTGCGTAAGCACGGCCCCGGTGCCTACTACGGCCAGGGCTGATATTCCTGTCATCGATGTTAAGCGGCGCGCCCGGCAGATGCCGGACGCGCCGCTGTTTTTATGAGGGGAAAATCATGGCAAGAAAAAAAGTAAATATGAGTGAACTTTTTTCCCGCGCTGTACGTCAAAGGAGTACATAGGAGGTGCTGTGTGACACGAAAAAAAACAATACTTGCCATTGCACTGACAACTTCGCTCCTATCCGGGACTTTGGGACATGCCTACGAGTCTGATGTAGGTTTGCTGCCGGATCTCTCGGGTTATCCTACCCGCTTGCTGGTGGATGGAATGCCTGCTGATGGAGCCACACCGCTGTATGCGGACGGACAGGTCCTTTTCCCATTGCGGGCGATCGCGGAAGCAGGGGACTATGTGGTGACCTGGGACGAGACCAAACGGACGGTAGTGCTGGATGGCGAGACCCACGACTATACAGTGGACCCTGCGGCTGGCACGCTGTCTGAGAAGGGAGAGACGCTGCTCCAGGATGAAAATATGCGCTTGGAAGATGGAACGACGTATGTTTCGCCGGAGCTGTTTGACCATGTGGACGGGATCTCCGCCGCCTGGGACGGAGCTACCAACACCGCTGTGGTGACCACAGCCACTCCTGCGGATAATGTCTACGTTTACGATTTGGGAGAGGGCGCTCTGGATAACCCTGTCCGCCCCGATACACCCTACCGGATGCAGGGTGTGATCGGTGTGCCGGAAGGGGAGAACTGCCCGGTGGTGATTTTCCTCCACGGGTCTCACCCGGTGGAAAAAGCTGCAGAGAACCGCTATGACCTGGGATTTACCTATCTGGTGAACCAGCTGGCGGATGCGGGATATCTGGCCATTTCCATGAATGTGGCGATCAACTACTCCTTTGAGGACGGCGAGCCGTCAGGCTGTGACCGGACGGTGCAGGTGGTGGAACAGCAGAGTGAGCTGCTCCGCCGGGCCATTGCCGGAGAAGAGGGAATATTCCCCTGTGATCTCACCGGGAAAGGCGATCTCAGCCGGGTGATTCTGGTGGGCCACTCCCGGGCAGGCGCCGATATCCTTACCGTAGCTGCCGAGACAGAGATCCTGGACGTCCAGGGCTTGATTTCTGTGGCGCCGTCTATCATCAGTCCGCTGGAGGGAACACCTGTGGATGTTCCCACGGGCATCATCATCCCTCAGTATGATGGGGATGTTACCTCTCTGGACGGCGGCAAATTGTTTGACGAGCTGGAGTCCGCTGAGGGCCGGGTATCTGATGCGGAACTGATCTACCTGAAAGAAGGCGATCACAGCGGGTTCAGCACTGCGCTGGTCCGTCCTGACCCCTTTTCCAGCCAGGAGGACCGGGACCGGGTCATGGACAGATCCCGGCAGCAGGCTTTCCTGTCTGCCTATGTAAAGGACTTTGCAGACCAGGTGCTGGAGGATGGCCATACGCCTTTTGCCGGGCAGACTGAGCTGCCGGAGAGCTACGGTGGATGCGAAGTGCTGATCCGCGTGGACGAAGAGAGCCAGGTCCTGTTCCAGGCAGGTCAGGAGACCAAGCCTGATCTGGCGGCAGAGGGTGTACAGGCAGAGTGGGTCAATGCCAGCAGCACGGTGGATAATACCGCCGGAGCATTTCGCCTGCCGGGCGGCTTTACGACTTACGATCTGCTCCGCCTTCAGTGGGAGCAGCCGGAAGCGGCAGTGTCGATCCCGGTGTCGGCAGATCTGGGAGAAGCTGGGATGCTGCAGCTGGATCTGACCCAGGACAGCTCTGATCCCCTCAATCATCAAAAGGATCAGAGTGTGCGGGTGATCTTGACCGACGCTGACGGCAAGGAGGCCGCAGTGGAGATTCCTGCGGGAACGCCTGCTCTGAGCTGGCAGGAGGGTGAGACGGAAACCTACCCTGGTATCGGAGAGACAGAGCTGTCCCAGTACAGCACCTTTACCCCCCTGGGAACCCTCCGGATAGAGCTGTCTGCCTTCCAGGGAGTGGATCTGACCCATATCACCGGTATTACCCTGGAATTTCCTCAGGATTCCGGAAGCGTAATGCTCCGGGAGATCGAAGCCGTGGGATAAAGCCGCGGCAGCTGACAGAGACACAATGTACCGCCGGGCGTCCCTCTCTTATGCAGAAGGGCACCCGGCGGTGCTGTGATATTTATTGCCTTTTGCCCTTTGGTGACCTATAATGAAGAAAATGCCGCGCTTTGCTGTCCGGCGTTTACAGGATAAGAGAAAAGGATAAGGACTATGGAATATAATAAACGGATATGCGATATGGCAGTAGGGGACCAGGTAGAGGGGTTCTACGTTCTCAAGACAGCCCAGATTCGCACCAGCAATAACGGACGGCCGTTTTTGGCGGCTGTGGTATCAGATAAGACCGGTTCCATGGAGGCGAAAGCCTGGGACTACTCCGGCCCTATTTCCACTGCTGATGAGGGGCAGGTCATCAAGATCCGGGGATCGGTGACAGAGTTCCGGGGCGCCCTGCAGCTGAATATGGACCGGCTGCGTCGGACAGAACCCGGCGACCCGGTGGACCGGGGGAGCCTGGTAGCCACCGCGCCCATTGATGGGGAGAAAGCCTGGGCAGAGATAGAGCGGCTGGTGGACAGCATTGAGGATACAGATTACCGGGCGGTTTGCCGCCGGATGCTGGAGCGTCAGGGGGAGGCCCTGCGTACTATCCCGGCAGCCAAAAGCGTCCACCACAGTTTCCTGGGGGGACTGCTGATGCACACCTGGACGATGCTGCGCACGGCAGATTTTCTGGCGGAGATTTATGCCGGTACGGTGGACCGCAGCCTTCTGCTGGCGGGCACGCTGCTCCATGACCTCTCCAAAGCGGAGGAGTTTTCCTTCTCCCCGCTGGGGCTGGTAACAGAGTATTCTCTGAGAGGACAGCTTTTGGGCCATCTGGTCATGGGCGCCCAGGAGGCTGCCCGGGCAGCGGAGGAGCTGGGTATCCCTGAAGAGAAATCTGTGCTGCTGCAGCATATGGTCCTCTCCCACCACGGACAGCCGGAGTTTGGCGCGGCGGTGGTGCCCATGTGCGCAGAGAGCGAACTGCTGTCACTGATCGACACCATGGACAGCCGGATGGAGATTTACCGGGAGACCCTGGCAGAGACGCCGGAGGGGGAGTTCAGCAAACGGATCTTTGCTTTGGAAAAGAAAATTTACCACCACACGGAGGAGCGGCACTGATGGAAGAAGCGGTGCTTTATGCCGCTCTCTGCCCGCCGGGGAAGGAGCACCAGGCGGCCTGGGATCTGCTGGCGCTGGTGCTGGCCAGAGAAGCTGGGCTTTCTGCACTGCCGGAGGTAGCCAAGGGGGAGGAGGGCAAGCCTTTTTTTCCCGGACGGCCAGATATTTGCTTTAATCTCAGTCACAGCCACGGTGCGGTGGCCTGCGCTGTCCATAACAGGGACATCGGAGTGGATATTGAGCTTGTGCGCCAGCCGCCAAAGCTCCTGGGCCAGGGGATGGAGCCGGAGGCGTTTTTCCGCCTGTGGACGGCCCGGGAGGCCACGGTGAAGCGGCGGGGCCAGGGCATTGCCGCACTGATGCGTGGGGAGGCGCCGGACCCGTTGTGCCAGAGCTTTTCCAACCTGCTTCCCGGCTGGATCGTGACGGTATGCCCGTCGGTGAAAGTTCCGGTGCGGGCAGTCCGGGCAATGCTAGAAGATAGGCGGAGCTAAGTGAAGAGATGCGATCAGATACCAATGGAAATTTATCTAGAAGTCTTTTGGATTAGAGATATATAAAGGAATCACCCTGCACAAGAGGTTGAGATAAGGGCCATATATTCAGACAAAAGTGAGAAAAGCTCACTGTAGGTGTAGGAAACAGATAGAAGCCATATAAATAGGATTTAAAGAAAGAGCCTTTCTGCTGAATATTCAGCAGAAAGGCTCTTTCTTTAAACGATTAAGTGATAGATTACATGTTCCTCAGGTGAAGATATACGGTGTTTTTGGAAATACCAAGTAGTTCTGAAACAAGAACGACCGCGTCCTTTAAGTTAAAAATTCCACAATTGCTGAGTTGGCATATGATTTCTCTGTTCTTGTTGTTTAAAGGGATGCTTTTGTCTGCAAAGACTTCATCCCGAATTTTTATTACTTGTTTCTCAATAATTTCATGAGAATTTTCGGCAAAAGTTTCAGAAAAAACGTTTATGTTATCTGGAGAATAGTTTTCTCTCATGAATGTGGCCAGAGGGAGATTCATGTAAAAATTCATACATATAAATCCAATGATTCTATGATTCTCTCCGTAAATTGCAATAGTAGAAGATCGAATGGGTTCCTTATTCTTGTTTTCGGTAAAGTATGAAATATAGGGAGTTTCTTCGTGAGTTCTTACCCGCTCGAGCATTTTTAGAGCAAAATCGGTGACGGGAGCACCGACCTTTCTACCAGTATAATGACCATTCATGATACAAATGACTCCCTCGTCTGGGTTTTCAAGGGAGTGAAGAACAATTTCATAACCAGATCCTAAATATTGAGAAAGACCTTTTATTACAGGAATATAAGATTCTAATATGTACCGATCAGTTTCAGTCAATTTTATGCCAGACGTTGGTTCCATTACATTATTTCCTCCTTGTATATTTTCTGGTATCTATATACCATTAGTTGAAATGATTGTCAATTTGCTACGCAAAATATATTAATTTTTTTTATTCAATGATCTGCTTTCTACATAAAAAAGGAAATATATGGAAAAAATAAGCAAAAAACCAAAAAAATACAAAAAGAATGAAATTTATTAACGTATGCACTTGACACGCTTTAAGGCTGCATGTATAATTGGCTTCAAAAGAATGAATAAAAAAATTGATATATAGTTGCTGGCGATTGGTTAGTTTTTATAATATATGGAGAAATATTTCAGACATTCTTCTGCTTGAATAAGATGAGTTTTGTTCATATAAAAAATGTGCAAGTGTGTTGAATGGAGGGTATAGACGTGATTCAGGATTTTTTGCTGGAGTATTGCAGTAAACCGTTTGTTTCCGGTTTTGAACAGATGACGCCAGAGTTTTTGCCAAACAGCTTTATGCCGTTTTGTGATACGTATGAAAACGATAATCGAGGCAGCTATATTTTTTGCAAGAAAGGAAAAGCTTCCCGCAGCATTATGCTAGAGGCCCACGTGGATGAGTTGGGTTTTATGATCACTGAATTGCTGCCAGGGGGCTTTTTGCGTTTTTCGCCGGTTGGTTATTATAATACTTTATTCCTGGATTCTCAGGATGTGATCATTTATGGTAAGAAAGAGGTTCCAGGGGTGATATGTGCTCGTCCCGATAAACATTGGAAAGAAAACGAGATTATTAATTTAAGAACAGATTGGCTTTATATTGATACCGGGTTGACAGACGAAGAGCTGGAATGTCTGGTCCGGCCTGGTGATGTAGCGCTTATCAGGAAAACACCGCAGATGCTAGATGAAGACATTATGTGCGCCCGGGGAATGGATGATAAAGCTGGTGTAGCGGTTATGCTAGCAGCGGCCAAAGAGCTGGAGAACTTACCACATAGCAGTACGATTTATTATTCTGCGGCCGTGCAGGAGGAAGGTCCTGGCTTGGGAGGACAAATTGCTACATATAAGATCCATCCGGATATTGCTTTTGCGTTTGATGTGGGACATGGGTGGACGGAAGATTTACCTCGTGATGAGATGCTTACTGTAGGCGGTGGTCCCGCGCTTGCAATTGGCGGGCGATTCCACCCGGGAATGGTAAAGAAATTTATCTCCATTTGCGAGGAGCTTGGGATTAATTATCAACTTGAGCCGACTCCAGCTGCCAGCGGTACAGATGCGGAGAGTATTCAGACCAACCGTGATGGTGTACCGGTCCTTCTAATTTCTATTCCGCTGCGTTATATGCATACTGGTGTAGAAACAGGAAGCATTAGTGATATTGAAAAAATTGGTAAGACGGTTGCACACATGATTTCTAGAATTGACCAGGAGAATTGGGAGGGGTTGCTATGCTATTAAAAGAGTTGTGTGAATGCAATGGAGCTCCTGGTGGAGAGAATGAAGTGCGCCAGCGTATAATTGCCGAGCTTGCGTCCATGGATTGTACTTATGAAGTGGATAATATCGGAAATGTCATTGCCCATCATAAGGGTGACCTTGGTACTTCCCGCCTCCTTTTTATCGCCCATATGGATGAGCCTGCACTTATGATATACGATGTTACGGAAAGTGGTTTCCTCCGCTTTAAAGCTGTGGGGAACAGTGTCGTATCTCGGCAGCTTTCCGGGCGTAATGTACGTATTGGGAAAAGTGTATCCGGTGTTGTAGGGTTTGCTCCGTTTCACATGATGAAAATAACTCCGGAACAGAAAAACAGATCAGCAACACATCAACACATTGATATTGGGGCTTTGAACAGAGAACGGGCTTTGCAGAGGGTACAGTTGGGAGACTATGCCATTGTGGACAGTCCTTTTGTGGAATTGGGGAAAAAGACATACAAAGGGAAAGCGATGAAGAGCCGTCTGGGATGCTATGCATTATTGGAACTGTTGCGTAGCGGCTGTAAAAAATCATTTGATGTAGTGTTTGCCACCATGTATGAAGTTGGTCAGCGTGGGGTAGAGGTTGCGGCTTATACACAAAGACCGGATTTGGTGGTATCTGTTGGCGCTGTTGGAGCAACGGATGTTCCGGGGAGCTTGGATGGAGAAGGGCGCGTTGAATTAGGGCAAGGGGTATGTATTGCCCAAGCTGATGCAGGATTTGCTTATTCACGGTATGTAGTGGAAACTTGGTGCAGAGAGGCAGAAGAGGCAGGCATTCGGCATCGTGCTATCCCTTACGCATCCGAAGCGGCGCCTGCTGGCTTTGCTGCGTTGTGCAGGACTGGAGCGGATCCTATATCATTGCTTGTCCCTTGCAGAAATCCGTCCTCTCCTGCAGGAATAGTAAAAGCCTGCGATTTGGAAGAAACCGTAAAAATGTTAGGGCTTATAGCGAAAAAAGGGTAAGGGGGGAGCAAGTTGAATCTACAAAATTTTGCACAACTGTGCATGACACCTGCCCCATTGGGGAATGAGCACGCCACTATCAATCTCATTCGTCAAACTATACCTGAAGGTTTTGCGATAAGGACGGATCCTGCTGGCAGCATAATTGTACAGAAGCCTGGCCAAAAGCCTGGATTGATGATTTTTGCCAGCCTTTCGGAGCCTACCATTTTAATTACAGGGAAACGCGCAGATGGTTCGTGGAAAGGGAAACTCCTTGGCACAGGGGAGAAACTGGAGGCTCTTGATGGTTGGGAAATTAGTGATGGACGAGGTGCATATGCCAAAATACATGTAAAAGACGGTGAACTGTATTTTGCAGAAGAAAAAAATATTACTGTTGGTAGTACACTGACGCAAAGGCCAGTCTGGAACCAGGATGGAGAGAAGATTTTTTGTAAAGGAATAGGCGATCGTGCAGGGTGCTGGTTGCTGATGGAGCTCTTGCACCATATTCCAGAGATTGATCGAGAGATAACATGCGTGTTTCTCGCACAAGAGAGGCTTAATCCCAGAGTTGCAGAATTGGCAGCAAATGAGACGGGAGCTGCGGTTGCTATCCGTATTGGTTGTGCACCGGTAAACAATAGAGATATGACAGGGGTGGCAGTTCAATTTGGCCAGGGACCTGCTATAAAGCTGCGTGAAAGATATGCATCTACAGATGGCCGGCTGTTAGAATTTTTGAGAGAGTTGTGTTGCGAGAGAAAGATACCGCATCAGTATGAATTGGCAGAATTGAGTATCACGGGCCTGTATACTGCGCAGTATGGTGGTTGTGGTGTGGTCATCAGTGGTATTGATATACCTGAAGACAAGGGCTGTATTTTATTATCTGATCTGGAATATACAGAAAACCTGATGCAAGAGTTGATCAAAAACGCAGATAAGCTATCAGGAGCATTGTCTTCACTCCCTGCTGTGCGAAGTTAGCAATAAGCAAAGAAATTGGGTTTGAGGTGATAATATGGATAGAGAAATTGCTTCTAGGGATGTTGTACGCATACGAATAAAAACATATGTTAAGAAAATGTATTACCGCCCCATATATCGCTTGCTGTTGATTCTTCTGGGATTACCTACTGTACTTATGGTGGTGATCAAGCATTTGTTTTTTTCTAATTCTACTGCATACAGCAAATTAAGAAGTGCGGTAGAAGCTGAATACAAGGAAAAGGGGCTCCTGGATAAACTTAGAGCACAGGCGTTGGCATCAGAAAAAAGCAAATCGCAATTTTTAGGAAGAAATCTTTCGGAAGAGCAAGTAAAGTCTCGGGCAGAAAAAGTAGCCCAGAGAAAATATACCCAGGCGATAGAGGAAGAACTTGCTATCAGAATGCAGAGAGAGGGCGTGCGTCCTCCGGATATTTTGAGCACCTATCTGAACTGGATTGACAGCAAAACATTTTTGGTGATATCCATCATAACCTCTATTCCAATGTATTTGCTGGTTTGGATCTACTCCATTCCTTACGCTAAGTATATCAGCGAGCGCCTTTTTATGATGATATTTGTAATGATAGGTGTCATCATTTTGGTGTTCACTATTCTTTATCTGTCTCCTATGGATCCTGCCAGAAATATTCTTGGTGCTAATGCGACACCAGAAAAAGTAGAGGAATTTGAACGCCTGTATGGGCTTGATCAGCCATATCTGATCCAACTGGGGCGGACCATTAAAAAAATATTTACTCTTGACCTTGGAATCTCCTATGTAGGAAATGAAGATATTGCTTCTTCTATTGCGCGTCGTTTCCCCATTACCCTTAAATTGTCTTTAGCAGCTATGTTGGTCTCAATTATTATTGCGATTCCTTCGGGAATTATTTCCTCCATAAAGCAATATTCAGCATTTGACTACATTTTTATGCTGATTGCGCTCCTGGGACTATCTATTCCGAACTTCTGGCTAGGCCTGATTCTTATTCTCAATTTTTCTATCCGTCTTGGGTGGTTGCCGGCAATGTTTGATGCAGCAAACTTAGCAACGCTTATTATGCCGGCGATTGTATTAGGGACTGGCTTATCAGCATCTGTAGCAAGAATGACCCGGTCGTCTATGCTGGAAGTAAAGAATCAGGACTACATTCTTACTGCTAGAGCAAAGGGCTTGAGTGAAAAACGTGTAGTTTTCAAGCATATTTTGGGCAATGCGATGATTCCGATCGTTACTGTGATTGGCCTTCAATTCGGCGGAATATTAGGTGGATCAGCTGCGACGGAAAAAGTATTTAATGTTAATGGTTTAGGCAAATATATTGTTGATAAGCAATTTATTCCTGATATTCCTGTAGTGTTGGCGGGAGTAGCCTATGTAGCCATTGTTATCAGCATTGTTAATCTTTTGGTGGACATTCTATATGCGTTCCTTGATCCTAGAATCAAGTCTTCGCTGAAAAATTATTAAGGGGGACGAGATATGGATGACAATAAGAGAAGAAAGGAATACATAAAAAAGCTGGAAGGGAAAAAACTGAAAAAATCTCAGGAATATAAAAATCTGGGGTTTTCAGCAGGAATTACCTTGGCTTTGGCTGTTTTGCTGGGCTTGTCCGGATATAGTTTTATTACTGGGGAAGCAACTCCTGCTCTGTTGATTCTCGCAGGTATATTTGCTTTAGAGGGAATAGTTCAGCTGCTGCTTCTTTCTTGGATAAAGGGAGCACTGCTGAAATCAAAGCCTATTACAAAGCCCATGCGGTTGAGTGGGATTCTCCTTTTAGCATTTGGTGCCACAGGCAACATTTTTGCTATAGTTTCCGGATTTATTCTGATTAAAAAAACGCGAACGCTGGAGTATACGATGACAGTATATGCAGCAATTACTAATTTCGGCGTTATTTTGGTCAGTGCCCTGAATTTGTTTAAGGAATATGTAGCAAATCAATTCATGCTGGGAATGACAGTCCTGGTTATCCTGATGATGTTTTATCTGCTGGCTATTGTATTGATCCATTTGTGGGAACGAGATGGCAAAGTTGATAAGAAGCTTTTGCCTATCGGGGTACTGCTGATCGTTTCAGCAATAAGTGGAAACGCATTTGCACTGCTGGCGGGTATGCTGATCATTTCTCATTACCGTCATCAGGGACAGGATCGTTCTATTGAGTGGATTGATATTTGGGAGCGGCTTTTCCGGAACAATATGGCGGTTGTTGGAATGCTGGTAGTAGTGTTTCTGCTCTCTCTATCCATTTCCAGTGTATTGACATTTGACTACGGTATCGCAATTGATAATAATTACAGCGCAATTCTGCAGCCGATTTCTTTGGAATACCCATTTGGAACCGACAATTATGGACGCTGCGTATTCACCCGAATTATTTTCGGTGCCCGAATTTCGTTGATTGTTGGTATTTGTGTTACTATCATTCCCATGGTGGTCGGAGGAATTCTGGGAGCTGCTGCCGGTTATTTTGGGAAGCGCACAGACAACATTATTATGCGAATCCTGGATGTACAGTATGCTGTACCTGATATTTTGTTGGCTGTTGCAATCATTGCAGCATTTGGAGCTAATACAGTTAATTTGATCTTAGCTTTGAGCATCGGTATGATTGCGGTGTATGCCAGAACAGTTCGTGCAACAGTTCTGGGGCTTGCTACCTCTGAATTTGTAGAGGCTGCCCGCTCCTGTGGAGCTAGGGACTGGAATATCATTTTCCGGCATATTATTCCCAATTCTCTTGCTCCTATTATTGTCCGCGCTACGATGGGAATAGGAACGGCGGTCCTTTCAACCAGTAGCTTGAGTTATCTGGGATTGGGCGTTGAGCCGTATATCCCTGAATGGGGAAATATTTTGAACATAGGCAGCCAATATTTGGAGACGAATCCATACTTGGCGATTTTCCCGGGGCTTGCAATCATTATTCTGGTGCTGGCATTCAACTTCTTTGGAGACGGTTTGCGGGATGCACTGGATCCTAAGCTAAAGTGAGGTGAGACGCGATATGGAAGATAATTTGCTTGAAATCAAAAATTTACGCGTTCACTATGTGACAGATACAGATGATGTACAGGCAGTCAATGGTGTCAATCTCAGCCTGAAAAAAGGAAAAGTCTTAGGCTTGGTGGGAGAGACCGGGGCAGGAAAAACAACTGTGGCGCTGTCAATCATGCAACTGGTACCGGACCCTCCGGGAATCATTTTGGACGGGGAAATTTTATTTAAAGGAAAGAACCTTATTTACAACTCGGATAAGGAAAATCAAGAAATGCGGGGAAATGGTATCTCTATGATATTTCAGGACCCCATGACTGCACTAAATCCTATCATGACTGTGGGGCAGCAGTTGGCTGAGGCGGTAGTAAAGCACAAAAAGCTGAAGAAAAAAGAGGCTTTAAAGGTGGCCGCAGACATGCTTGAGCGTGTAGGTGTGACCCGTGATCGCCTTAATGACTATCCGCATCAGTTTTCTGGCGGAATGAAGCAGAGAGCCATCATTGCCATGGCCTTGTTGTGCAATCCTGAAATCCTTATTGCTGATGAACCGACTACCGCATTGGACGTTACAATTCAAGCACAGGTGCTAGAGATAATTAGAAATCTGATCCGAGAAAACCATATGTCAATGATACTGATCACCCATGATTTAGGAGTGGTGGCAGAGACATGTGATGAAGTGGCCATTATGTATGCGGGAGAAGTTGTGGAATACGGAAGCATATGGGAGGTGTATACGAATCCCAAACATCCGTATACGCGAGGTTTATTTGATTCTATTCCTAAGATGGATGTGGATGATGAAAGACTTTCTCCGATTCCCGGACTGGCACCAAATTCTACAGCGCTCCCCAGCGGCTGCTATTTTCATCCAAGATGCAAATATTGCCAAGACAGATGCCGAAATCAATCTCCTGCAATGAAGGGGGATACGCATCAGTATAAGTGCTGGCTGGACTTTGAGTAAGGAGGAAGCGATATTGGATAATTTGCTCACGGTAAGCCATCTGAAGAAATATTTTGATGTCCCCGCAGGGCAGCTGCATGCGGTAGACAATGTATCCTTTTCTATTCGACAAGGAGAAACGCTGGGTGTAGTTGGGGAAAGCGGTTGCGGTAAATCTACATTGGGCCGCGTCCTTTTAGGACTTCACAAGGCTACTTCAGGAGACATAATTTTCCAGGGGATGGATCTCAGTACGTTTACAAAAGAGGAAATGATTCCGGTCCGAAGAGAGATGCAAATCATTTTCCAGGACCCCTATGCCTCTCTAAATCCGCGGTTTACTGTAGCACAAATCATTGAAGAGCCTCTTTGTCTCCACAAAGTCTGTAAGACAGCTGAGGAGCGGCGGAAAAAAGTAGAAGACCTAATGGAGATGGTGGGGCTTCCAAAGCGTGCGTACAATCTTTATCCCCATGAGTTTGACGGTGGGCGGCGGCAAAGAATTGTGATTGCCCGTGCTCTGGCTATAAATCCGAAATTTGTTGTTTGTGATGAGCCGGTGTCTGCTTTGGATGTCTCTGTACAAGCGCAGATCCTGAATCTGATGATCGATCTGCAAAAGCAACTGGGATTGACCTACCTCTTTATATCCCATGACCTGTCTGTGGTAAAACACATTTCAGACAATGTGGTAGTTATGTATTTGGGACAGGTTATTGAAAAGGCCCCCAAAAAAGCGCTTTTTCAAAACCCAATGCATCCCTATACCATAGCATTGCTCAGTGCAATTCCTTCTGTCAATGTAAGAGAGAAGCGGCAGCGGATCATCCTCCGGGGAGAGTTGGCTTCCCCCATCAACCCTGGAGAAGGGTGCCGCTTTGCCAAGAGATGCCCGTTTGCAAGAGAAGAATGCTATACGACTACTCCGGAATATCGAGAGATGGAACCAGAGCATTTTGTTGCTTGTCACCGGGCAGAAGAGATCATCCGCGGTGAATTGAAGTACGAGACACAGTAATACAGTTTATATGTGTCGAAAGACGTTTATAAAAATAATAATTGGAGGTACAGGAATGAAAAAGTTTGTTGCACTGATTTTATCCCTGGCGCTCGTCGTTGCTCTGTTTACGGGCTGCAATGTCAAGACTAAAGATGATGTGAAAGGAAACGACACAACTTCTGGTGATACTGGAAACGGTGGAAGTGGAGACCAAGAGCTTATTCCTATCACGCTGCTGTCCCTGAGCTCTCTGGAGATGGAAACAAACGTTGTACGGGATCAGTTGAAAAAAGCGGGATTTGATGTTACGCTGAGCATTCAACCCGACTATGGCAGCCTTTTTACTCAGGTAGAAGCTAGAAACTACGACATCTATATGGGAACCATGAAGGTCCTATCTGGTAATCCGGACTATGGCTGCCGGTCTATGTTTTATTCCACAGGTATTGACAACGATAGCCCGGTCAATGATCCGGAAGTGGATAGATTGATTGATTTGGGTGCTTCTCAGCTTCCCCAGGATTATGAAGAGACCTATGCTGAGCTGGAACGGCTGGTAGTTGAAGAAAAGGCATATTTTGCCCCCATTTGTCGAACCATGAGCTGCTATGGCTTTAATAAAAATATTGTAGATGAGTCTACTGTTACAGTTGGACAGTCCAAATATCTGTATTGGAGTCAGCTGGACTATGTAGATGAGAGCCTGCGGGATACTCGGCCGTTAGTGATTTGCAATGACCGTGTTTTTGGTCAGTTCGATCCTTTGACTTGCGATGGTACACACCGGGTCGTGGCTAATACCAACGTGAAAATGTTGGATCTGGACGACAACGACAACATTGTTACGGACCGCACCCTTGCTTATAATTATAGTATCGCGGAGGGGAATTCTACATTCTATTTTGTTCTGCGCGATAATATTGGGTTCTATACAGCAAAAGACGGTGAACTGGTAGATACCGGTGAAAAAGTTGGTGCGGAAGATGTGATTTTTACCTACAATCGTCTGCGTACGCCGGACTCTGTGCCTGGTCATCAGGTTTATGATAACTATGCCTGCATTTCTGATGTAGCTTCTGTAACAGACCTTTCTGAGCTTGAGAATGCTGTGGATGCAGTTTCTGGCAAGAGTGTAAAAGAAGTTTTGGAAGACGGCCTGCCTGCACCTATTGCTGAGTTGGTTTCTGACAAAAACAGCACAGATAATGCCAATGGAAAGTATGAAGTTGTGAAGTTAACGACCAGTACACCTTTCCCCCAGATTTTGAATTTCCTGTGTGATTGCTGTGCAGGTATTACCAGCAAAAAGCAGCTGGAGGCAGTGAACACTGCTGAGTTGCTGGCAGATTATGATCCTACCACTGATCTGCGCTATGGTGATGCACAATTTTTGATGGAAGGGTCCGGAAAAGAGAATACGCTGTGGTGCAGCGGCCCCTATGTAGTCAAGTCTATGAATGACTACGAAACTGTCTGTGAGCGTAACCCTGCCTTTATGCCCGGTACAGACATGGCACCTGCAATCAAAAACATTTCTTTGAAGTATATTGCTGATACTGACGCAGCGATTTCTGCTCTGCGTAGTGGTGAACTGGATTTGACGGATAACGTACCCGCCAATCAGGTGGAAGTTGTTAAGAGCGATGCTAACCTTGGCTTGGTTTCCGCTTTGATTAATGGTTGCATCCAGATGAAGTTCAATTTGGATGAGGATCACATCACCAGCAACGAAGATATCCGTAAGGCCATTTTGTATTCTATCAATCAGGATGAAGTTGTAGCTGTTAAGAATGGCCTGGGCGGAAAATGCTATACTGCTATGACCATGTTGAAAAATGACAATGATTTGGTTCCCAGTCCTGAAAAAGTCAAAGAGCATCTGAATAATTACTTTGCTTCACTTAACAAATAATTATACGATATCCCGGCGGTTATGTCTAGAATAGGGGGGAGGGGTTTACCCCCTTCCCCCTTAGTTAATTGTGATGGGGAGGAGACAAAATGGAATTTAATAGCAAATTAACAAAAGAACTCTGCGAAATCTATGGTCCGACAGGCCGAGAATTCAAAGTAGCCGAGTATATTCAGGAACAAATCCGGGGACATGTAGATGAGATGTGGGTAGATTGCCTGGGAAATCTTATTGCCCATAAGAAAGGGCCGGGAAAGCGGGTAGTTCTCTCCGCTCACATGGATCAGCTGGGACTTATGATCAAAACCATTGATGAAAAGGGATTTGGCCGAATCGGCGCATTAGGCAGTATAAAGCCTTATAATTTGATAGATTCTCGCATACAGACAGAGAGCGGTATCCAAGGAGTTATGATCTGCGAGAAAAAAGAGGACATGGGGAAGATTACACACCATGACCTCTATATTGATTTTGCAACTTTATCTCCAGAAAAAGTACGGGAGAAAGTACATATTGGGGAGATTGCTATTACACGATCGGAATATTACGAAAATGAAGAATGTGTGATGATGCAGTGCCTGGACGATCGTATTGGCTGTATGATTATCATTGACAGTATTTTGCACGATGTGAAGAATACAAATGATATGTACTATGTATTTAGTGTCCAGGAGGAGATTGGATGCTTTGGTGCTCAAACGTCAACCTTTGATTTAAAGCCCGATCTTTTCATTACGTTTGATGTAGCTTGTACTGGAGATGAGCTGCGGGGCATCCGTACAGATGTCAAGCTGGGCGCTGGTGCTGGGATTAAAGTGATGGACTACTTTATGGTTGTCAATAAGTATGTAGTGGATATGCTGGTAGCTGTGGCTGAGAAGAATGGCATCAAGTATCAGATTGAGGTAAGTGAAAATGGAGGTACAGATGCACACACAGCGCAATTGGTCCGGGGAGGAATCAAAGCGGGAGCAGTTACGATCCCTACTCGTAATATCCATTCTCGAGATGAGATCATTTGCAAAGAAGATATTATAAATTGTATTCAGCTGGCTATGGCGCTGGAAACAGAAGTATTGGATGACAACTTTAAAGCATAAGGAGGAGGGAGGCAGACCTTGACGACTATTGAATTAAGGGATTTGCTTTCTCGCTTTCCTAAAGCACCACTAGCACTGAATCCTACCCCACTGCATCCTTTAGAAAGAATGCAGAAACGCTTGGGATGTGGACCGCTGTTTATTAAGCGGGATGATCTCAATGGTATCGGTATAGGTGGAAATAAGGTGCGAAATCTTGAGTATCTGTTGGGACATGCTTTAAGCCAAGGAAAGAAGACGATCTTGGTTTCCGGACAGACACAATCAAACCTGTGTGCACTTTGCGCAGCTTCTTGCTGCCGGTTAGGGCTGCGTTGCATTATCATTCACAATAATGAGCCTCCCAAGGCTATGGAAGGCAATGCGCTGCTGAACGGTATTCTGGGAGTGGAAGAGCATTATCTTGGTGGTGTGAGTGAAGAGCAGCGGGCCGTTGCGGTAGAGGAGCTGTATGCTAAGCTGGAGCAGGAGGGGGAAAAACCTTACATTATTTATAATGGTGCATCTACTGCGAGAGGTGCATTGGGGTATGTAGAGGCTGCAGTGGAGATTTGTGAACAAATTGCTGCAGATAAGTCTCTTACCTGTATTCGCAATATATGTGTTCCAGGCGGGAACGGTGGATTAGCTGCAGGGTTTATTTATGGAACGGCATTGCTGGGAAATCCCTTTCATGTGGAACTTATCTCCGTAGAACATACGGTGGAGACGCTGCGCGGGATCATTGAAGGCTTTTTGCGAGAATTAGAAGACCTGTGTGGAGTTTCTATGCCATGTTCCATGGAGGAGACCGCAACATTGTGGGGAGAATACCGATTTGGCGGTTGGGGGATTATTGCCCCTGAGGTGGAAACGTTTAACCTGGAGTTTGCCAGAACAGAAGGTATATTTGTAGAGAAAGTATATACTGGAAAGACACTGTTTGGTGTTTGTGATCTGGCAAAAAGAGGGTATTTTTCAGAAGGAGCATGTTATCTCCACTCTGGAGGGATCGGAGCCCTGTTCAGTCAATATCCTGTCTCGGGAGGCGAAGCATGAAAGCGATTTGCGGCGGAACAGTTTATACCATGGCAGGACCTCCCATTCCAGATGGCCGGATTTTGATTGATCAAGGAAAGATTGCAGCGGTGGGAGGAAAAGAACTGGAGATTCCCCAGGGGGTCCAGGTAATTGAGGCCCCTGGGTGCTGGATTACGCCGGGGTTCATTGATGCACACAGCCATTTGGCTCTGTGGGGCGAACCAGAACTTCCGGCAACAGCAGATGAAAATGAGTTAACGGATCCAATTACTCCACACGTCCGTGCCAGAGATGGAATCAACCCCTTTGATCCAGGAATACCAAAGGTCCGGGCAGCAGGTATTACGGCAGTATATACCACGCCTGGTTCAGGAAATGTAATAGGTGGCTTAGGGGCCTGTATCAAGCTGCATGGAATTTCTGCAGATGAAATGATTCTTCCGGGTACAGAGCAAATGAAATTTGCACTGGGTGAAAATCCAAAGCGTGTATACGGAGGAAAAAATAAATTTCCTATGACACGCATGGGGACTGCAGCTCTTTTGCGGCAGACATTACGCCGTGCATGCTGTTATGCGGAACAGGTGGCAGCTGGCAAAAAGACAGAGAAAGATTTTGTACTGGACAGTCTGATACCGGTTATCCAAGGAAAAACGAAAGTTCGGATCCATTGCCATCGGGCAGATGACATTGTAACTGCCATTCGGATCTGTAAAGAGTTTGATTTGCGTTATTCCCTGGAGCATGTGACCGAGGGGTGGAAGGTAGTTTCTGTATTGGCTGAAAACCATGTGGAATGTGTGCTTGGGCCTCTGCTGTTGGGGCCGGCAAAGCAGGAGCTGTGGGATTGCCGTCTGGAAAATGCTGCTGTACTTCAAAATGCTGGAGTCGATTTTTGCTTAATGGCTGACAAGGCGGGCGATACAGCTTGGCTTCCGATGGAAGTTGGTGTATTGCTGCGCCACGGCTTGGATTTTGATACGGCACTTCGTGCAGTGACCATAAATCCAGCGCGACTCGTAGGGGCCATACAGCGAATAGGGTCGTTGGAGTCTGGGAAAGACGCGGACATTGCTATATTTGACGGAATGCCATTCAGTAATCAGACTTTATGCAGACTAACAATGATTGATGGAGAAATTTTACATAATACACTGCATCAAACGGACTATAAAGAAAAATAAAGTGTGGAGGTATTTCTAATGAAGGAAATGATCGTGACGCAAGGGGCTCCTGCTGCAATTGGACCGTATTCTCAAGGAATCTGTGCTGGGGACTTGGTGATTACCTCAGGCCAGTTGCCAATTGACCCGACGACAGGGAGCATGGCACAAGGTGATGTTGCTGCTCAAACACGCCAGTCTCTTGCCAATGTTCAGGCAGTTCTAGCTCAAGCAGGTTTGACCATGGATAATGTAATTAAGACGACTGTTTTTCTCAAAAATATGGATGATTTTTCTGCCATGAATGAAGTATATGCTTCTTTTTTTGGAAAAGAAGCACCTGCTCGCAGTGCTGTGGAGGTAGCTAAACTACCTAAGGATGCGTTGGTTGAAATTGAGGCTATCGCCTGCAGATAGGAGGGCATATCATGAGGCAGATTACTGATTTCCCCTGTGTTCCGTTTGGAGTACTGCCTACTCCTCTTTATAAATTAAACAGACTTAGCAACGAATTGGGCAAAAATATTTACATCAAGCGCGATGATCTTATCGGTATAGGTTTGGGAGGAAATAAGGTCAGAAAGCTGGAATTCTTGTTGGCTGATGCGCAGAAGAATGGTGCAGATGTCGTTTTGACTGCTGGTGGTCCACAGTCCAACCATGCAATGCTGACAGCAGCTTGTGCTGCCCAACTGGGAATGCGCTGTATTCTGGTTTTGAAAAAAAGAGGTGCACTGACGGGCGGTAATCAGATCCTTAATCAGATTTATGGGGCGCAGGTATACTTTGTGGATACGGATTCCTATGATGACGTATACGCCGAAATGCATCGCATGATGGAAGGATTAAAACAGGAAGGGCATACACCATATTTCATTCCTGTGGGAGGGTCTGTTCCCCTTGGATCTTTAGGATATGTAAATTGTGCGAAAGAAATTGCTAATCAAGCAAAGGAAATGGAAGTCGATTTTGACAGTATTGTAAGTGCCACAGGCTCTGGAGGAACATACGCAGGACTGACATATGGTGCCAAACTGTTTATGCCGTCGGTTAAATCTATTGGAATTGGCATTTGCGATGATCCATTTGAAGAAATTACGTTTGACCTGATGAATGGGCTTAAGGAATTGCTTCAGAGCGATGTCCCGGTAGAACGGGAAGACATCCATATCCATTACCATATTGGGCCGGGTTACTCTATCCCTAGCCCTGAAGGATGTGCGGCTGTCCGCCGACTGGCGCGCAGTGAGGGAATTCTTGCTGATCCTGTTTATACCGGTAAAGCTTTGGCCGGATTCTTTCAGATGCTAGAGCAAGGTTATTTCCATAATGACAAAAACATCCTTTTCGTGCATACTGGTGGCGCGGGAGCGTTGTTTGCAGTTGATCTTCTTCATGAATAAAAGAAATCCTCCAGAGAACTCTCTGGAGGATTTCTTTTTAAGTGAAAAGAAGCGACCTTATGTCTCGCCGCGGAAGGAGCACAAAGCAGCTCCGATGGAAGTGGCGAAGGTAGCGTGCTCCGGCGTCACGAAGCGAATACCATGAAGACGGGTAAACAGAGCAAAGCAGTCTTTCGCCTGGGGAAGGTTTGACATAAAGCCGGTAAGCACCACCGTGTCGCATCCGCAGGCCCGGCAGGACATCACGGCAGTGGTGCCGATGGACTGGAGAACCATATTCACAACGCCCGCAGCGAAATCACCGGGAGTAGCGCTGTCAGAAACGTTGCCGAAGTTGGCGGCGGTAATATCCAGGGGCAGGGAGGGGTGGCTGTTGCGGGTGATGTCGCCCACGGTGAGGTCGATATGGTTGATGTCCCCTTCGCTGGCCAGTTTGACGATCTGGCCATACTGGCGGGTGCCGCACAGCCGGGAACAAAGCCCTGCCAGAGTACCGCCGCCTACGCCGGAACCGCACAGATGACGGACTTCCTTGCCTTTTTCCGCCCAGATAAAGGCGGTACCGGTGCCCATACTGACCACAACGGCCTTATCCTGTCCGCTGAGAGCCAGACCACCTACGCCGACAGCGGTAAATTCCTCCACTTTTTCCGTGGGGATGTTGTAGATATTTCCTTCTACAAAAGAGGCACCCACGCCGGTGAGGACGATCCGAGACACATCCTCCAGCGCGAGATTGTTAGTAAACAGGAAGTTTCCCAGCGCTCCGTACAGGGAGGTAATGGGGTCCTGGGCCTGGACACGGTGCATGGCGATCGTGGTACCGTCCCGGCGCAGACCGACGATTTTGGTGGTGGAACCGCCTATATCGATACCTAAAATCACAGACATAGGAAAATCCTCCAAAGGGGAAGAAGTTGCCGGCAGGTGGGCCAGCCGGTTCCTCTATATTATGGGAAACGGGAAGAAATGTCAATTCTATCGTTGCAAAAGCTTCAAAAAAGATATACTATAAAGAAGTCGGGACAGGCAGCGCCGTCATAGGCGGCCTGTTCCAACCATTATGATGAAACAGAGGATTGGAGAATGGAGCACAAGGAGAAGCTGAATCTGTCGATGCTGTTCGACTTCTATGAGATGACCATGGCCAACGGCTATTTCCGTCAGGGCATGCAGGAGCGCATCACCTATTTTGATGTGTTCTTCCGCCGTGTGCCGGATGGCGGCGGCTATGCCATTGCTGCCGGCCTTGAGCAGCTGATCGACTATATACAAAACCTCCATTTTGATGAAGACGATATTGCTTATTTGAGAACAAAGGGCCTCTTTGAAGAGGATTTCCTGGACTATCTGCGTACGTTCCGCTTTACTGGTGACATCTGGGCTGTGCCCGAAGGTACGCCGGTATTTCCCAACGAGCCGCTGATCACTGTCCGTGCGCCGGCGTCTCAGGCCCAGCTCATTGAGACCTATGCGCTGCTGTGCATCAACCATCAGAGCCTTATTGCCACCAAGGCCAGCCGTCTGGTTCGGGCGGCCCAGGGCCACACGGTGCTGGAGTTTGGTTCCCGCCGGGCCCAGGGCGTGGGCGGCGCTGTGGTGGGCGCCAGAGCGGCCTATATCGGCGGTGTCCACGGTACTGCCTGTGCCCTCAGCGATCAGGTCTATGGTGTTCCGGCCGCCGGTACGATGGCCCATTCCTGGGTGCAGATGTTCCCCACCCAGTATGAGGCCTTCAAGGCCTACTGCGAGATCTATCCCAACAATGCTATTTTGCTGGTGGATACCTACAATACCCTGAAAAGCGGCGTCCCTGATGCCATCCGGGTATTCAATGAGGTCCTACGGCCCAAGGGAATCACCAAATGTGGCATCCGTCTGGATTCCGGCGATATTGCCTACCTCTCCAAGGAGGCCAGAAAGATGCTGGATGCAGCGGGCTGGCAGAGCTGCACGATCTCTGCCTCCAACT